>ERZ1023967.14-NODE-14-length-64764-cov-33.253257_pt1 | contig 64764 bp, 58 predicted proteins | sample MGYA00380429_ERZ1023967 | MGnify/ENA primary metagenome ERZ1023967 (study PRJEB33179, sample SAMN07449055) | human gut metagenome | biome: Human-gut; feature: Human associated habitat; material: Faeces | host: Homo sapiens | place: India:Kasaragod | collected... | reverse complement strand
ACATCCGCTTGTATGAATGCAAGAACTGCGTGGTTCATGCAGCCGATGAAAGCAAAGTAGTAGTTCAAGGCTTGGATGGCTATATCGTAGCCGAGAAAAATGGACAACTGCTTGTCTGCTCTTTGAAAGAGGAACAGAAAACCAAGGAATTCGGAAAATAATAGATGAACATATCTACTGAACTAATTATTATACGAAACTTCCAAGGAAAGAGACTTTATTTATTTCAAAAAATGGAGTGAGAAAAGATTAAGACAATTATGGCAATTTATATAAAAATGAAATCCTCAGAATCATTCATTGATAATCTGAAAGCCCAAATAGACAATGGTAAAATTTCAGATTGGACCTATGATTCAGATGGAGATTTTAGTAGTCGAAAGGCAGAATTATGTAATCAAGCATGGTTTCACCCCTATGAATTTACCGATATGTGTATCTTTGGAATCGTAGGAAGGAAAAATATCAACTTGCCATTTAGCGTATATGCTCAATATCATGGTGATTTCTTGAAAGAATTATTATTAAACTTTCCAAACCAACTTGCTAATATTTATATAAAGCAGCCGTCAGAAAATGATTTTGATACAAAAAATATAGACTATAGGTTATGAGTACAAATCTATTAAAATCCGAGGCTGAGCGTAGAGCTTTGAAAGCTTTAGAGTTGTCCCAGTATCAAGAACTAAACTTGAATGCAATCAAAACAAAATTGACAGAAATCTTGGGGCACATGCGCGATATGGGGCTTTTTACGGAATATACCCAACATGATATTTCTCATATAGATGGCATGTTGGATATTGTTGAGGATATAATACCAGAACAAACCAAACAAGCCATGACTTCAGTAGATTGGTTGATGTTGGTTCTCTGTTTCTATTTCCATGACTATGGGATGTTAGTAACAAGAGAAGAGTTGAATAACAAGAACAATGATTCTTCCTATTTACTATTTAAAAAAACTCATAAGAAGAATTCCGATACAGATGAGAAAGATTTGTATCAAGACTTTGTGCGTGTCAATCATGGCGAACGAATCTTCGAATGGATAAATTACCTTTGCTCAAATGATGAGTGTCCTGACAAATACAAGACAGCTGTTGGTTTTTTGAAAGACATGATTGGAAAATTGGGACAAAAAGAATTAAAGTCTTTGGCAGCATTATGCCAGTCCCACCAACAGAAAATGACTGATGTAGTAAGACAATTTGAAAATCAAGTAAAGCTACAGTATTCCCAACAGCGAGAATCAAGGGTAAATCTTCTTTATATCGCATCGATTTTAAGAACAACGGATTTGTTGCATATTTGCTCAGAGCGGACACCAGACATTGCCTACAAGATTATATCTCCTCAAAATTCCTATAGTAGATGTGAATGGAATTTTCAGCAATCGGTAAGTTGCATAATTCCACGTGACGAGAAAAACAGGGATGGAAAGGTTGATAAAACTTTGCCTCGGCATTGTTTTGAAATTCAAGCATCGTTTAGTGATGATAAAGCCTATTCTCGACTTAACGACTATTTGGATTATGCTGAACGAGAACTAAAAGAAACCCATGAAGCTTGTAGAAAGTCGCAGGAAGAAAATGACAATAATTATATTTTTCCTTGGGATTCTTTCGATAGAACAACAATTAGGACTGATGGTTTCTTGGCTTCACCTGTCAAGTTTGAGTTGGACAAGAAAAGCATCTTGCGCCTGTTGATAGGCCATACACTATACAATAACCCCAATGTTGTACTTAGGGAGTTGGCGCAAAATTCCATTGATGCTTGTCGCTTGATGGACTCATATACAAAAGAGGGATCATCGGATTATGTACCGAAAGTAAAAATTTCATGGGATTCGAAGACATGAATACTAAAAGTCCAAGATAACGGTACAGGTATGAATGAAGACATCATTCTGAATTACCTTGTTAAGGTAGGTATCTCACGTTATCAATCTGATGAGTTTAGAAAAGAAAACACCATTTTTCATTCTATTAGCCGCTTTGGCATAGGGCTGTTGACATGCTTTATGATAAGTGATGATATACAGATAACTTCACTTTGGTATAAAGATGCGAAAGCAAACAGATTATGCATTACAGATGTTAGCGACCAATATATATTACGCACAGATGCAAATACCGATGAAATTCTTGAACATAAGCATGGCACTACTTTCATTCTTAAAGTTCATGACGATGTTAATTTCGAGGACGTATTGTCTAATCTGTGCAAATGGATAGTTATACCACGCTGCGAAGTTGAATTTATCGAGAATGGTATTTCTAATAAGATTGGCTATAAATCGGAGGAAGATGCCATGAAGTCCTATCTGTCACGGGTTGGCATTAAGGTGGATGGCAAACAATATCGGATACAAAAAAAGACCATAGATGATAAGGGAGAAATGTATATTTGCAGTTTGCAAAAGAAGAGCACTCTCTATGGGGATTGGAATCTGTTTACTCCAGAATCCAATATATTATATGATGATGCAGCTCCGATGGGTGTTTGTGTCGAAGGAATCATGGTAACAAGAGATACACCAGGCTTTAACAGTAGAGTGAATTTTACATTATTGAATTGTACAGGAAAAGATTCACCATCTACTAATGTTGCCAGAGATCAGCTTGAAGATAGCGACAAACTTAATTTTATGCTTGGAAATGTCTATAAATATTATTTATCTTTAATCCAAGACAAGATAAAAGAATTAGAGCAAACTTATTCATTGTCATGGTCATTCTCTTTTTTAGACCGCTATATTGACAACTTTGTTGATTTTGAGAAAAGGGAAATGGAGCAATTCTCAAATGGCAAGATTTTCAACGAGGTACTATCGAATATGAAATGCTTCCTTGTAGATGAAGATAATAAATATACAAAAAAATCCTTGGCTGAGCTTGGAGAAGAAGTCTGGACAATAGAAAGCTATGCTTTTAGTTCTGCTATTCATCTTTCGCAAGAGATTTCCAAATGCCCTTCAACAGCTTTTGGTATATTAAAAGGTTTAGGGGCGGATTTCAATACGGACATCCAAAAGGTTTTATCTATAACGGATAGTTCTCACTATACCTACAAACTGTTTTTGGAGAAGTTCGAAATCAGTAACGTTTTGATTGATTCGAGTAACCGTAAAATGGAGTTTAAATGGGAATTAAATGCAGACAGAAACTTAAAGATTTTCGTAGATAGGCTTTATATTTCAGGCTCTTGTTCCAATTGCGTAATAATATTACGTAATCAAACAACAATAGATGGAATTGACGACAATATACATTTCATCAACTCGCACTTTGGCTTAATCATACTCCCGTCATCTCCTTTAAACTCGTTTTTATGTGATTTGTTGGCAAAGAATGAAGAGAAGTCTAATATGTTCGTTAAGTTTATCTGTAATTACATTACTAAAATTTTTTCAGAATATTTCCAGTTTAGTTTGGAATCATTCAGAAATAGTATGGACGAAGAGGTTTCATCAGACTATCAGGATTTCTGTTCTATCGAGGAGAAAAACAAGATAGAAGAGTTATTAGCGCAAGAAAATTATCAAATAGTTAACTTCGCTAAGTTTTACAATCAAGGAAGTAATGGAATTTATGATTAAATTATGTCAACTCAAACATCAGATAATAACAAACGAATAGCGTAGAATACTTAGCTTCTATATTTTCGAATGCAGTTCTTGATAGGTTGTATCATTGTTTATGAGGCGATGTATATAGCAAGGTTGTTGAAATGACAGAGAATATTATGAGCGAGGAACAATACAATGAATTGCTGAAAGCCTACACAAAGGAGGCTTTAGCAAGTATGATAAAGGCTGATATACGCAGTAGGTTTCCCGAACTTTATGCAAGTATGTATTGCCAGCAGTTTGATAATTTCAAGAACGTTGCAGATTTCTTTGAATTTGCAGCAAAGTTAATGAGGAGATAACATTAATGAAAGGAATAGTATTAGCAGGTGGAAGCGGTACACGCTTGTACCCCATCACAAAGGGTATCAGCAAACAGCTGATTCCAATCTTCGATAAACCGATGATATATTATCCTATTTCGGTTTTGATGTTGGCAGGTATTCGTGAGATACTCATAATCTCAACCCCATTTGACTTGCCAGGTTTCAAACGACTCTTAGGCGATGGAAGCCAGTTAGGTGTGAAGTTCGAGTATGCTGAGCAGCCAGCACCAGATGGCTTAGCCCAAGCTTTCATTATCGGAGAGAAATTCATTGGCGATGAGGCTGCTTGCCTCGTATTAGGAGATAATATCTTCTATGGTGCAGGATTAAATCAGATGCTGCATCAAGCAGTTGCAGATGCAGAACAGAATAACAAGGCTACCGTTTTTGGCTATCGTGTAAGTGATCCTGAGCGATATGGCGTGGCAGAGTTTGATGAGCAAGGCAATTGCCTGAGCATTGAAGAGAAGCCTCAGCATCCAAAGAGCAACTATGCAGTGGTAGGCTTGTACTTCTATCCTAACAAGGTGGTAGATGTAGCTAAGCATATCAAGCCATCCGCTCGTGGTGAATTGGAAATCACAACCGTCAACTAGGAGTTCCTGAAGGATAAGTAGTTGAAGGTACAGACCATGGCAAGAGGATTTGCCTGGCTCGATACTGGAACTCATGATTCCCTTTCTGAAGCATCAACCTTTATTGAAGTCTTAGAGAAGCGCCAGGGCTTGAAGGTAGCTTGCCTGGAAGGTATCGCATACCGCCAGGGATGGATTACCGCAGAACAGTTGAGAGAGAATGCTCAGCCCATGCTGAAAAATGACTATGGCAAGTATCTCCTTTCAATACTTGAAGAGAAAGAACAAACATTAAGAAAGAATTTAGAATTTTAGAAGACAAAGAATGTAACTACTTGAAAAAGTTTGTGACATTGTATTTCGAGATTAACATTAATTTAAATAATATTATATATGAATATTGCACTTTTAACAGCTGCCGGTTCTGGTACAAGAATGGGGCAGGATATACCAAAGCAGTTCATGAATATAGATGATTGTCCTGTAATTATCTATACTATGCAGGCTTTTCAGAATCATCCTCAAATTGATGCAATTGCAGTAGTTTGTTTAAAAGGATGGGAAATGGTTTTGAAAGCTTATGCTAGTCAGTATGGAATAACCAAGTTAAAATGGATATTTCCAGGTGGTGATAGTGGCTTTCAATCTATACGAAATGGATTGTTAGGATTGAGAAATCAAGGTGTAGGTGATAAAGAGGTTGTTATCATCCATGATGGAGTACGTCCTTTGGTTTCTGAAGATATTATTTCAAATAATATTAAGGTCTGTAATGAATATGGTTATGCTGTAACTGGACTTCTTTGTAAGGAAGTAATCATGGAATTTCACGCAGATAGACAGAGCTTAAGTTATATTGATACTCCTCGTGAACGATTGTGTCGAACCCAGACTCCCCATACTTATCAGTTAGGAACTATTTTGGCTGCACAAGAAAAAGCTCTTCAACAAGGTTTGGGAGGAAGTAAAACTGCAGCAATGTGCCAGATGGTTGGTCAGATTGGTATTGATGATCAACATTTGGTTTTAGGTTCAGAAAAGAATGGACTAAAATTAACTAATGTTGAAGATATAGAGTTATTTAAAGCGTTACGTCATGTGTCAAAGGCTCCATGGCTTAAATAATAATTGATTATACAATGGAAAAATTTAAGAATAATGTACTTTATCAAGAAGATATTCATAATATTTTGTCTTCAATTGATACTGAAGAGTTTTCTGGTAAAACTTTTCTTGTTACGGGCTCGACAGGCATGGTGGGGGTAATGCTCATTGATGTTTTGATGAAACTTCCAAACACTAAGGTGATAGCTATTGGTAGAAATAAGGAAAGAGCCCACTCTAGATTGGGCGAATACTATGATAACCCTAATTTTAGGTTTATAGAGCAGGATGTACAAACTCCATTTCCTAATAATTTAAAGGTTGATTATATTATTCCTTTGGCTAGCAATACTCATCCGCTGGCATATTCTCAATATCCAATAGAAACTATGCTAATAAATATAGAAGGGGCACGCAATGCTTTGGATTTAGCAGTTTCTTGTAATGCAACGGTTATTTATCCATCAAGCGTTGAAATTTATGGTAATTCTGACGATGGGCATTTTTTTGTAGAAAATGGCAATGGACAATTGAATTTAGCGAATTCTAGAGCTTGTTATACAGAATCAAAACGTACTTGTGAGGCTTTATGCCAATCGTATAAATCAGAACGTAATGTTACTGTGAAAATTGTTCGTTTGTGTCGCATCTTTGGTCCAACTATGTTGATGGCAGATACAAAAGCTTCTTCTCAATTTATTATCAAAGCTATCAATAGTGAAGATATTGTGTTGAAGAGTGAAGGCAACCAATATTTCTCATATATTTATGTTGCAGATGCAGTAGCTGCTATACTTTGTGTATTGCTTAAAGGCCAAGATGGAGAGGCATATAATATAAGTAATTTAGAAACAAATGTTCATCTTAAAGATTTTGCAAATCAATGTGCCTTGTATAATAATAGAAAGGTGCTTTTCGACTTGCCGTCTGAAGCAGAGAAAAAAGGATTCAGTATTGCTTCTACTGCTATCTTAGTAAATCATAAACTCTTATCTTTAGGTTTCGTTCCTTTATATAATTTACGTGAAGGGATTAAAAGAACGATAGAAATTCTTAAAACAAAATAATACATATACAAAAGTTCTTCCAGCAGGCAAGGGAACTCGTTTTCATGGACAAAAACAATTTTTAGAGTTCCATGGGAAAAGATGTGGGAACATTTGTATGAAACCGTCTCATCTGTTATACCGAAATCACAGATTGTTGTGGTCGGAGTTGATATAATGGGGGCATACTCGTAGTGAATCTGTAAAGATAGGGTACCGTGAATATATGAGAAGTTAATCACCGTTAGCCCGTATGGCTGTACTTATATAATATATTACCTTTGCATCCGTAATCAAAACAGTTTGATAATGGAAACAAGGGAATATTTCGAAAAAGTGATGCAGGACTACAACCAAAACCGTAAAGGTCGTAGCTTGCGCAAGTGTTATATTGGACTTCGTTCTGGAAGCTGCAGAGCGTTACTCTATAGATGCTACAGGTTTGCTGGCTGATTTCATCGAAAGTAATCCTATTGCCCATACGCTACATAATATGTATATTTATAAACAAGCAAATTGATATATATATTCACTTGCAAAATTTCATTAATTTATGAAGAAGCTAACACTGAAAAGAATTTGTAATGCTTTAGATAGACGATATAAACTTTGGATAAATATTCCGTTATATCGAAAAATGATGCCATTAAAAATTAAACGTATTCGCTCTAAAAAAGTTATTAAGGTCTTATTTGTTATTACAGAAGTAGGAGCTTGGAAAACGAAAGAGCTATATACAGCAATGGTTAAACATAAACGTTTCAGTCCTTTTATAGGTATCTCTGAATCATGTGAATTACCTAACGAAAAAAAAGAACTGATACATTTTTTGAAAAAAATAGATATTCCTTTTGTTGATTTAGACAAAGATACAAAAAAGGTATTTCATGATATTTCCCCAGACATTATATTCTATCAAAAACCCTATGAGGTTGTGTATAGAAAAGATATTCTGTTTTGGAATCATTTTAAATCTTTATTTTGTTATGTCTATTATGCCTTCCACTCGTCTGATGTTTCTTGGAGTGTAAATTTGCCTTTGTTCGATTATTCGTGGCAGCAATATTTTGAAAATACGTTAGCTGCATCCCCTCACCGTCTGTCGTTAATGCATGATAAAGGTAAGCAAGCTGTAGTTACAGGTCTTCCAATACAAGATCAGTTGTCTCAGCCAAAAGCCAAATATGTTGATCCTTGGAAAAAACAAGAACATTCAAAGAAAAGAATAATCTATGCTCCGCATCATACAATAGGGAATGAGCATTTGTCAGGTTTGGCATTGTCTTCTTTCTTGGAAAATGGAGAAATAATGCTTCAACTCATGCATAAATATGAAGATAAGGTTCAATGGGCATTTAAGCCCCATCCTTTATTGTATACCAAACTTATCAAAATATGGGGAAAGGAGAAAACAGATAGGTATTACGATGAGTGGCGAATTTCGGAGAATTCTCAATATGAGAATGGTGAGTACGATGCTTTGTTCAAGTATTCCGATGCGATGGTACACGATTGTTGCTCTTTTACAATAGAGTATCATTATACCAGGAATCCTGTAATGTTTTTACTACGTCAGCATGGAAGGGAGGTAACCTATAACGAGTTTGGTCAGAAAGCTTTTGATTTACATTATAAAGGGTATACAAAAGAAGATATAGAACAATTTATTCAGAATGTTATCAATGGTATAGACCCGATGAAAGAGGAAAGAGAAACATTTTATAATGAACATCTACTTCCACCCCATGGTAAAACCGCTTGTGAAAATATCATCAATGCGATTCTTGGAGAAGCGGAATATAAAGATAAATAACTATGTTTCTACTATATATTATAATAATTATCTTGCTTTCGTCGGGGATGACCTTTTATAAGACAGGCTTCTATGAAGGATATATTGCCAAAGAACAATGCAACTGCTTGAAAGGTTTCTTTATTGTGGTAGTTTTCTGCAGACATATTGCACCATACCTTTCCGATGCGGGATATGATTTTTCTTTATTGGGAGATAACTTGTTCCGTCAAATAGATGAGAGGATAGGGCAGTTGCTCGTGGTGATGTTCCTTTTCTATTCTGGTTATGGCGTGATGGAGTCAATAAAGAAAAAAGGTAGTAGCTACATTGACAGTATACCTAAGAGAAGATTGCTCGCGACATTGGCTAACTTTGATGTTGCGATATTGTTGTTCTTTTTGGTAAATCTTAGTTTAGGCATCCATTATGATACACAAGATATTTTGCTATCATTTACTGGGTGGGAATCTATAGGAAACAGTAATTGGTATATTTTTGTGATATTATGTTGTTATCTTTCCACTTATCTCACTTTTAAAGTTGTCCGAGGACAAAATAAAAATAGAAAGTTGATTTGTGGGGGTAATTTGTTGATAATTACATGCATATATGTGGTACTTGTTAAAAATAAGCAAAGTTATTGGTATGATACCATATTTTCGTACCCATTGGGTGGGTGTTTTTCGTTGTACAAGTCTGAACTAGAAGGAAAAGTGAGGAAACATTATCGATTGTGTTTGGCAGCTGTATTTTTGTTGTTCTTAATTCTATTTTTTGAACCATACGAGGTGATGTGTATAAGAGCCAATATGAGAGCGTGCCTTTTGGCTATAGCTATCGTGGTACTTTCAATGAAGGTGCAAGTGAGAAACCCGTCGTTGTCTTGGCTCGGCAAAAATCTTTTTCCTCTCTATATATATCAGCGAATAGGTATGATTATATTCAGTCGAATTAATGAGGGTGAATTTATCAAAGATTACCCATACCTATATATAGTTTTATGTGTAATGATAACTTTATTAATGGGGTATATGTATAAATATATTAAAATCAAAATATAAAATGAGTTCAGTAAAAGAAGATACTATAAAAAGTGTCAAGTGGACAGCGTTGGAGAAAATTTCAGTTCAGGGCATCCAATTTGTTCTCGGCTTGATAATGGCACGCCTGTTGACACCAGAAGATTATGGAACAGTCGGTATGCTTGCCATTTTTATAGCTATATCGACAACTTTCATTGATAGTGGCTTTTCAAATGCTTTGATAAGAAAGATTGATAGAACGGAGGCTGACTATTGTACTGTCTTTTATTTTAATATCGTAATAGCCATATTTTGCTATGCTATATTGTTTATATCGGCGCCATGGGTAGCAGACTTCTTTCATATACCACTTCTATGTGCCATCCTCAGGGTTCAGTCATTGTCTCTGATTCTGAATTCCCTTATGGCAGTACAGGTGGCACGCTTGACAATAGACTTGAATTTTAAGGCATTGGCGCAACGTAATGTATTTGCGTCATTGTTGTCAGGTGTCATCGGTGTTGCATTAGCTTATTTAGGATGGGGAGTATGGGCACTTGTTATGCAGACTCTTATAAATTCAGCCATCAGCTTGGTATTTATTTGGATTTATTGCAAATGGTTTCCTCGTCAGAGGTTCAGTAAAGAATCTTTCGGCTATTTATGGGGATATGGTAGTAAACTGATGGCTTCGGGGCTCTTGAATACAGTTTATACAAATCTGACGACATTGGTTATAGGGCGTAATTTCTCTTCTAGGGACTTGGGTATATATTCACGTGGTACACAGTTGGCGTCATATCCTGCAACTATGATAAATGATGTGTTGGGAAAAGTTACATTTCCGATTCTTACTAAGATACAAAATGACGATGAACGTTTGATTTATGTTTATCGCAAATATATCTGTATAACATCAATGTTCATATTCTTTGGTTGTATTCTTGTGGCAGCAATAGCAAAGCCATTAGTTTTACTCCTGCTTACGGCTAAGTGGGCTGAGAGTATTATCTATCTACAAATATTTTGTTTTGCTATCATGTTTGATCATATATGCAGAATAAATCTGAATTTGCTAGAGGTTAAAGGACGTAGTGATCTTTTCTTCCGTTTGGAAGTAATCAAGAAAGTCATTTCGATAACTATTCTTTTTGCTTCGATACCTTTTGGTGTTATAGGAATATGCATATCAAAAGTTATCTATACTCAGATTGCTGTATTTATTAATACGTATTATACCGGCAAGTTATTTAATCTTGGGTATGTGGTCCAGATTAAGGATTTTAGTGGATTCTTTATAAAATCAATTTCGGCTTGTTTGCCAGCATACCTTATAACATATTTTGAACTGCCAGCAGTCATGTCAATCTCTATAGGTCTTGTGTTGTCTATATTTATTTACTGGCTGATGCTCAGAAAAAATACCTATATGCAAGAGGTTTTAAGTATTATAAGGAAAAGATAAAATAAAAATGATATGAATCCCAAAATAAGTGTGATAGTTCCAGTATATAATGCTGATAAATATCTTCTTCGTTTTATAGACAGCATTCATGTCAAGGCTTTCACGGTTTTTGAACTACTTCCGATATAAGAAGTGAGTAAGGATAAGTCGGGGAGAAATGATAGGATAAATATAAAACTTTTGCTATTTATTGTTAGTCAGAGCAGATTAGTCAATTTCAAACTCGTAATTTTTAAAAGGTAAAACGTAATGACTATGATTTCAATATTAGTTCCTGTGTATAAATCTGAGAAATTTATAGCACAATGCTGTGAGTCTTTGTTCTCACAATCTTTAGACGATTTGGAGTTTATCTTTGTGAATGATTGCACGCCAGATGATAGTGTAAAGATCATTGAAGATAGTTTGGAGAGATATCCAAATCGTAAGAAACAAACAAGAATTTTAAATTTTGAAAACAACAAAGGTGTGGCTTATGTTAGAAACACATTATTACACGAAGCAAAAGGAAAATACTTGCTTTTTGTTGATAGTGATGATTGGATAGAGCCAAAAACGGCCGAATTGCTATTTGAACAGGCAGAACGTAATGCGGCAGATTTGGTATCTTTCAATTTTTTTTGTGAAAATGCAAATAGAAAGACCATCCGAAAATTTCATTATCACAATGTGGCAGAATGCTTGAAAGATGTCGTTGGGAGTAACTGGGGCGTAGTATGGAGGTTCTTATTTAGACGAGATGTAGTGGAAAGCAATGGCATATCCTTTCCTGTAGGTTTGCAAGGTGGTGAGGATTATGTCTTTTGCGTAAAGTATATATCTTGCATCAAAAAGATAGTATCATTGCATGATTATTTATACCATTACGTGACATTTAATTCCAATTCTTTAATTACAACTCAGACTTTAAGAAACTTGATTCAACAATATGAAGCAACGGAAATAGTGGAAGACTACTTGCTTCAAAGTGCTAGGTTGGAAGAGTTCAGTACAGCTTTAAACATTCGAAAGTATCATATAAAATCTGGAATAGAAGGTTGCTTGGACAAGAAATGGGGGAATTTGCATGTTGCTTCATTTTGGAATTCTATCCGGAAAATGAAACAGAAGTTAAATACTCTTGTATATTTATTTAAAATAAAATGAAAAATCAGCGCATAAGGTATCCTAGAATTCTTCTTTGGGGAATATTCGCCTATCTCATTATAACAAACAATGTATTGTCAATGATGGGATGTGCCGCCTTAATGGGCACGAATCCTATATTCAAGTTGGGACTTGGGCAAGTTTTGCTTTTGGTGGCATTCTTTGCCTATTTTAAATTCTTGAAAATAGACAACGGAGAAAAATGTATGTTCACAGTCATTGGCATAATGCTATTTGTTAATATGGTGATAAAGGGCGAATATCAAATAACGAATTATGTTTCAGCTATCATTTTCCCAGTCTGTCTATCATGTTTGTTAGGAACATATAGAGATGATGAGAGAGTAAGAAGCAAAATACAGAAAATGATATTGTTTTTTTTCTATATAGAATGTGGTATGGCCGTGATAGAAAGAATATTGAAAGTGCATTTTCTTGGTGAAATAGGCGATGACGCAATATCTTTTATGGAAAGTTATGAGTTCAGAAGTCAAGCCTTATGGGGACATCCTCTTTCTAATTCAAGTTTGATGACATATTTACTTGTCTTTATTTTACAAAACGATGAATTCTCTGTAAAAAAGAAAAATATACTATGGGGTATAGGAATGTTGGCTTTGCTATGTTTCAATTCAAGACTGTCTATAGTCTGTTCTGCTGTTTTATATGTTTTGATTAATTATAGAGAGTTATTTCACTCTAAGCATAAAAAGAGTATTTTGTTTTTTATGTGCTTGCTTGTCGCAGGTTTCTTTTATGCCCTATTCTATACCCCATTGGGTGGTCGTTTGTTAAATATGGGGTTATATGGAGATGACAGTAGCTCTTTGGCACGAACGCAGATTTTCGACATTTTTCATGGTCTCGACTTAAAGAAGTTTATGTTTATAGGTGTACCATATGCTCAAATTGAAGTAATACAAAGAATGGCAGGTTTAGGTTATCTTATCATAGAAAATCCTTGGATTATCTTTATTTTCCGATATGGCATTATACAAACGATAGCAATGATAGTTTTCTTTGTACCTTTATTTAGAAAATGGCTACTCCCTTATGGAGTAAAGAATGCACTGATAGTATCAGCTTTTTTTGTAGCAATCATTTCGTCTTCCAATTCGCTTGCCATTGGAAGTACGTCAATAGCTCAATTATTCTTATTCGCTTATGCATTTAAAAAACATACAAAATAAAAAATATATGATACCAAAAATTATTCATTATTGTTGGCTGAGTGATGAGCCAATACCGCAGAATCTTCAGAAGTATATAGAAGGTTGGAAGAAATTAATGCCTGATTATCAATTCAAAAAATGGGATAAGAAGGCTTTTGATATTCATAGTGTAAAATGGGTGGAAGATGCTTATAATAATCGCAAGTGGGCTTTTGCCGCTGATTATATCCGAGCCTATGCCCTTTATACAGAAGGTGGCTTCTATTTGGACTCTGATGTCTTGATGCAACAAAGATTGGATAAATATCTTAATGCAGGTTTTGTCTCTTCTGTCGAGTATAATCCTAGTTGCAGAGATGAGATTATACGTAATACGGATGAGAATGGGATAAGAAAAAAACAAATTCCTTATTTTGGAGGATTGGGGATTCAGGCAGCAATCATTGGTAGTGAAAAAAGACATGTGTTTCCAAAAGAACTATTAGATTACTATCATACACACTCCTTTATAAATGAAGATAATACATTCAATCAGTTACCTGCTCCTGTGATTTATGGCTTGTTGTTGGAGAAGTATGGTTTTAGATATAAGGATGTAAATCAAAAACTAGACCATGACATAATGATTTATAATTCTTCAGTTTTTGCTGGATTTCAAACTTGTACGTTTTTTAGTGTAGGAATTCATATGTGTGCAGGTTCCTGGGTGGAAAAAAAATCAGAAAATTCTGTTATGGCAAAAATAAAGAAAAATTTGTTCATAAGAAAAATTTTAAATCCGTTAGTAAAATTAATTCAGAGTATTCATGATTCTAAAAGAACTATTTAATTGGGCTTTCATCTGTGGAGATTGGCAGATAGCCTATAGAAAACGTACGAAAAAATCGGACTTTTATGAAGATTGTTTTATTAAAATTCCTAACACAGATAGATATTGGTTTGCTGATCCTATGTTGTTCGCAGATAATGGAATTACATATCTTTTTGTGGAAGCTTTTGATAAAAAGACATGTAAGGGAAATATCGGATTCTTTACAATACAGAACAATAAGGTCTCTGATTTCGAATTGCTGATAGACAACAATTTTCATATGTCATATCCAATGGTTTGGAGAAGTAAGCAAAATGAATATTTCATGATTCCTGAATCCGAGGAGAATGGAACGGTTGATTTGTATCAGTCTGAGGTCTTTCCGAGAAGATGGAAACGACTAAAAACATTAGTAGCTGGAGTTCATTATGCAGACACAACTCTTTTGGATTTGAATGGCAAGAAATACCTATTCACCTACCATGATAAAAAAGTGTCATGGGAATTGTTGATTTATGAATTTGATGCCAAATCAAAATCCGTAAGTTTAATTCAAACATTGAGTTATGATAAGAATGCTTGTCGCCCTGCGGGTAAATTCTTTATTGATGAGAAGGGGCGCTTATGTCGTCCCGTACAAAATTGTCAGAAAGGTTATGGCAATGGTATATTCATCTATGAAGTGAAGTTTGATGGAGAAAAATTTTCTGAGCAGGTCATTTCTGAATTTGATAACAGTAAGATTAAGATTGATGGAGTCTGTGGTGTAGATAATTTTCATACCTATACTATGACAGATGAGTATGAGGTCATAGATTTTATTCATCTTAAATTTAATCTTTTTAAAAAGTTTTTCTGGCAAATACGCAAGTATAAAAGATGGAAGCGCCATCACTAAAAGCGTGTATTTTATATCTTGATTACATTAATGTCTGGGTTTATGATAAAAAACGTAAAAGTTAAGGTGTTTTTGCAGAACACTGTATTCTCTGCCTTTTCTTGGCTGAATCAACGAAAGAAGCATGACAAGAAGAAAATCATGCTATATTCTAATATGGGATTTCGTGATAATGTGAAGGCTTTATATGATTATTTGATAGAGAATGGGTATAATCAAAAGTATCAAATCGTATGTAGTACTAATGATTATAATAAATTTTTAAGTCATGTTCCTTCTAATGTAAAATTCATTAGTAATGTTCGAGGGATAAAAGAATTCTTTTCTTCAGGATTTGTCTATTATTGTTTTGGCAAACTTCCAATTTTTCATGGTAAAGACCAAAAGGTAGTTCAGATGTGGCATGGTAGTGCTTTTAAAGCACCTGATGAAGGAATGTTGAAAGGTCATTCGTTTGATAAGCCTTTCTATACGAATGTTTTTTCATCCTCCAAGCATTTTGCACCTATTTTTAGTTATTGTTTCTCTATACCAATAGGGCAAGTAACAATATGTGGCCAGCCTAGGTGTGATGCTTTATATAAGGGTAATCCACACTATGATTTTGGTAACTATCTTAAATTGGTATTATGGGCTCCTACTTTTAGAAAATCCTCTGTTACGGGTTATAGTGATTCAAATACAAGTAATAGGCTTGTTCCTGTATTGGATTCTAAAGATTTTGGCGAAATAAATGAGAAGCTTCGAGATTTAGGGGTCAAGGTTGTGGTAAAACTTCATCCTCTTCAGGATTTAGACCAATATAAGACAATGGATTTAGACCATTTCGTGTTGCTAAGTCACCAGGAATTTGTGAGAAGAAAGATGGATTTATATAAGTTCATGGCGCAGTCTGATGCTCTTATAACTGATTATTCTTCTATCTTTATAGATTATCTGTTGCTTGACAGACCTATAGCATTTACAGAAGATGACATGGATGACTATACTCGTGGATTTGTTTTTGACAATCCTAAATCTTATCAACCTGGTTTTAGAATAAAAACAAAAGAGGATTTCTTGGCTTTTGCTGAGAGTTTAGTAAATGGTGTTGATGATTATAAAAGTGAGCGAAAAAGAGTAATGGCTCTAGCAAATGATTACCATGATGGCAAGTTTTGTAAAAGAGCTCTCGAATGTGTAGGTATTTACTTGTAAAAAATATATTTAGTAATATAGCAGTGATCATTTCTGGTGGCTCTGGTACTCGAAAGAATACTAAGATCCGACCTAACCAATTTCTTGAATTGAATGGTAAACCAATACTGATTTTGTTACAGAAGATAAGCAGGGATATGCTAATCCTTTGAGTGCAAGAAGTAGTTATCCTTCAACAAAGAAAGTTAAGATGAAAACAGATAAGCTGGAATCTTTGGGATGGACACCAAGATATGATTTGAAACATATGTTTGAACGTTTAATCGAAAGTCTAAAATAATAATGAAAAGAATACTAGTCATAATAACAACAGCTTTTACTGCTACTGGAGGTTTGGCATCTGTAATGTTAAACTATTATAGAAGTCTTGATAAGAAAGGGCTTCAAATAGATTTTGCATCAACTAATACCATTACTCCAGCCTTGAATGACGAAATTAAAAAAAACGGTAGCAAATATTATCAGCTTCCCAAAAGAAAAAATATCATTAGATATTGGAAAGCAGTTAAGTGTTTGTCGAGAAATTATGATGTTGTTCATTTACATGCCAACAGTTCTACGGCTGTTATTGAACTTTCTGCTGCAAAAGCAGCGGGGGTGGTTAAGAGAATTCATCATAATCATACTAGCAAAACTCAACATCCGGTAATTAATGCTTTGCTACATCCTTTTTTTATGCATTCTTATACCGATGCTATTGCTTGTTCTCAATTGGCTGGAGACTGGCTGTTTGGAAAGAATAACTATAAGATTTTGAGAAATGCAATAAATATTGCTAAGTTTGAATATAATAATGAAGCACGTGTACTTATAAGAAATGAATTTGGCATAAAAGAAGAGGATTTTGTTGTTGGGCATATAGGCAAATTCATGGATGCAAAGAATCATGAGTTTTTGATAAAGGTATTTGCTGAATATCATTTGAAGCATTCTAATTCTAAATTGCTTCTTGTTGGTGATGGCGAATGGCGTTCGAAAGTTGAAAGTTGGGTCGCTGATAGTGGCTGTGCTGATTCTATAATTCTAGCAGGTTTACGTTCTGATATTCCAGCTATTGTTCAAGCCATGGATATTTTTGTATTTCCTTCGATATATGAAGGAATGCCATTAACAGTGCTTGAGGCTCAGGCTTCTGGTCTTCCATGTTTGATATCATCTAATGTGACGAATGATGTTAATATTGGTCAAGATGTAAAGATGAAGGATTTGACTGATGGGGTTAAGGATTGGGCAGACTCAATAGATTCTTTTGATTATGCATTAAGTCGTGAGGTAAGATGCCATAATAATTATGAGTTAATTACCAAAGCTGGGTATAACATAGAGAATGAAGCAAATGAATTGCTGAAGATTTATAATAGTTAGATCTGCAAAAGATAATGAGCATATTGGTAGATAAAATATTATCAACGGAAAAGTCTTCCGTTCATCAAATATTTGAAACAAGGGGTAAGGTTTATACTTACCTCAATCCTGTATCTTATCTTACAGCTTTGGATAATAAGGAGCTGTTTGGTAAAATGGATGGTATATTTGCCGATGGTGGCTTGCTGGTGAAAGCCATCAAGTTGGTTTACGGCAAGTTGGTGCCTCGAAGAAGTTTTGACATGACTTCGATGGCACCGGAGTTGTTCTCTTATGCAGAGGAGCATGGAAAAAACATCTATATTGTGGCTTCTAAGCAGGAACAGGTGGAGAAGGCCGTGGAGATATTCCGTGAACGGTATCCAAAGGTGAGGTTTGTTGGTTATCGTAACGGTTACTTTGCTTCGGAAAGCGAAATGGATGTTGAGGCTAAGTATATCGCCAAATTGAATCCCGACTTTCTGATTGTAGGAATGGGAGCCTTGATGCAAGAGAAGTTCCTGCTAAAGGTGAAGAGCGCCGGTTATCAGGGTGTCGGATTTACCTGTGGTGGATTTATTCATCAGACTTCCAGGAATGAGATAGATTACTATCCTGCATGGGTGGACAAAACGAATCTTCGCTTTGTTTATCGAATGTGGAAGGAACCGCATACCCGTAAGCGTTATGTGATGGCAGGCTTGCTGTTTCCTGCAAGATTTATCGCAGAAAAAATCTTCGGATAGTATTCGCTTTGTAGAATATATTATCGAAAAACATCATTATAGCTAAAAATGGAAGGTAACAAAGAAAAAGTAATTTAATAATTCAATATGAAAAAGTTAGCTTATACATTAATTTTATTATGTTTCCTAATTCAGATTTTCCTTATAGTTTCTTTTGGGGATTATAAGCAATTATCTGATTATGGTGAGTATATAACATTAGCACAGGACTGTATTGCACGTGGTAATTGGTATCCTGATTCGGCTAATATGCACGATAGTTACATTTTTGCCCCTGGTTTAGTAAACTATTTCATCTTGCAGATGAAGTTGTTTGGAACTATGTCGGTAAATTTGTGGTTAAATCTTATGCTAAATCTTGGTATTATTTACTTTGTTTATAGCATAGCTAATAAATTATTTAATAAGACTACTGCTTATATTTCTGTAATCGCATACTCTTTGTTGTATTCAACATGGTGGGTAGTTATACCTGCAGGTACAGAAGTTCCTTTTTTGTTTTTATCATTATTGGGGCTTTGGGCTGTTGTAAATCAAAAGAGTATTGGGTATATTCTCTTGGCAGGAGTTGCTTTTGGATTGGCTAATTGGATTCGTCCTCTGGTAGTTATATTCCTCATTACGGCTCTTGTCATGATGTATATGAACAAGGTTAAAATAAGCAAGTATATTTCATTGGCAGTTGGATTTGTTTTTGTGTTGGTCCTTATAGGAGCGGCTTCATATAAATCGGCTAATCGAGTTATATTGCAGTCTTCAACATCAGGTGTAAACCTTGCCTACACTTCTAATGATAAGGCATATGGGGGGGTAGCTTCTTCTCTCTTAAGTGACACAACTAATCTATGCTATATCAAGAATGCTAACTCATATACTTATGCACAAAAGGATTCTATATGGAAAGCTAGGTCTATAGAATGGATAAAAGATCATCCTATAAAATTCGCTGGTTTATATGCCATCAAGATTCCTGGCTTATTTGCAGAAGACACTTGGCCAGATAGAGCTGTCTTACCGGGAGCTGGTTTTATAGACAAGTTTGCGCATGGACAAATTTCATTACCCGAATTTATTGGAAGAGTACTTTTATTGGTATCTAAAAGTATTGTTTTCTATATGATATGCATAGTCTTTCTTATTGGACTATGGACTAAGCGAAAGGAAATTTTGTCATCCAAGGGTGTTATATTGATTCCTGTTATTCTGGGTATCGCTATAACTTGTATTTTTTCAGTTTCACCAAGGTATCACTATCCGTTCTTATTCGCAATGGTAATATGGGCGGCTTATGCATTTGAATGTTATTTAAGAAAGAAAGGAGTTCTGAAATGAAAAACTTAATCTTGCTTCTTCGCCCTCAGCAATGGGTAAAGAATACATTTATTTTCTTGCCATTGTTTTTTCATGGGGATTTGGCAAATGTCCAGATGTTGATAAATGCAGTAATTGCATTCTTCTGTTATAGCTTTGCGGCTAGTAGCATATATTGCTTTAATGATATATATGATGTAGCCGCTGATAGAAAGCATCCTAGGAAATGTAAGCGCCCTATTGCATCTGGAGCAGTTAGTATTCCGCAAGCTTATGGATTAATGGCGTTGATGCTATTTCTTTCTTTAAATCTTGCGTTTTGGACTCTTGGAAATTCCAGAATGCAGGTGATTGGTGTTATTTGCTTCTATTATCTGATGAATATTGCCTATTGTGTAAAGCTTAAGCAAATAGCTTTAGTAGATGTTTTCATCATTGCAATTGGTTTTGTTCTTCGTGTTATTTTGGGTGGAGTTGTCAATGATATTATTCTCTCTCATTGGATAGTCCTAATGACTTTCTTGTTAGCATTATTCCTTGCTTTCGCCAAAAGAAGAGATGATGTTGTATTGTATCAAGAAACGGGAGTGTTGCCAAGAAAAAATGTCAACCGCTATAACTTGGACTTCATGAATCAGGCTTTGACCATTGTTTCGGCAGTTACTTTGGTTGCTTATGTGATGTATACTGTTTCTGATGATGTTATGAAGCAGTTTAATTCTCATTATATTTACCTTACTACAGTGTTTGTATTGGCAGGTATCTTGAGATACTTGCAGATTACAATCGTAGATGTTAAAAGTGGAAGTCCGACCAAGGTATTGATGAAAGACAGATTTGTTCAACTATGCATCGTTGGGTGGGGACTGTCTTTTCTCGTGCTGATTTATATAATAAGATAAGTATTCTCCCTATTTTAATGAGTGGTATTTAATATGGAGTGTTTTAATCTAATATGTAGACTTTTAGTACTGTTTAGTATAACCTTGGCTCTCATTGGTATATGGCAAAGCTGGGATAAGTTCTATCTATTCTTGTTGTTATTTACTACCTGCTTGTTGCTATGTGGGCGATGGGTGAGAGACATGTATTCTAAGTTCGTGTTTTGTTGCCTATGGATGAGAGGAAGGGTTGTGACTTCCTTTCGTACCTTAGTTGTCGAGGCATCAAACTATTTGGCAAGGAAAATACAAAAGTGGGAGCTAAGCGATAATATACCTTCTTTGCTTTTGTTATCACCAAAAGCGGATGCTGAGGCTCACAAGGAGTATATCCAACGATTAAAGGCTGCCATTGATAATCCTGATGTTCACAATATAGCCCTATCTGGTGCTTATGGGGCTGGTAAAAGTTCCATCCTGAAAACGTTCAAGGCTTGTTTTACAGACTATAAAACTGTATATGTATCGCTTGCTTCATTTGGTGAAGAAGGAGGTAATGAAGACAAGGACGAGAATCGGTTGGAGTATAGAATCCTACAACAGCTATTTTACCAGGTTAAGATGTCAGACATCTCTGAGTCTCGCTTTGGAAGAATTGAGCGTACGAGCCTTGGGGGCAAAATATTGTGGACATTGCTGCTTTGCTTGATGGCAGCAAGTTATGTATGTTTGTTTAAAGCAGAATGGTTGCAAAAATTGCTTCCTAAAGTAAGTTCTGTCTTTAAACAAGAGTACATTAATGTCATATCCTTAGCAGTACTTGTGTTGGGGCTGGCTTTCTTGGTATTCAAATTGGTACATTTTCTGAAAAGATTAGGGCTAAAGAATCTGGGTGTAAATGTAAGTTCTGCCAGTTTGGAGGTAGAGGATAAGAAGAATGTAACGGCAATGAATCGTTATTTGGATGAAATCCTGTATCTCTTCCAAAGGAAGAAATATGAGGTGGTATTCTTCGAAGACCTCGACCGATTTGGGGATATTCGCATTTTTACGAAGCTGAGAGAACTCAACCAACTTCTCAATCAATCGGAGGAAATCAATAGAAGGGTGGTTTTTGTTTATGCATTATGCGATGATGTGTTTGGCTGCCCTGAGGACAGAACGAAGTTCTTTGACTATATCATTCCTGTGATACCGTATGTGAATGTTTCAAACTCTGGCGATTTGTTTAAGAGAAGCTTTATGGAATTGCAATTACCAAAGGATAGTCTCTCTACCGAATTCTTAACAGACATTTCGCATTTTGTCAATGATACGAGGGTTTTGAAAAATATCGTCAATGAGTTCACGCTTTACCATCAAGTGCTTGATGCTAAACTCAACTTGCAGCATTTGTTGGCTATCATCCTTTACAAAAACCTGTATTCGAAAGACTTTTGCTTGCTGCATCAAGGTAAGGGTATGTTGTATGATGTGTTTGCTTCTGTGCCTTTGCTAAAGAAAGAAAAGAGAAACCTTATACAGACACGTATTAGGAAAGTAAATGATGAGGTGAAGAAAATAAATGATGAAATTCTTGAGAATATAAGTGAATTGAATGCATTGGTAGTTGCGTGTTTTCTAAGACAAATCCCTGGAAAAGATAAATATCCAAAAGATTTTAATGGTCATGATGTTTCTGTAGAGCAACTTTTTTCTGACGATTATGTATCCTTGATTCTACAAGGAAAAATGGGGTATCCTTCTTTAAATGGAAGATGTTGGCCTATAAGTAGAGAACAGATGTTGCAAGCCTTGGGTGAGGATTTCGATTATGAAAAGCGCAAGAAGTTGATTCTGAAGAGAAACGATGGCGAATTGGATAGATTGTACAATGAGCGTAATCGTTTGGATAATAAATTGACTTATCTTGAGAATTTCCAATTGCATGATTTAGTCGATAATGTGCAAGGTGTGTTTGCTTATGTTGAGGCATATCAGCAACTTGATGATGTAGGGAAATCTGAATATGATATTCTTGGCTATCTTTTGAAAGAAGGATATATTGATGAAGACTATTTCTACTATATCTCGATATTCCAAGAGGGTAGAATGACCCCACAAGACCATGAATTCTTAATGTCTGTGAAATTTGATAAACCGAAGGGATATGGTTACAAGTTGACGGAAGTAGAAGCAATTGTAACAAACTTGAAAAATACGGATTATAACAAACCTGCCATTGTAAATTTCTGTTTGCTCCAATTCTTACTGGAGAGGGAGGAGGCATACGCCAATCAATGTTATATGTTCTTCGCTACATTTTTGCAAACCAAAGGTTTGGACGCTATATATGATTATGTTCGGCATTATGAAAGCGTTTCTGTTTTTGTGAGAAGATTAGTGCGCTTTCATATAGGGTTTGTGGATGAACTGTTTGCGGATAAAACACATTTCCTGCAAGATAAACTTAAGATGATGGCTTTGGTATTTGCTCATGCAGAGATTGATGACATTAGGAAGATAAATGAAGACCATCCTATCGGGAAACATCTGAATGACATTGATGAATATTGGGAAGCTTTTGCTTTGTGTGACGAAAATAAGGCTTTGGGCATATTAGATATAATCTGTTTGAAACTAAAGACGTTGAAGGACGGAAATTCGCCTCTTTGCACTCGATTGCTGGAGCATATTTGTGAATCAAGAATGTTCCAGTTAAACTTGAACAACATAAGGTTTGTTGCAGAAAAGAATGGCTTAGAGGTTGAAAATCAAGACGGTTCTGTATACTCTTGCATTTTGAATGGTAATCTTCAATTTTTGAAAAAGTATGTTCAAGATGATATTAATGGGTTTGCCGAGAACGTGGTTAAGGAGAAATATGAAAACTTTGTATCAGAAGAGGAAGTTATAGGATTGTTGAAAAATAAACATGTAAAATATGGAACAAAAATAGATTTAATATACCACAAGGAATTCTTGGTAAAGGATGGTAAAGAAATGGATCCTGATTTATTGACATTTTTAATTGATACAGACAAAATTTTAGCCAACCTTGACAATGTAAAAACATATTATACTTCGGAAGATAATAAGTTTTCGAAAGAGCTTGTAGACTTCATGAATAGGCATCGGGCTGAGATTGCAGATGATATAAAGAGTAAAACGGAAATAGAAACTGGTTATGACACATTTTTATCTGCCATTATCACAGAAAGATGTCTGGATAAAGACTTCGTTTATGCTGTCTTTGGCAATCCTTGCTTGGGAGAAATCTGGAAAAAGCAGGTTTCTCTCTTGAATGAAGAACAGTTGTTCTATGTGTTAAGGAAAAAATATGTTTCATTTGATTATATGAATTCGAAGGTGGCTAATCGTTTTTTACATTATTATATGGAAGATGATTCTGAGTTTGATTATGGCTTGTTTATCAAATCGTTGGAAGAATCTGAGGATGAGGTCCTGAAGGCGATGGCATCTGCTAAGTGTATTGCTAAAAGGATGTTGCACTTGAAGGAAATTCCTTATTGCCTGACGGCAATGGGAGATTCTTTTGAAAAATTCAAAAGGGTTGGTGATAATGTGAAAATTCCTAATGTTGACGGATATAAGGAGTTGGTTGATGCTTTGCATTCAGTCAAGTATTTAGGAAAAGTGGTACCGATGGGTAAGGAGATTTCTGTAAGGGTTCTAAAACATTGATGAAAATGAGCATATTCCTGACGAGACAATGTTTGGCTCAATTTTATGTGCAGATGAAGTGCATAAAAAAGCTTTGCGTCCAATGTGTCATTTGATAGATTGGAATACGAATCAGCATGGTTCTCCTAAGGCGTTTACGCTTGAGGATATAAACTACATAACAACATCTTGTGAAAATAATCCAAATTTGCTTTTTGCAAGAAAATTTAATGAGGATGACAAAATTTTAGATTTGTTAGATAAGAAATAGATAATTTTGAGAATGTAAATGTTGAAAGAGTCTATGTATATGCTTCTCATCCTGTAAAGAAACTCATCGGCTATTTTGATGTTGACCATGTAATTTGTGAGAACCCAGATAAGCTATGGGGTGATTATAATAAGGTGGGATGTATCTCTAAAAAAGACTTTGTGTCTTATTTTACTAATTACTCCTATGGCTATGCTATCACAGTGAAAGAGGTTCATCGTTTTGCGAAGGATTATCAAATAGCTGAGATATTTGGTGAGAACTTCCAAGTACCACAATCGTATAGATATATCAATAATATCAAGACGATAAGAGTTCTTACTAGTCTATAAGCAAAACTAATAATATTACAATGACATACAATTACCGAAAAATAAGACTACTTGGCTTGACCATAAAAGAAGGGTGTAATCCTAAGCTGACAAAAACGTTGGCTACTGGTTACTATCCTTTTTACACAGATGAACTCAGTGATGCTTTCTTCCTGCGGAATGTCAGCGTCACTGCTATCGTGGGCATGAATGGTGCTGGCAAATCATCACTACTAGAGTTGATGTTTCGTATGATAAACAACTTTAGTGCCTGTTTGGTAGGGAATACAATCAGACGTAATGGAGCTAATGAAATCTATTTTATTCCTGGCATTAAGGCTACTCTTGATTACGAAATAAGAGGCATGAAGGGTATATTGATTTGTGATGATGGAATTGTGGCATTGGTTTATGGTGATATGCCTCAGTAGTTGATATTGAAAAGATTGACGGTTTTTTAAAAGATGAAAATGAAAAGAAAGACTTAGTCCATCTTATCACAGAAATAAAGAAAGACAAATCTCACATCACAACGAAAATCAGGCAAACCATTCATTTCTTAGATGCCTTTGACCAAGACACTTGGGCAGAGAACAAATTTTCTTATGAGTTTTATGAATGTTGGTTAAGGATGGACAAGAAGAACACTTCTCTTGAAGCGACAATGGAGCTGATGCCACCTCCAATCTTTAACTCGGAGATTATCATGAAAAGAAATAAGGACGAAGCGGAAATTCCTTTTTATAAACTCAGTTCCGGTGAAAGGCAATTCTTGTTCTTGATGAGTTCTGTCATCTATCATGTGATGAACATAAAATCAGTGCCAACTTCTCGTATCGCTTATCGATATGTGAATATAATTCTTGATGAAGTGGAGCTTTGTTTCCATCCTGAATACCAAAGAACATTTTTGTATAAACTCTTGCAGGCTATCCAAAGATTGCATTTGAATACATATTGTGGCTTTAATATCATTATTACGACCCATTCTCCTTTTTTGCTTTCTGATATACCTCAGAGCAATGTGCTTTACTTGGAAGATGGTCATGTTGTGGATAAGAGCTATATGCAAAATCCTTTTGCTGCAAATGTAAATGATATTTTGCGACAGAGTTTCTTCTTGAAAAATGGTTTCATGGGAGAATTTGCCAAGCAGAAAATCCTAAAAGTAATAGATAGTTATACGAAGAAAAAACTTGATACAAATGAGTTTAAGGAAGCTGTGGAGTTATTGACTCTAATTGGTGAACCATTGTTGAAAAACAAACTTTCGACATTTATGGAGGATAAGGGCGATGAGAAGAATACTAATAGATGATAGAGTTAGAGGTATAGCTATGTCTTTTAAGAAATTTCTTGAAAATGGTTTAGGTAGTTCATATAAGTCTCCTAAAACACACTTGGGAGAGTTGGCTAATAATCCTCTACTTAAGCCTCAGCAAAAGCAATATGTTCAACTTATCATCAGTGAATGGGACAACTTGATAGTGATGGAGCCACCCTTCGATAACACTATTAAAAAGTTTGAAACCTTATTTCCTGCTGATAAGATTTCAACTGAGCAGTTTGGAATTGACTCTAAATCCTCCAAGTTCCTTTATAAGGAAATAGTAGAGGCAATGCGATATGATTACGTGCAAGAAAGTGTCTATCCTAAAATTATCAATCAGCTTGGTATCAAGACTTGCGTCTATTGTAATGCTCAATATGCTTTTTCTTATGATAATGGTCGGAATAGTTTTCGAAATTATGAGATAGACCATTGGATGCCTAAGAGTAAATATCCTTATTTATGCACTTCATTTTTCAATCTTCAGCCGAGCTGTACCAAGTGTAATAAATTGAAATCAAACAAGGATGATATTCTTCCTTTTTGCTTATTTACGGATGATAAAAGTAAATTAGACCCATTTGATTTTTCAATACTTCATGTGTCGTGTGCGCAATATTTAGCTACACATGACCGGGATATGCTAAGGATTATATTTTCATCGAATGAACCTGGATTGAAAGATAATATGGATGCCTTGTTTCATATATCTACTCAATATCAAGCGCATAAGGAAATGGTGGAAGAGTTGATATGGAAAGAACAAATCTATAATGGTACCATCCTTGATATTTACAAAGACAACTTTAAGCAATTGGGGTTTAAGCAGACAGACTTTAATCGCTTTATCTTGTCGAATTATGATAAGGGCGAAGACATTCTAAAGCGACCTTTTGCAAAGATGGTGCAGGATATAGCCAAACAATTAGGAATCATTTAAACATATAGAAATATGATATCAATATTAGTTTCTAAGATTATATCAACGGAATCCTTTTCCGTTAACCAGATATTCGAGAATAAGGGAAAGGCATATACCTATCTCAACCCAGTGTCTTATTTGACTGCTCTCGACAATAAGGAGCTATTCTCGCAGCTGGATGGTATCTTTGCGGATGGTGGGTTGTTGGTGAAAGCCATTAAAATGGTGTATGGCAAACAAGTGACTCGCCGAAGCTTCGACATGACTTCTATGGCTCCAGAGTTGTTTGCTTACGTTGCCAAGCATGGAAAGACCATCTATATTGTGGCTTCTAAGCAGGAACAGGTAGAGAAGGCTATGGAGATATTCCGTGAGCGGTATCCTAAGGTTAAGTTTGCGGGGTATCGGAATGGGTACTTTGCTAATGAGGATGAGATGGAACAAGAGGCAAAGCATATTACGGAGTTAAATCCAGATTTCTTGATAGTTGGAATGGGAGCCTTGATGCAAGAGAAGTTCCTGCTAAAGGTGAAGAATGCCGGTTATCTGGGTATCGGGTTTACCTGTGGTGGATTTATCCATCAGACTTCCAAGAATGAGATAGATTACTATCCTGCATGGGTGGATAAAACAAATCTCCGCTTTGTTTATCGAATGTGGAAGGAACCTCATACCCGTAAGCGTTATGTGAAGGCAGGCTTGCTGTTTCCTGTAAGATTTATCGCAGAAAAAATCTTCGGATAGTCTTGCACAGCCAGTGAATGGGAGTGAAGACTACCGATATGGGAAGTAATATAATGAATAGGAGCGTCGGTATAATATGACCGATGGCTCTTTGTAATTTATCTTTCATGCGTGCAAAAGTACAGCTTTATGTTGAAACAACAAAAGATTTTCTTTGAATTCTTGCGATTCTGCATTGGTTCTGCCAAGGAAATACCTGGTTCTTTGAAGGAGGTGGATTGGAAGGAGCTGTATGCTATCGCCCAGAAGCAGGCTTTGCTTGGTGTGCTGTTTTATGGTATCCAGCAGTTGCCAAAGGAGTTGGCACCAGAGCAGAAGCTACTGATGCAATGGATGGTGATGGCGGAACAGATACGAAAACAGAATATCAGACTGTTTCAGGATTCCGTAAAAGTTTGCAAGAACTTCGAGAACGAGGGCTTTGCTAACTGTATCTTGAAGGGGCAGGGGAATGCGTTGCTTTATCCTGACCCTTATATACGTACTCCCGGAGATATAGACATATACCTTGCTGGCGGCAGGAAACGAGTGATGCAATATATAAATAAGGTGTGCCCGAATCAGGTGATGCGTTATCACCATGTAGACTTCCCTGTGATGAAAACGGCAATAGAGGTGCATTTTACTCCTTCATATATGTTTTTCCCTATTCATAATCGCCGGATGCAGAAATGGTTTAAGGAGGTAATGGATTTGCAATGCTCGAATGTAGTTACGTTACCAGATGGATATGGAGAAATTACAGTGCCAACGATGAACTTCAATGTTATATATATCCTCTCTCATCTCTATCGCCATGTGTTCACTGAGGGTATTGGCTTACGTCAATTAATAGACTACTACTTTGTTTTAGTGAAGAGTGAAGAACGAAGAGTGAAGAATCTGACGGCATTGCAGCGTGAGCTGAAATATCTTGGTTTATGGAAGTTTGCTGGGGCAGTGATGTATGTGCTGCATGAAGCTTTGGGGTTACCTGAGGCGAAAATGATTGCACCTATTGATGTGAATGAAGGTCGTTTTTTGTTGGCTGAAATCATGCAAGGAGGCAATTTTGGTCAATATGACACTAGACTTGGAAGCAAGGAGAATGAAGGCAAACTTCATCGCTATCTCAGAATGAGTTTGCGCAACTTACGCTTCGTGAAGCATTATCCTACCGAGGCATTGAGCGAACCATTGTTCAGAACTTGGTTTGCCTTATGGAAGAAGATACATGGAATGAAATAACAGATATACGGGTGAACGGTTTCCGCTCTCCCATTTTTTGAGCTACTTTTCGGTGATGGAGCCTAGTAGCCCGTTTTTACTATAAGAAATAGACGGAATGCAAATAAAGAAATTAGAAAATGAACTATCTGAATATGTAAGCGAATGGCTTGATGCACGATGGCAACATTGGTCTTATGTCTATAAATCTATTCATCGGGATAGAAGAACAGGTATCTATAGATTGAAACAAGGTGAAAAACTTTTGGATTACCTAAATTCCATTATGGGAAATATTGAAGATCATTTGGGTATGGATAAAGGACAACACCTGATTCCTTCAAAGTTTTCTTCTATCAATCAATTCGCTCAGTTTCTTCAGAATTTCACTCAATATCTCCGAGACAACTATTATCTTATTGAGATAAACTTCAATAAGGAGCAAACAGACATTATCGTTGCTGATATTGCTAATATGGTTAATGAGATTATTGAGATGTCAAATCGATGCTTGGACATTATATTAGTTGATGACAATGTTCCAATACCATATCAACAAGTTAAAAAAAGCTTGTATAATGGCGATGTCAAAGAGTTCATCAGTCTGCTTAATAGTATCATAAAAAGCATACCCTATCTCATACATAAAGAGAAATTCAATGAGGGATATTTCCATTCTTTCTTCCATGTTGCATTAACGTTGATAGGTATGCGCCCTTTATCAGAAGTGGCTACTTCCGATGGTAGAATAGATATGGTTATAAATTGTCCAAAGACTATCTATATCATGGAGTTCAAGTATTCACCGAACGACAAAGATCTGTCAAAGGTAGCTTTGGAACAAATCAAAAGTAAGAAATATCACCAACCATATATTATACAACAGAAGCCGATAGTTGGAATAGGTTGTTCTTTCGGTGAAGGAACACGAGAAATAACAAATTATAGGGATGAGACTTTGTATGTTCCAGGAATCACCCTTGTCTAGTTAACGATGATAATATGAAAGCAAATAATTATATTCATCAGCTGAGAGATGAAAGGGCACTTATGCTCTTTTCTTATCTTCAGATATTGCCTGAAAATTCTGCATTCTCAGAAAGGTTGATGGCTTGTTCTTTACAGGCTATCATTGATTTGAAGCATCATCACAAATTGAATTGGAAAGCCTTGGATTCGATTATAGAGAATGGAACTCAGATTGAAGACCCTCAAGAGCAGATGTTCACTCATCTTGTTGGTTCTCCATTAGGCTCATTTATTGTGTTTCCTGGTCCTTTTCAATTCTATCAATACCAATTAACAAGATTTTTGAATTTGAGTAGATTGTTGAGAATTGACAATAAACAATTGAATGTTGTCTATTTTTTGTTAAGTCTATCTCAATCCATTGCTCAAAAGACGAATGCTAAAAGGTACTCTGTTGGTGTGCCTGAACAAGAATGCGTCTTTATTCCTGAGCGTACAGAAATAGAGGTAAAATTGAATTGTCTTTGTTTTTCAAGGGGAGAAATGGAAGAACTTGTAAATAAATACAATTTGTCTTATGATGATATAGAGAATCTTACTTTCAAGGTTAAGCGTAAAGCCCTACGTATCGAACAGGCTGGAAAAGGATATAGCGATGCTATTACGTTAACACCATTTTATAAGTATGGTGGTGGGTACATCTTGTTAAGTCCATCAGCACTCTTGCATTCTGCATATCAAAAATGCAAACAAGTTCTTATTGAAGAATGTGGGTTGGGTAATTTGACCGAGAGATTCTCAAAAGCGTTGTTCGCTGAGATTGCTTGTTTGCTCAAGAAAGTTCCAGAACGATTATTGGGAAAAAAAGATTTTGAAGGCACAAGCTTCCTGCTATATAGAGAAGATAATGAGAATATATTCTGTGTATTCCCTTATTTGGCAGAAAAACAATATGATATAAAAAAATGTCAATTACTTATAGATAGCTATGTAAGAGAACATATACAGCCAACAGGTATCTCTATGTTCTTGATCATATACTCTCAAATTGAAGATGATAAATGTGCTCTATATGCTCCCAAAAATACACTGGCTTTTAGCATTGATGACTTTTCTGTGATATTAAATCAGCCTGATGTAAATCTTAACACTCTCTATTATTATCTGCAAGATAAGCAAACTGTTAATGCTAGTCCTTTTTCCCAAGAGATAGATTTGTTTGCATATTACATTCAAAGGCGCCAGACGTTCTATCAGGAGGAAATGCCAACTCATATGATGGTAGAAATAGGTATGGCAAGAAATATGCGCAAAAGGTATTATATAGAGAGTGATGTTAGATATGTTGAATCGGAATTATTTAATCGTGTCATACCTGTAAGGCATATTCAAGATATTCCTAGTGATATACCAGCATATGCACCGTTATATGCTCCAAGTGGAATCATGTTCTTTATGATTGAACTTGGAAATTATAGACTTACAATAAAATACGATAATACTAAATGTGAAAACTATGAAATAGTTCATAGTATTGCTTTATGGTTGTATTCAATATGGAAGGTAAAACACATACCAGTATTATGTCAGCATATTGATGTTATCTTTATGGAAGGAGCAAAGGACTCCATAAGACAAGCTAATAGATATGTATATTTTATAACAATTGATATCGAAAACATCTTTAAGAGTTGTGGACAAGATATTGAGGAGCAGGTTCTTCTACACTTTGTGAAACTTTTGCAAAACAAAGGAGCTTTGTCTGTAAATATCTCAGAAGAACTAATTCATGAAATGTTTGTGGAATCTAATGGCCATTTTTTGGTGGTAGATGCGAATGTTAATAATCCGTTATTAGTTCATGATGGTGTGACAGCTTGCCATTATTTGAGTGGTAGGTGGACTGATAAAATCTTGGATGAAATTGCAAACTTCCTAGATTATAAAGGAGAGGAAAAGCAACTTTCTGTTGAGGAATCTAAGGAAGTAATGATAAAGGTAATGGGGTATTTGGAAAATGAGGCAAAACAAATATTATCAACTGGAAGTACTACAAAAATGTTGGAGAATTGTCTGGCTTTGCACCATGCCATGATTTACTGGTCTCGTCTAACAAATTTTCGATACGATATCATTTCGCAAGCTTATCACTACATTGGTTCTGAATTTAAAAACCAAGCAAAGTATCTGAATGATTATACAGAGATGAATATCTTGTCTCAAGGACTGATAGAATATATCATACAATCAGACTTTCATTCAGATGAAGCCTCATTCTGTATTAATAAATTTGATAGGTTGTTTGCTATCATGCACCATATTGTCAATATGGGTATGTATTTTGATTTGTTGAATAATGGTCAAGCTGATTCTGAGATGGTATTGTTGAAAAACGGAAGAATCGTATTTCCTAAAATGATAGAAGATATAAATATTCCATATTTTACAACATTGCGTAAACGCACTATGGAATATAGGGAAGTTCTGGTTAGACAGCATCAGCTATTGCCAAGATATGAAGTTGATAGAACCGAGAAGAAATTCAAAGAAGCATTTAAGGCAGAGTTTGGTTTGGCTATAGATGTTTTATTTGATATTCAAGGTAGAAGTATTGATTATGCAAATAAAGCAGGGAACCCGATAGTCGTGATTTCAAAAGAATCTTTTGAAGAAAAGATTCTTGCCGAGTGCCTTGATGCTGAGCATTTCCGATTATTCTATGAGCATTTTGTATTATCTAAAGAAGCTTATAACGAAATGCCTGTAAGTGAAAAACTTCTGCAAAGATACAATCGTAGTGTACAGTTGTCTTCAAGACCTTGGGTGCTATATGAAGATAAAATCTTATACACAACCAAGAGCATATATGTCAGCTGTCAAGTTCTTCTAGAAAGGGTTGATGCCGGCACTGTCAAGCATACATCTCGCTTGATGAGAAATTATATCGGAAAGATAAGTGAGAAAAAAGGACATCTTTTCACACAAAATCTAGGTAAATATTTTAAATCATTGGAAGAGGAAGATATAATTGTAAACATGGAGGTTCAAATATGTCCAGGTAAACCTTTGTGTGCAGATGAAAATCTTGGTGATATTGATGTATTGTTAATCGATTCAAAGCGCAAGAAGATAGTATGTATTGAAGCAAAGGACTACTATTGTGCAAGAACTATTTATGATATGATTTCACAAAATATAAAGATAGAGAAAGCATTGCCAAAGGTTATACGTAGGGATGAATGGTGTCGGGAACATCGGGATTTATTTAAATTCTATTCTAAGGATATTGATGAATCTTATGATGTGAAGACTGTATTTTTGACTTACGAAGAACCTACATATAAATACTTTAAACATTCTGTTGAGTATCCTATAACAATGTTATCAGCTTTCGATATTATCAAAGATTATCATATAGTTTTCCAATAAAGTCAAGTTTGGCAATGAACTATACTGAAATGGCAAAGGCATCCGATTATTTCAATCCGGTTTATTAACTAGATTTTTCAACGATAAGTTGAAACTCAAAAAAGGAGGTGGGCTTGATGGCTTAACGCCTACAACCTTTTGGAAGCATTATGCAAAAGAACTGGATGATATAGCTAGCAGATGTTTGAATGGAACATATAAGTTTTCTGCTTATAAGGAGAAACTGATATAAAAAGGAAAAGATAAATTTCCTAGAGTACTGTCTGTACCCTCGCCATGTTGTGCGGGATGGGAGCTTTGCTAAAGGTGTAGACTGCTTAGGGTGGGCTTACAATAATGGGATTATAGATTACTGATTTGGGACAATTGGCTGAAAATTTGCAGATTTCTTGCGATTTTATTGGAGGTTTCAAGAAAAAGGTGTAACTTTGGCTGCATGTTAATAAACTAAATAATAGGAGATAAGATTATGACAGATACTGAATTTGAACAATTGTTGCATCAAATGAGCAAAGAGGATTTGGACAATTGGCTTAGGATGAAAGGACAGCCTTTTGATACTTTTGCTAATGCTTTAGCAGGAGGAGCAATAGCTAATTTGGCTCCCCCGTTTGATGTGTATATTAATTATACTGGTAGCTTAATTGATTTTTATAAAAACTTTTTTCAACGATATCTCCAGTGTTTAAAAAATATAGATTCTGATACGTGGGAGTTTGTCAATAGTTGTATGAGTGTATTTATAAACTATAAAGGTGGGCCATTGGTCGATTTTGATTTAGTTGCAGAATGTAAAATGCTCATGGATTCTATAATAAAATCACTAAGTGCATATTTTAATGGTTCTCCAAATATGGCTTATAGGATATTGGAACATACCTTTGCTGATAAGAATTTCCATTTATTGGAGACTCTTCCACAAATCCAATATCTAGAACCTCTTTATCGTGTGCGTGGTGTACGAAATCTAAGCGCACAGAAAGATTTGTTTCATACACCTTTTGAGTTAAGAAACAGTTGTGGTAGCTATCGGTATAGCATATTGGGATATCCTTCTTTATATTTGGCTGGTAGCATTGAAACAGCATTGGCGGAGAGTCGAATTATTGATAATCAATATTCTGTCATGCTTTTCAGAAGTAATGAAATTTTACAATGTATAGATTTGTCTCTACCAAGCAGAAAGTTGTCCTTTTGGGAACGATATAGCCTAGTATTGTTTTATCCATTGATTTTTGCATGTGGTTTGAAAGTAAAAGAAGAGAATAAACCGTTTAAGCCAGAATACGTCATTCCACAATTGCTTTTCCAAGTTGTCAGTGAGTGCTCAAATTTGATGGGCGTATCATATACCTCTACTCGAATGGAGAATCCTGATTATCGTAATGGTAAGCAACGAAACTTTGTGCTGAAGGTTCCTAATGCTGATACAGCTAAAGGTCAATCGCTAGAACTAGCAGGAAAGTTTAAATGTACGATGCCAGTAAGTCCACATGACAATGAGGATGCTCTGTCAGTTGAAAACAGACTAGGAGGTATGGAGTTATTTGAAATAAAATTTAACTAATTTTTTATCTACGAGAGTAAAATTTCAATGTCAGAACTTGTCAAGTTTGTATGATATGTTTCTTGTTGGATACCAATGAATGATATAATTGTTATTTTCGCTTTCCAGAGATATTGCCTTGGGTGTAAGGTAGATATGGGTAGGGTGGTTGCTTGTATGAACTGACAGCTATTGTTTTCTTTTGCTTCCAAGCAAGCTTTGCTTGGACTTTGTTTCGATGGTATTGAACGACTTGGGAAGGAGTAGCCTGATGAGTTGAAGCAGAATACGATAGATTGGAATCTGCTGATGCCCTGGATGGGTAAGGCGCAACAGATTCGCAGGCAGAACATGAAGGTGAATGTGGTGGTCGGTAAGCTCTTCGCTATGCTGAGAGTGGATGGGATGAGGTGTTGTGTTTTGAAAGGGCGGGGGAATGCCTTGATGTATCCGAATCCTTATTCACGTACTCCTGGAGATATTGATGTTTGGATTGATGCCAGTAGGGAGAGGATTATGGAATATGCTCAAAAGAAGTTTGAACTGGGGGATGATATCAGACTGCAGCATCTGGAGACTTCCTTGGATGGTGTGCCTGTAGAGTTGCATTTCTTTCCTTGCTCTATGAATAATCCTATCTATCATGCCAGGTTGCAGAAGTGGTTCAAGCGGAATGCGGATCTGCAATGCTCGCATATTGTGAGTCTGCCCGATGGGGCAGGGTATATTGCTATTCCAACGACGGCATTCAATGTGGTTTATCAGCTGACGCATCTATATCACCATTTCTTCGATGAAGGGATTGGAATGAGGCAAATCATTGACTACTACCACGTTGTTTGCGACTTTTATAAAGTCTATCAAAATTCTTCTAAAATCACCCCGTCCCTCTTTTTTGATAAAGCAAGCTGCACTCGGCAATTTGAAAGCGAGCTTTCATTGCACTCATTGGCATCGCTTTTTCCCCTTAAAGAGGGCTCCACCTCTCACCCCGACCCTCTCACCCTCAGGGAAGAGGGAGGAAACCGCCCTACTCGGTGCTGTGATCTTGATTTTTAAGTATCAGATTTGAGACAAAGGTTATAGTTATGTCCGTTTCATCAACAGTTTTTGGTTATCATGTTCAATATCTCTATACGTTGTATAGAATGATAGAGTCTGCTGATTCTAAAGAAGTATTCGTGCCCGAAGGAAGAGAAGATTTAGACATATATTTGAATGACCAAATTATCGAAACCATACAGGTGAAGTGTTATTCTGGGACAATCGTGTATTCTGATCTGTTTTCCAAGGGTAAATCTACTTCTTTGTTTTCTCGTGGTAAGGATAGTTTAGATAAAAATTCAAATGTAAAAATATCATTCGTGGCGGTTGGACATGGCAATGATAAAGGAGTGATTTCTGATAGATTGACGAAGGTGTCCTCTCTTGTAAAGTCGCTCAAAAAAGAGGAAACTCTTCATTTGGATTATGCTTCTTCCAAGGAGCTTGCTGCAAAAATATTATGGCAGTCTAAATCGCAAGGAGAGTTGGAAAATTATGTTGAATCCGTTTTAAAAAATCGATTTCCATCTATTGATCCTTTAATAGTAAAGGATTATTTGGTTCAGTGGATTTGTTATCTTGTGATAAATGAAATGTCTGCTACTTATGATGATTTATGTTGTCAGGTAGGACAGATTATAGCGTTTTCTGTGCGTCAAAAGGAATTCTTTACTCAATTTGGACTAACAGTAATTCCACTTTTTCAGTCAGTTTGTCAGGAAGATGTTAATTCTGAAATATCTTATTATCAAGGTATATCTGCTAAGGAAATACATATTGCCAAAAATTATGATGTTGTCAGAGAAGAAAAGTTGCAACAACTCTATGAGAAGCTGAAAGACAATAATCTTGTTTTCATAACGGGTGTCTCAGGTTCTGGCAAAAGTAGTTTAGCATATCGTTATTTGAAGATTTGTGGTACTCCTTTACGATACGAGATTAAATATGTAAATCGAAATAACATATCGCAAATCATTGCCACCATCAAAGATATTTCGAAAGGCTTGAAGAGTGAAGCTTTTGTTTATTTAGATGTGCTGCCATACGATACTTCATGGATTCAAGTGGTAAATGAAATAGAGGATACTCCTTTTGTTAAATGCTTAGTAACAATCCGGCAGGATGATTGGAATAGGTGTAAAAACAAGGTTAATGAGAAACTTCATTATTCTACTCTTGCCTTAGATTTAACCGAATCTGAGGCAAAGGATATCTTTGATCATCTATGCGATAGAGGATTGTGCCATATTGATATCTTTGAAGAGGCTTGGAATAATTCTGGACATCCTCAAACATTGCTTGAATATGTGTATTTCTTGACACAAGGTGTTCCTCTAAGGGCAAGAATCTCTGAACAGATAGGAAGACTTGATCATGTAAATGCCTCCTTTCTTCAGTATATATCTGTCTCGAATGTCTTGCAGGGAAATATCTCTGTGAATGCCATTCGGAACTTGTGTCATCTTTCTCCTATGGACCTGTCTCGATGTATAGACCAAATGAAAGGTGAATTCTTTGAGTATAATGGTGAAGGATTTTCTGATGTTCACCCCATTAGGACTCATATCATAATTGAAGAGATATTTAGGAATTATAGAAATGGTTTAGAAGAAATTGGTATGGAATTATTCGAGCATATTAATGAAAACACAAGTCCTCTGTTTCTTATGGTCCTTATAGATGAAGGAAAATATACGCCTGATTCTCTTTTACGTGAATTGGAGGGTAAGAAGATAAACTCTATGCAAGCGTATATTGTGGCAAGAACATTGGTGTGGTGTGGAGTTAAACATTATATTGATAATAATCAAGCCGCGTTTGATTGGTTAAGGCAAACTGCGCCTCTTTGTTGGCAATACTTAGTGCCTGTTAACTTTACGGAAATTGAACTTGATGAATCTGTAGATAAATTGTTCGGAAGCCAAATAGGTCTTACGATGGATGATGTAAGGAAAAAATTTTCTTTGCAGACTGAGGTTTATTTCTATTTATGTAAATGGCTTGATAGTTCTATCTCTTTGGAAAAGCCTAAAGAGTGGCGTGACTATTTTTGGTTAGCAAAATTCTTAACGATATGTAATTTGCAGCTTTCTTATAAGCCTGAGTTCTCTGAATTTAGGATAGAGGCTAATTTTCCTGATGATTTGGATGAGATGGCAGATGTGCTTCTTGGACTGAAACTGGCTGGTTATGATTCTGCCACATTTAATCAGCTGGAAGAAAACTTCGTTAAGCAATTTCGTATCCAAAATAATATCTTGGAGTTTGAAATTTGTGAAAATGGGGTTAAATGTCTTACTTTCTTAGACTATTTTTCAGCAGGGAAACAATTTGGAAATGGAGATGGGGATATAATGCATCGCATTAATATGCATCATATTGATTTGCTGAGAAAAGCATTTCCAAATGCAGATGTATATCATTCAGAGATCATAAAAGATGTGATTTTTGAAGATTTAGATTTGACTTTTGAAAAGCATATAAGTAGAGAAATGTTACCGCTTGACGATATGCAAGAGCCGCGCACAATGATGGTGCATTTGTATGAGAAAAGCTATGTCCTTCCTTCCAGAAAAGCTTATTGTGATCAATTGATAACTTTGCGTAAGCTATTTGTTGATGTAATAAAAGAATATTGGCAAGGTGTTGATGACATTCATCGAGTAGGAAAGGCGTACAATGCCAAAATGGATCAAGTTTCTTATGATGTGTGTGATAAGATTTTAAATACTCACATAGAATTGCCTGCAACTGAAATAAATAGATTCGGATTAGGTTATGAAATTAACAAAAAGGAGAATGAAGACCAAAGTGCAAAAGATAATTTGAAGAAATTAAACTCCTTGTATTCTCATTATTCTACAGATTTGACAATCTTCTTCAGACAGTGTTACCAGCCTTCAGATGGCTTCATCAATGATGTTCAAAGAATGACGATGATATTGCTGGATGCACAGGATAAGTTGAAAAAATTGCAAAGCTTATTTCATCAGGTTTTTGATGGTTATGTTGATGTCGTTGAGATCAAGCAGCTTGATGAGAGAGAAAAACAGCAGATGACGTGCCTTATTGCAGTTTATAATTGGTTAGCTCAAAACCAGCCTTATATGTCTTGCAGGCAGTTATTAAAGCAGATAAAACCAAAGAAACTGACGGCTACTCAAACATCTGAAGTCAACAATGAGGTTATAGATAATCCGTCTCAAACTATAGTTGACTCTATTGAAGATTTGGAAAAACTTCGGAATATGCAATTGAGAGATATTTATAATAGATGCTCTCATCTTGATGACTTATCTATCCAAATCGTAGATAAGTATATAAAACGCTATGATGATACTATAGAGGGTAGGAGAAATTGTGTTTTATAGTTAACTGTATTTTGCTGCTATCGTCAAAATAGATAACGATAGGTTGGCAAGAAAAATAAAGTCCTTACTTAACTCTCTGCTATTGAAGAGAATGAAGCAGTTGGAAAACAATAAAAAGACAATATGAGGTTATCTTGTGATCCCAACAGTGGAGTTTAATATTATCTTCCAATTGACTCATATCTACTCGCATCTGATGAATGAGGGGATTGGGTTAAGGCAGCTGGTGGATTATTACTATGTTCTTTGCGACTTTTATAAAGTCTATCAAAAATCTTCGAAAACCCACCCGTCCTCCCTTACCCTTAAGGGAGGCTCCACCGCTTTCCCCAAGCCCCTTTTCAATGGTCTTTACACCCCCTTCGGTTCCCCCGTTTCCGGGGGACAGAAACCTCAGGGGACAGGGGATGTAACCGCCCTACAGTGCTGTTTTTTCGAAAATCACCCCGTCCCTCTTTACCCTTAAAGAGGGCTCCACCTCTCATCTCGGTCTTCTCCCCTCAGGGAAGAAGAGGGAAACCGCCCTACTCGGTGCTCGGAACCGCTTCGCTCTAAGGTTGGCGGGGCATCAAAGCCCTCGCCATATTTTGCGGGATGGGACCGCCTGGGAATAGCAGTTTATAGTTTACAGTTAATAGTTAATAGTTTACGATTGATTTCGTGGTTATTTGCTGATAACTTGCAGATTTCTTGTTAATTGCTTGGTGGTTTCGAGAAAAAAGCGTACTTTTGCGGCAGAGTTAAACGTTTAAAAGGAGAAGATTATAATGAATGAAAGAATATTCGATATAAAAAAGGTTGCACGCTATATCGCTTTGTCTTTGTTGACGAAACAGATGACGGTTAGCCCTTTGAAACTCCAAAAGTTGCTTTATTATGCGCAAGCTTGGAGTATGGTGTTCTTTGGTCGCCAAAGACAACTGTTTGCAGATGTTCCGCAAGCATGGGTAAATGGTCCGGTTTACCCTACTATATATAATATGTGGAAGAATAGAAACATGTGTGAGCATCTTACACCAGCAGATTTTGAAACAACTGAGGATGTTATAGATGAAGCTCTCGGCGAGGTGACTAAGCAATTAGGGCTTGGCGATGATGAAATCCAATTGTTGGAACAAATAGTACTGAAATATGGTAGCAAATCACAGAATTACCTCATATTCTTGACTCACTCTGAATTGCCTTGGTGTGAGAAACGCGAGGGGCTGAAACCTTATGAACGCTCGGTAAATCCTCTGTCATTGGACACGATGTATAGCTATTATGCTGAGCGTCATGCCAAGAATGTAGAACGCAGAAAAGGTATGGTAACGGCATGAGTATAGAGATTTTTGATGATGACATCGAACAGTTGCGAGATGATTTATCTGTAGAACCTTGGAATGTCATCAGTAATGATGACGTCAGGAATTCTTGTCTGTTACCGATTCGCATCAGCTATGAATTTGTTGATATGGGAGATACAGAATATGGTTTTAATCAGAATTTCTCTGAAAAAGATACCTTTGAGTACTTTGACTGCATGAAATATATTTCTGGTCGAACCATTGATGAACTTTTGATGGATGATGGCTTTCGCTTACGTAGGCATTCTGCTTTACACAAGCCTTTGAAGTCGGCTTTGGATAAATTGGAACTTGGTATAACTGAAGGACAGCCAATCATCTTTCATTTTGGACTATATACGGATAAGAAGCAAATGGCTTCAAGAGAAAGTGGTGTTCGTTCGCCTAGAATATACTTTATGCAAGGGTTGTATGGTGTAATTTATCCTCTCTTCTTCGACCCTTATCATGAAATTACAAAATAGATTAATATCCTACACTGTGGTACTCCTGCTGTCACCTTTACTCTTCCTGGGTTCGCTGAATGGCGAGACTGGCAGAAAGAGTGTGAAAGTACTCTTCATCGTGCAAAAAATACTAGAGAAAATGGAAGAATACTGCAGAAGAAGATACAACAATTTTGTGTCTGCTTGTGGAACCTAGTCTTTTTGAAAAGACAGAATTGGGAGATTTCCAGGCTATTAATGATCCAAAAACTACACTTTCTGAGCTTGAAAAATCGGCTCAGGAAAGAATATATTTGAAGCTAGTTGAAGAAATTGAACGTATAACTAGTTCATGTAACTAAATTCTTTTTATTAAAGGTTTTTCTAAAATATGAATATTTATGAACAGAAATGATAAGTTTGAACTTTTCTTCTCGGAAAATGAATTGATTTCAAGTAATAAGTCTTGGAAGAAAATAGGGGATAATTATGAGCAGTATAGCATAAATAGTTCTCGTAATTATATAACCAATGCATCTTGTGGTATTAATTCTAAATAAATTTGTCTTATGAGCAATTGGAGTGAGATTTTGACAGAAGTAAATCAATCTTTTCCAACAAATATTGATTTGCTTAATAAAAAAAGGAAGGAGTATATGGATAAAATAGCGGAAATAACAGGGCGTAATGTTATAACCTATTATTCTGGCTGGCTTAAAAATCCTAATGCGCCATTTATTTCAATTAATGATTCTGACATGAATGCTTTCATGACTAACGTATATAGACTGGATAGAAGTAAAGGTCTTGATTTAATATTGCATACTCCTGGTGGCGATTTAGCTGCTACAGAAAGTATCGTGAATTATCTTCAGTCTGCTTTTGGTGGGAATGTGCGTGCTATAATTCCTCAAATATCAATGTCTGCTGGTACGTTGATTGCAATGTCGTGTCGAGAAATATTGATGGGACGTGAGTCTTCTCTGGGGCCGATAGATCCTCAACTTGGAGGAATTCCATGTCAGGGTATGCTGGATGAATTTGATAAGGCTGTAAATGATATCGCTAGTAGACCTTCTTCCTTAGGCTTGTGGCAGGCAATCATCGGTAAACTGAATCCAACTTTTATTACCAATTGCGAGAATTCGATAAAATGGTCAAAGGAACTAGCCAAGTCATTCCTATTAAAAAATAATCCTGAGCTTAATATAGACAACATATATGAGGTTTTTCTCAATCATCAGCATAGTTATTCGCATTCTCGTCATATTCCTAAGGAGCAATGTAAGGCTGCTGGCTTGAAGATAACAGATTTGGAAATGAACCAAGACTTACAAGATGCTGTATTAAGCCTTCATCATTGTTATATGATTTTGTTTGATAAGATTGCATGTTCTAAGGTTGTAGAAAACCAAATAGGTGGTTGTTTTATTCAAAATTATTCTGAAGAGGGAAAATAGGTATGGCTATATTTGTATATACATGTAACCAAGAAAATTCTTGGAAGGCCATGAGTTCGTATGGTGTGATGCAATGCGTGGCTTGCATTTCCTGAGACCTCCGTTTACCCAGAGCAAGCTGGTGAGATGTGTGAAGGGTAGAGTGCTGGATGTTGCCGTGGATATCCGTAAAGGTTCGCCAACATACGGCAAGCATGTGGCGGTGGAACTGACTGAAGATAATCATCGTCAGTTTTTATTTCTAAGGGCTTTGCGCATGGCTTCGCTGTGTTATCAGAGACTGCGGTATTCCAGTATAAGTGTGATAACTTCTATCACCCTGAGGCTGATGGGGGTATCTCTATCCTGGATGAATCTCTCGGTTTCGATGGCTTATTGCTATATAAGAATAATTGATTTCTTGAGATATGGAAAGAAGTGAATTGCTGAGTTTGATAAGGGAGGACTATCGATGATATGAGAAACTGAAAGGAAGTAATTTTTGCAATTGTAAGAAGGTAGGAATAACTTTCTTTAGTGAATCCTTTTGGTTCCGTGTATGCTCTTATCTTCAAAGTAAAAAATAATGTTTTTGTTAGGATGATAATCAAAACGTTATCGCAGTTTTATCGCATGAATGAACAGCGCCTGGGTATCGAATTGCCTATAGATACTAGAGTTATGGAGGACAAAATTCCGCCATTATGGTACCATAGTCATTAGTGAGAATTCTGTAATAGGAAAGAATGTTACTGTATTGTAATAGTTGTGGGTTCTTTGTATGGAGGAATGATGTGGTGTATTAGTAGGAAGTGATATATCCATAGGAGATAATTGCTAGATAGGTGCAGGTGCTATTGGCGTAAAGTCTCTGCCAGACAATTCTATTGTGGGTCCATTAAAATCGGTGATCATTAGATAGAATGTTAATAAAGTAAACCTACCTCTATAAAAATAATGTTGCTATGGTGAATTTTTAGGTATATGCAGAAAAAAAGCCCCATCCTGCATTATTTTGCAGGATGAGGCTCACATTATTTCGCTCCTTTACAATCGCTTCGGTTGCTTCTAACATGAGTTCTGACATGAATCTTTTTACCGTTTTGGATTCTGTCATATTCCTGAATGCGATTGTACTTGCGTCCATCGGAATCTTTTGCCATAAGCTTTCATTACTCGTCCTTGCCCGAGGTTCTTAAATGGTTTATTACTCTGTGGTGACCTACCGATTCCACTACGGTGTGAATGTCTCTTCTGCTATAATCCATTGGGTACACGAACCAATTCTGTGTTAACCCAGAAGGAACCTGTCAGTTGGTTGCAGCCTCTACAGAGAGGAGTAATGTAGATTTCTTCTCCACCATAAACTTTCTGCACATGTGCTCCAACAAGATTGTTGTGGTTAGGGTCACCACAATGGCCACAATGACTTGCTTTATGGCCTACTTGCTTTTCCCAATACTCGAGCCATGAAGACTCACCTGTTGATGGCCTTAGCCATCTGTTGCTACCAGTAACATTTTTTACTAAACTCATTGTATAATTTTTTAATTGTTAATTATCTTACTACTTAGCCGCTAAAGGCTTCGCAATAAGTATATGTCAATCTCTAATAAGCAATATGTATGCCAAAAACAGAAAGTGACAGTGTAAAAAACATCTTTTTATATTCTATATTAGGTCAAAATATGCTTATTTTAAACATAGAACAACTTTTATGATACAGACAATCTGTCAGACATATAGTGACATTGAATATGAGAGTCTATGTGTCATATTGGCACGTAATGTACTAAATGGCATAAAAGATATTAAATTAATTGATGTGTATTTGTATAATCGGTAAATTTTAGTATCTTTGCAAAAAAAAAATAATATAACAATGATTCATTAGTATGATACAAGAAATAAGAATAAAAAATTTCCGTTCCTTTAAAGACGAGGTCGTATTCAGTTTTGAAGCGAGCAAAGATTCCAATTTTGAGGATAAGAATGTCATAGCCATGAATGATGGGACTAGACTGTTAAGATTTGCTGCAGTTTTTGGAGCCAATGCAAGTGGTAAGTCGAATCTGTTGTGGGTATTTGAGTTTTTAAGGCGTTTTTGGAAACATAAACCCAAAGATTCTGATGAAAAAATAAATATAAACCCCTTCATGCTAGATTCGGAAACATCTCAAGAGCCATCACAATTTCATTTAAAATTTTATGTTGGTCAAACTAAATATGCCTACAAATTGATTGTTGACTCTTCTGCTGTTTATGAAGAGCAGTTGAATGTGTATACTAGTGTTCAGCCATCATCGCTGTTCAGCCGCCAACTGGATGAAAATGAGAAGTCTGTAATCAAGTTCAATTCTTCGCTGAAGTTGAATGAACTGACGGTTCAAGAAATAGCATTGCGATGCCTGAAGAATACATCTTTGTTTGCAGTAATAAATACAGTAAACTCATCATTTGGAAAATTGGAAGAAGCTAAGGATAAACTTAGCAATTATCTGATGCCAATGATTGGTCCAACAACTCATATGCTTAATTTTGCAGAACAGCGTATGGTAGATAACAAAGAACTGAAGGATTATTTATTGTGGTTTATCAAAAAGGCAGATTTTAATATATCAAACATCAATATTGAAAAAAGTAAGGAGGAGATTCCAGAACGTGTAAAGCAAATGATTTTGTCTGATAGCAATGTCCCGGAGGAAGCAAAAAAGAGTTTACAGAACCAAAACTTCTTAGAATCGCTCAACACGCTATTTGTGCATGAAGTGCGCAATTCTCGCGGTGTTGAGACTTATAACCTGTCTGAAGAACAACAAAGTAGGGGAACCCAAAGAGTCTTGGGTATAGAAACCGCAATACAAGCATCTGTGAAAAATCAGTCATTTTTAGCGATTGATGAAATGGAAACTTCACTAAACCCCATGTTGTTAGATTTTGTAATTCAGAATTATTTATCAGAGAAATCATCAGGGCAGTTGCTTATAACTACTCATTATGATGCTTTGCTAAATCGTGTGGACAAATATCTACGTAAAGATTCGGTATGGTTTACAGAAAAGATGCCTGATGGTTCAACAAAAGTTTATTCTCTGAAAGATGTGCGTGGTATAAATAAGATGCGTAATCTTCAGAAACGCTACGAAGATGGTAGTTTGGTTGATGCCTATCCACACATTTCTTAAAATTAGGTCAGTTGAGTAATAATTAAAAAAAGCGCATCGGAAAGGGGGAGAATGGTAACTTCACCAGATTGTATTGGGCTATCCGTGGTCATAAGTTTGCTTACCCTGGCAGAAAGGATACCATCAAGGCTTGTATCTATGTAAAGGAATTGGTTCGCCAATGGGTATCTGTCCTGCGAGAGTGAAGAAGCTCCAGATTTCTACTAATATCTGTGGTGAGAAGTTGAAGAACTGCGGTTATCAGTTTAAGTGGAGCTTTGAGGAAGCTCTTGCTGACTGGTTCGAGGACAATGACAGAAAATATTTGAAATAAGGGTAGCGGTGGTATCGGTACCATGCTATCGCTGCAATCGGTACCATCGTATTGTTCCTTTAGCCAATATGCTTGTTATCTCCCGCATGGTATTATCATATAGGTATAAACAATTTAAAAATAGAAACAATGAAAATAGAAAAAGCTATTTTTGTAAATCGTGCTCCATTTCAAAAAGTCGAATTTGATTTTTTGGAAAGTGGAGTAAATGTCTTGTCTGGAATTAATGGTAGAGGTAAAACTACGGTTATCTCTCATATCGTTGATGTTTTTTACGAAATGGCAAGATCTAGTTTCTCGAATTCTTTCGAAGGAAAGGAAAATACGTTCTATCGTTATTCTTCAAACTTGTTTAATTTTGCAGGCTCTTCTTATTCTTTATTTTATGTTCGTTTCAAAGATGAGAATAAATGTATCGATTATATAGATTGTCGAGGTAAAATGAGAGAAGATGAATATAAAGAGAATGTCCTTCTTGAAAATAAAATTCCGTATGAAAATTTTTCTCGTTCGTTAGAAAGTAATAACTATGTTAAAAGCTTTCATACAACTGGAGAGGATGATGTGGCTAAAATATTTCACCATAATATCTTAACCTATTTTCCTTCTTACAGATATGAACAACCTGGTTATTTGACTGATCCGTATAAAGTTAATATTTGTTTTAATATAAATTCAGCTATCTCAGGTGAATTGCCTAATTCTATAGAAGTTGTTTCAGACTTGAATGGTTTGGCAATGTGGTTTATGGATGTTATATTGGATAAAGAATTATATAGTAGTCGGCAATCATCACAGGTTCTAATCAATAATTTAAATAGGATTGTTTCTGCTTCTTTAAAAAGTAAAACAGGAATTGAAACTAGGTTAGGTATTGGTCCGAGAGAAAATACTGCCTCTCGAATAGCTATTACAAATCAAAAAGGGGATATATTATATCCGACAATCTTCAATATTTCATCAGGTGAGAGTGCACTTATCTGTATGTTTGGCGAAATACTAAAACAAGCAGATAAACTTGGAATGGTTATGGATGTCCCAGGTATTGTACTTATTGACGAAGTCGATAAACATCTGCACATAAAATTGCAAAAAGAAATTTTGCCTCAATTGTTTGAGCTTTTTCCTAATATACAATTTATTGTAAGCAGTCATTCACCATTCTTGAATATGGGGCTTGCGGATAGAAATAGCAATCGAACCAGATGTTTTGATCTGGATAATAATGCTTTGGAGTGTATGCCTGTAAATAACCAATTGTATTCTGAGGTATATGATATGTTTATCAATGAAAACAACCGCTATGCGGAAAAGCTAAGGTTGATGGAAGGTAAAGTGGCTGCTTTGTGTAAACCTCTTGTTATCACAGAAGGGAAAACCGATATCAAGCATATATTAAAAGCTAAGGAAGTTTTAAACATAGATTTGGATTTTGATATAATAGATTCTGCTTCTCAACCAGATGGTGACGATAACCTAAAAAAGTTATTGAACCATTTAGCAAAGATAAAGCAACCGCATAAAATTATAGGTATCTTTGATTGTGACATATCCAAGACGGTATCTGAAATGCATCCTGATGGAAATAGTTATAAGGATTATGGCAATGGTGTTTATGGTTTTACGATTCCTGTTCCCAAGGAAAGAGAGAAGAATGGTCAGACAGGGATATCTATAGAGTATTTATACTCTGATGGTGAGATAAAGAGCCCTGTAAATGAATCTGGACGACGCCTTTTCTTGGGAACAGAATTTACAAGAAAATCTATGGTACATAATGAAAACACTGGATTAGTTTTAAATAAACCAAACGGAAAAGGGGAGGATAAGATACTGGAAAATAATGGAGGTCAAGCGGTTTATGATTGGGAAGATAATAATTACTTGGCGAAGAAGGATGAATTTGCAGAGGCTATCAAAAGTGGGTTCATTCACATAAGCGAAGAGAGCTGGAATCATTTTAAGCCGATATTTGACCTGATGAGTGAAATCATGCAGAAGTAGAGTTGCCTGTGGCTTATCTTGACAAAGTTTTCTGATAGAAAGTATTAATTTATGAAACTGATATATTGTTATATAGAGCGTTTTCGCAACATAGAAAACCAGGAGGTATCTCTATCTGATGAGTTGCAGATTTCTTTTGAATTTCTTGGTGGTTTCGAGGAAAAAGCGTATTTTTGCGGCAGATTGCAATTAAAGAATTTAAAAGGAGAACTATTATGGATACATTAGATAAAGAATTTTGGGAAAAACGTGAAGCTGCTATGAAAAGATTTATGGCGGCAAAAGAGCGTAAAAAGGCTCGTGTAGCTGAAATTACTAAGAGCCTTTGTGAGGAATATAAGGAACGAACGGGGGTATATCCTAAATATATAAATGTTTGGTAATGAAACCACTTCCTTTGGATATAATTGTAAGCAGCATATGCGAAGCCGTCTGTTTGAATATTGGTTTTCCTCATATCAAATGAAAGATAAGTTTATTTTGATGCCTGTCAGTATCGAAGATATGGAGGGAATTGAAAATTTTGCAGCTTTAATTATTCGAAAAGATAATCCGAATGTTTTAGATATTGTTGCAGAATTTTCAAACACTGTGGCTATGTTTAGGGTAAAACCTAATAGTCATGACTAATTTCTTTTGATATTCTTGATGGGCTTAAAAGTCTTTACAACCCCTTCGGTTCCCCTTACAGGGGACAGAAACCCCTGGGGGAGGGTCCTTAACCCACTCCCAAGCCCTCGCCCTTTCCAAAAGGGCAAGGGATGTAACCGCCCTCCGGTGCTCGTAACCGCTTCGTTCTAAGGTTGGCGGACCAAAGCGGTCTTCTCCATATTTTGCGGGATGGGACCGCCAGGCTAAAGGTGGATAGGATTATTGAAGTGCTGGTTTCGTGGTTATTTGCTGATAACTTGCAGAATTCTTGCTTTTTTCTCATCAGGATTGTTGTAATCCGCTATGGAAAAGCCATTGTTCTTTTTATAGGCAAAGCGTATATTGACCGTTTTCTTGTCAAAGGTTACCTGGAGTCCTGGGTAGAACCTGTATCTGATATTTTCATACCACAGTTCTTGTTCTGAAGCCTTCTTCATGGAATCCATCCTCAGAAAGATTCCAATCTTTTTCATTTCCCATATAGTGTGCAAATACTTTCATATCATTCTTTTTTATTCTTATGTTTGTGTTTACTTTTGTGTTTGCATTTGTGTCAGCAAATCGTATCCAGCTGTTCCTTCACTTTTTCTTCTTCATTTGCACCCTTTGTTGATAATCTTAAGAGTTGGAGATGATATGATTTGAAGATGTGGTCCTTTAGGGCGTCACGACTACTTTGTATGGTTCCTTTATGGTGATAGGCATAACCATCGATTTCTATGCCAAGTAATGGTTGCTTGGTAGCCCGATTTATGATCAGGAAATCTACATGGGTATTGAAATTGCCTGCATAAATTCTTTCTTCTTCACTCATTAAGTCTGTTTGCCTGAAGATTGAACGCAAAGGGATATGGCATAATACATGGAGACAGGAATACTTCCGGTCACTTTCAAGTATACTTTTAATCAGAGAATACGCAATGTTCTCAGAAGCATACTCTGAGATTTTCGGATGGCTTTCCAAGAATGCGATGCGCATATCAGTATATTGACTATAGAGATAGTCAAAGATAGAAAACACCTTGCTGTCTACGACCTTACAGTTATTGTAGTCAATATAATCAATGAGATCTTTGATGTTACTTGTCTTCTCTTGCTCATTGCCTGTTACCACTAGGTAGAATTTCTTCTTAGCTCTTGATACAGCTACATTTATGAGATGTGGATCATCAATGAAATCATTAATCTGATTGCTTACTACGCTCATTATAATGACATCCTTCTCTCTTCCTTGGAACTTATGAACAGTACCCACTTCAATATCAGGTAACTGCTGGCGAATGGCATTCACCTGATTATTATAGGGGGTAATGATTCCTATTTCATCCAAGCAAATATCTTTCAGCTCAGGAATTACCTCTTGTTTGATGACTTCAATTTCTCTCAGATTGGTCATGTTTACTGCATGGTTACCCTTTACTGTCTTATAAGCAGCAAGAACATTTTTGTTGGTCTCATCTTCCTTCATAATGAGAAGATTTCCACCATAAAACTTCTGGTTACAGAAGTTGATGATACGGGAATTGCAGCGATAATGTTCACGCAGTAAGGTTTGGGGTACATCCTTGATCATAATACTTACTGACTCCAGGAAACTATGATTAGCACTATCATATCCATCATCTATGTGGGATAAGCCAAAAATAACTTTCAGTTTCTCTCTATCATTATTTGTAATTACATTTGGCAACTGTTTTGTATCGCCTACAATTACAGCGTTCTTTGCACAGGTAAGAGCCAACGTTCCTGTCTCAAGTGATACTTGAGAGGATTCATCCATAATTACATAATCATAGATCGTATTGCCGCCTAATGAAGATCGGGCAGAGAAAGTTGTACTCGTAATAACCGGATATTCCTTGAGGACTTCCTCAGCCTGGGTGGACAACGTATCTGCATCCGTAAACTCACGACGCATTCTGCCTGAATATCTGGCATGAAGCGTATTTTTCAATATCATCATTGAATGATCAGATAATGAATCCATAAGAGTTTTGTTATCATGTAGCTGTAATTCATCTTCTATCTTTCTTAGCTCCTGTTCCAGTTCTTCAATTCTCTTCATATAGTAAAGGGCCTGAAGTTCTATAATGAGCTCAGCCAGGTGATGTTTATCAAACTTACTCTTGAGATGCAGCCAATATCTGATAAGCAGGCTTGTCCATAACCATTTCAGCCATTGCCAAAAACTCTTGGAATTATCATCCCTGGTATCGGCAAACTCCTGAAGTTTTACCCACATTTTCGTCAGCCTTATAGAAGATAAAGAACGCTTGAGGTAGAATGTGCCATCTGAAATGTTATGATTGCTCTTGAAGTGAGTCCATTCCAATTTGAGGTTTTCCAATTCCAACCTTGAAGTTGCCTGTTGATTCTTTAAATCAAAGACTTTGTCTAATTGCAAAGAAATTCTTTGAATCTCTTTTTCAACAACAGTTTTTTCCTCTTCTTCTATTCCCCAATTTTTTACATTCTCTGGTATTGGGGGTTGTCCTTCCTTGATAAAGGTCTCCTTATTATCATGGCTTCCCAAAGTTGCAACAATGAAATCAATCCCGTACTTGGCGAGTTTCTCCTTTACATTTGCTGTAGCAGAATTGTTATTTGATACTACGAGTATTGTTTTTCCCTGTATGAGAAGATTGGCTATGATATTGAGAATTGTCTGAGTCTTGCCTGTACCTGGAGGTCCCTGGATGATACTAACCTGATTTCTCAATGCGTTCTCCACTGCCTTCTTCTGACTGGAATTGCAGCCAAAAGGGTAGATAAAGAAGTCTGCTCTAAGTTTTTTGCTATGATGTTTAGTATTAAGATAAACATCAGCAGCTGTAGAATTAGGTATCTGCTTTATCTTTTCATAGGCAGTTAAGAGAATCTTTTGGTTATTGATGTCATTCTTTAAGGGATTGATCTCTGCCACCTGTTTAAGATAGGTCCAGACATTTCTTGCCTTTTCATCTGCCAAGCAAGAAACTTCTACTTGAATTCTGCTTCCTGGATATTCTTCTACCTTGTCAATTTTATATTTGATGCGCCAGTACTTCATACCATGATGTGTGAAGCACCAGAGATCAGAAATGCCTTGTCTTATGGTACCATCCAGCATCACTACAGCATACTCTCCGTCAATATGTAAAGACTCCTCTATGATGACCACATTTTCTTTTTTGTAAAGATATGTTTTCGGGTTTTCCTTAAACATCACAGCCATTTTCTGCTCATTGGCGGGAGTAATGCTCTCTATATTCAAGGAGCGTGGCTCTCCTTTTATGAGGATTATTTTTGATGATATATCTAACATGTTTAATTTTTTATAATACATTGTTGCGAGTGCGTATGGTAATTCTCTTAACTCCAAAATACAAAACTAATGGTTATACTGCACCATCATGTCACTCGTATCTTTTCTTCCATATTCGGAACTGCACCAATTAAAACATGTGCAAAGATACAATGATTTAATGTAATATCCAATTTTTCAAGCATATTTCTTTAATATATCACCCGAGAACTTAAAAGAGATTGTTGAGTACTACTCGGATGCTGAGAATGACAGGATGGTTGAGATACCATATGAGGTAGCTCACAATCTGATCTATGGTTCTATTGAATTTGCCGGATCACATCATCGATTTCTTGCTGACTATAGATCACGAGGAGTTGCGTCAGGACTTGGAGAACATAATCAGGTATGGCTTGGGCAAATACCAGCATTTGATAGCGACAGGGGAACTGTTTGCTGCCATACGTCATAGCATCATCCTTCTAGCAGAGGTGGTTGAAGGGCTTCATCGGGGTGAACTGCTCGGCAGGAGTATGCTCTTGATGTATATGAACGGTATCACAGGTTAGAGGAAGACAGCAACAGGTAATGGAGTAAAGGCATCATCGCATTCTTCCTTTGGCTGAGTTTTGGGCTTTAGAGGGTAGTGTTCTCTGCTAAATAGCATTGGTGGTGCTTTTGTTTACATATCGTGCCAATTCATCAAAAAGGTCTTTTGCCTTTGGGATGAATTGGCACTATTATATAAATATCATCAAAGCAGATTTTCCTTGAGAATTCTGCTTCCATTGCAGCATTTCATTATATATTTTTCTCTTCATAATTATCTGTTTGTCACGTTATGACGACCTATCTTTGCCCTATTTCTCACGTTTTGATGAGATAATAGTAGGCTATTTCTCACGTTTTGACGATTTTTTATGTTGCAAAGATACAAAAAAAATGCCTTAAGTTATTCACCTAAGTCTTCTTTCTCATAAAGGCGTAATCAGCAAAGTCTCGCGCACCAGCTACAATTACCTTATAGCTGTTGAGGTAACTGGTTTTGATGACAGATAGGGCTTTTTCCTTATCTAGCACCTTGTCATTAAAGTGATCCTTTTCCATTTTCATTGTTTTTCCTTTCTATTTTTTTGCAAAATTAGCTGAATGGTGAGAAAAATAGTTGCTCTGGAAGGCATCTACCTTGAGCACCACCTTCTGAACTTCGGAATCCTCGTTATTGATGATTCCGAAGCAATCCTTGAAATATTCGGCCGGTTCCAAATCCTTTGGCATCTTGAAAACTTTGTCTGAGATGATGACATTTTCCATACGGTCAAGGGCATAACAACGGATATCGTTCGTGCCAGGGCTATAGGCAACCACATACCAGCGTTTCTTGAAAGCCTTCACGAAATAAGGATGGATGTCAAACTCATAATACTTCTCGGAATTGTAACTATAGTAAGAGATGAAAATGACATGGTTGTCACGCATGGCCTTGATGATGTCTTCCAGAAAGTTTCTGCCAGAAGGCATATCCTCCAGAAGGACCCGTTCCTTGAGCTTGCGGCTGTTGCCAACCATGGCATGGAGGGAGAAGGCATTGAGCATCCAACTTCGGGTACTTCCTTCATCGAAACAGTCGCCATACTCGATGTTGTAGCGGTATCCGCTGCCACATTCGATGTTTATCTCAAACAGTTCCTCGATGCTATGGATGTTGTTGATGAAGGTTCTTCGGGAGAGTTCCGTTCCCTCACTGAGGTCAGAGTCCAACCATCTGCTTTGGATTTCCTTCAGGGTGATGCCGCCCCTTTTCTTTGCCCGGTGGATGGTTTCCACGAGCCAGACATATTTGTTTAATTGGTTGATTGCCATATTATCTTGTTTTATTTTGTTTCTTATAATTTTGGTACAAAGATAACGGAAAAGTAGGAAAATATGTTGCACAAGTTGAATTATTTTTGATGTGTGAAGTGATTTTACACCCATTTCTTCTATCTTTGCATTAAAAACTTAGAAAGAAATGATGAATTGTAACAGAAACAGACAAATTATCGTATATTTGCCATGGAAAAGCGGACAAAATACGTCCGTTTAATATTAGAAAAGGGGACAAGGTTTCATTGGTCAATAATTCAGGTATTCCAATTTACCTGTTGTTCAAATCTGGTTGCTTTTAAGTTTCAGGTTAACAAGAAGACTCAAAACCACATTTCTGTTTACCTTCAGGAATGTGGTTTTGAGTCTTTTTGTATTTTACTATTTGAGCAGCAGTACAGATATATGAATGTACATTTACTGATACATATATTACCTATTTTTAGGTATTGTGAACTATTTAATTTTGTCGTATCTTTGCACCCAAAAAAATAAGTTAAAAGATTAGTATGAAACATATCCTGTTGCTTATGATGCTTTTTGAGGTGAGTCTGATGGGAAAGGCGCAATCTATGTCTGGCAAAGTTGTGGACAAAGATTCTCATGAAGCGATTATCGGTGCTGTCGTGTATGTGGGTAGTTCTCAGAAAGTGGCAGCTATCACTGATATTAACGGGCGATTTTCCATAGATGCAGCCAATGCAGGTAAATCTCTTAAGATTACTTATATAGGATACAAAAACTATTTAGGTAAGTTAAACCAGGCTCTCTATGAAATGGAACCGGAAATCAAGTCTGTGGGTGAAGTAGTGGTTACAGCTCAGGAGTCAAAGAGTCTGGCTTCTGCTTCTGTTATCGAGAAGCATGCCATGGAGCACCTGCAGCCTTCAAGTTTTACGGACATTCTCGAACTGTTGCCTGGTGGACGTTCCAAAGATCCTGATTTGAGTAGCCCTAATACGATTCGTATTCGGGAAGCCGGAAGTCCTTCAGGATATACTACCACTTCCCTCGGAACGAGTTTTGTAGTAGATGGAGCTCCCATCAGTACCAATGCCAATATGCAATATGTGGCTGGGTCTTGGGATGCTGCAACAACATCCAGAGAAAATATGAATGCCGGAGTGGATATGCGTAGCATCTCTACCGATGATATCGAGAAAGTAGAGGTGGTACGTGGCATTCCATCGGTAGAATATGGAGATTTGACAAGTGGTCTGGTGAAAATAGAACGTAGGAGAGGTGGAAATGACTGGAATGCCCGTTTGAAAGCAGATATGGGAAGCAAACTCTTTTATCTTGCAAAAGGATTGGAATGGACTCCCCAGCAGATGACCCTCAATCTCAGTGTTGATTACCTCGATGCGAAGGCGGATCCAAGAAACCGGCTTGAAAATTACAGGAGACTGACGTTTTCTGCCCGGTTCGGAAAAACTTGGTTGACAGATTTTTACCGTTGGAAGATTTCGTCCAATCTCGATTATACCGGTTCTTTTGATAATGATAAAGTTGACCCGGATCTGAATAATCAGGCGGAAGATTCTTATAAATCGCAATATAATAAATATGCATTTAATTCACATGTAAGTCTGTCTCCCAAGAAGCGCATTTGGTTTAAGTCGCTGGATCTGACTTTGTCAGCCTCTTATGAGTATGACCTTATCAAGCGAACCAAACTGGTACAGCTGACCCGCCAGACAGTGGCAGCTACAGCAACTACACAAGGGGTTCATGATGGTGTTATCCTTCCCTATAAATATGTGGCTTGTCATGATGTAGAAGGAAAGCCGCTCAATCTTTATGCTAAGGTCAATGGTAAATTCCAGGTTCCTTCTCTTGTGGTTTCCAATACCTTGCTGTTAGGCACCGATTGGAATTACGACAAAAATAAAGGACGGGGGCAGATTTATGATGTAACCCGCCCTCTTTATGCAGGTTCCATGTCATGCCGTCCCCGAAATCTTTCTTCAATACCTTCCAACCAACAGTGGGGAATTTATGCTGAGGAAGAGTTGACATTGCCTTTTGCTGGTCATTCTCTTGAACTGGTAGCCGGTATAAGAGGTACGCAGATGTTGAATCTGCCCAATAATTATGAGATGCATGGTAAGTTTTTCTGGGATCCCCGTATCAATCTCGGCTTGACTTTTCCGAAATTCAATATTGGCAAGCTACCATCCTTTATCCGAATAGCAGGTGGAATAGGTGAACATACCAAAATGCCTACTTTGGAACAGCTTTACCCTGATCCTGTATATCTGGACTTAACCCAGCTGAATTATTACCATACGAATCCAGCGTATCGCCGTATCAACCTGATGACGTATGTGATAGATGCAACCAATCAGAATCTGAAGCCAGCACGTAATTTCAAATGGGAGGTGAGTACTGACATCAATATAGGAGGCAATCGATTGTCTGTCACACTCTTTAGGGAGAATATGACTTCAGGCTTCCGTTTGCAGACGGCTTATGCTCCCTATATATATAAGTGGTATGATGCATCGGGAATTGATGCCGAAGCACTGTCGGCTCCACCTTCTTTGGAAGGATTACCCTTTGAGGAACGTAAGGAACTGAGGGGCTACAGTTATTACACCAATGGCAGTCAGACTCTCAAACGGGGAGTGGAATACACCTTTGCTACCCGAAGAATAGAAAAACTGTTCACCAGACTCACTATCAACGGAGCATGGTTCCGCACGATTTATCGTAATTCTGTGGTAGAGACTTATCGCCCAAGTGCTGTTATCGGCAGTAAGCAGATACAGTATGTGGGGTATTATGAACATGATGGAGGCAATATGAATGAAATGCTCAATACCAATTTCACGTTAGATACGGATGTCCCCAAGTTGAAGTTGGGCTTCTCAATATCCGCCCAATGCCTGTGGTATACGCTGAAACAGAGTAAAGAGGTGAGTAATTATCCTACCAGCTATATGGATAATGACGGTGTGATGCATGAGTGGAAAGCAGGTGATGAAAATGATGCTTATCTCAGGTATCTGATCAGGGATTATAACGACAGCTATTATCTCAAATACAGAGTACCTTTTGCCATGAATGTCAATTTCAAGGTAACAAAGAAACTCTTTGATGAGAAACTGAATGTAGCTCTGTTCTGCAACAAACTGTTGGATTATACTCCCGAATATGAGAACAATGGAGTAACGATCCGCCGTCATGTAACTCCCTATTTTGGATTAGAAATGAATGTAAAGATATGAAAAGATTGTTGATTATATGTATGATGACCTGTGGTTTTATCATTTCCTCCTGTCATCAAGATGAAGATTCCCTGTTTGCCGAAGCTTCCATCGTGTTGCAGGGAGAAACGGATATCGTTCTCGACAGGGTCCAGGGTACGGTAAGTCTTACCAATCTGAATACCACCCAGGTTTTCACTGTATCATCATTTGAAGGGAATATAGCCAGAGCCAGTATTCTTCGGGGTTCTTATGCTATCCTGGTAGAGGGTACTGCCCAATATCATGACGCTTCAGGTAAAACCTACATCAGGATGTTCAGGGCAAGTACCGATTATGTGGGATTGGAAAAGGAAGGACATAATGAAGCGATGTTGAACATAATTTGGATGTAAATCATGAAGAAGAGATATTTCATATTATTTCTGTGCTGTGTGTCTTGGTTTACTGGAAGGTCTGCAGTAACAGATTCTGCCAGGATAGAGCATCATGCTATGTGGAAAAACTGGCAGAAGGAGACAGCATGGCAAAATCCCGCCATTCATGGGCTTAGCCTCACGCTGCCTTATTCTGAAGTGTATGTCCAGATGGATTACCTGCATCAATCTGCTCCCTTTGTACTGCAGAAGGGAACAGGGCATTTCCTCTCTGATGCCAAGGCTGAAACCTTCCTTCGCTTGAGCAACCACTCTTCTGCTTGGGGGGCAGCATCTTACATGACGGGAAAGCAATATCAGGTCAGCTGGAATTCTTCTTCTGATTATGATTTGCTGAATCCTTATATTCTGGCGGATACTCTAGGAGGTGACACACATTGTGAACGGTATGGTTTTCAGGGCGGATATGCTGTTAGCAAGGGGAAATTCCAACTCGGTATTGAAGCGATTTTCAGAGCAGAACATGAATATCGGAATGTGGACCCGAGAATGCGAGGTATTGTCACAGATCTGACTCTACGCCTTGGTACTGCCTATGATTTCGGTAAATACCAGTGGGCTGCCGGTCTAGAAGGGAATGTATACAAGCAGACCAATGATGTGGATTTCTATCGGGAACTGGGTGTTATACCTGAGTTTCAAATGACAGGATTGGGAACAGAATACAGTCGTTTCTCCGGAGATAAACGCACCTTATATTATAAAGGTGGAGGATATGGAATAAATCTGGATGCCAATCCGTTGAACGAAACTGGTTTTTATGGTCATGCCAAGCTTTGGAGACGGCAATATAAACGTATGCTTGCCGATTTGAATTCCGTACCCTTAACCCAGTTGTTTTATCATTCTGCAGAAGTCTCCTTGGGATGGAAGCACATGGGAGGGAGCCGTCAGGTAGCCTTAGATGGAAACCTTGTTTTTGTCAGACGTAGTGGTGATGAAAACATCATTGGCAAGTCCTCTGCCCAATATTATCCTATTATCGGTAAACTTACGATGTATAAGAATTATCTTATAGATACCTATCTCAGAGGACTTTACGGATGGGGGAGTGACTCTGGTACATGGTGCTTGAATGGAAAGATCGGATATTGGAGCAATCGTGAGCGATATGTCTATCCTGAACGCAAAATGGAGGCTGCTAAGATCTATGGAAGATTGGGTGGACAGTGGATGCGCAGTCTCTCCCGAACTGTGGCCCTTACTGTGGACATGGCGGCAGCCTATTATGGTAATGTCAGTTCTGGTATCGTCATGCCTTATGCCAATATGAAGGCTTCGTTCCAGGACATGATCAATCATCAGTACCAGTTTGAAAAAGCAGGCTATGGAATGCTCTCTGCTAAGATACGTAGTGATTATCGGCTATCAGGCTCACAGATCGGCTTGTTTGCCGAATTAGGTGGAGATTGGATAACTTGTTCTGAAAACGAACACCAGCACCATCTGCATTTGGCTCTTGGTATCACATTCTAAAGTATAATTTCTAAAGTATAATATAGTATTAATGTAACTAAAAGTAGAAAAATGAAAAAGTTAATTTTAAAGAGTATGATGTTGCTTTCGGTGTTGGCATTGACTTTCACCTCTTGTAGCGACAATGATGACAAAGTAGTTACCACTCCTGTGTCATTGAGTATTGAAATGCCATTGGGACTGGAGAATATAGTTCTCTCCAATGCCAAAGCGGTTTTTACCAATGTAACTACCAATGAAACGTTTATCCAGGAGCAGTTCCAGGAAAAAAATGGTAGCTTTATGGCATCTCTTGCCGATGTGCCTGAAGGAACATACAATGTTGCCATCAGCGGTGACCTGAGTTTTACTAAGGATGGTATTGCCGGTAGCAGTAAAATCAATCAGAAGAGCGAGAATGTGAGTGTAAAATCCGGCAATGCCCAAGTCAAGTTGGCTGTGAACACATTCAATGCTAAGGGAGGTTTCGTTATCTCAGAGATTTTCTTCACGGGTACGCTTACTCCAGAAGGAAAGCAGTATTCTGATGACCAGTATTTCATTCTTTCCAATAATTCTGATGTTACACTCTATGCAGACAGTATAGCGGTTCTGGAATCTAAGTTCCTCACAGTAACAAAATATGATTATAATCCGGATATCATGAACGAAGCAATGACGGTAGATGCTATCTATATGATTCCAGGAAAGGGTACGGAAGTTGCAGTAGAACCAGGCAAATCTCTTGTCTTGGCATTGAATGCCAAGAATCATACAGAAGCAAACTCAGCTTCATTTGATTTAAGTAAGGCTGATTACGAATTCTATGATGAGAGTTCAAATCCACGCTATACAGACGATGACAATGCCAGTGTTCCTAATCTGGATAAATGGTATTGCAGTTCGCTTACCTATTTCTCTTTGCATAACCGTGGTTTCAAGACTTATGCCATTGCCCGTATGCATGGCGATAAGGAGAAGTATCTCAAAGAGAACACTTACGATGCCAGCTATGTGATGGAAGTGAAGGGTAATGCTTATCCGATGACAGCCAAGAACTGTATCAAGGTTCCTAATTCCTGGATACTGGATGCGGTTAATCTTTCTATTGCATCTATGTGGCAATGGAATCTGGTATCTGCAAACCTTGATGCAGGATGGGCTCATTGTGGTCAGGTAGACAAAGATGAAAACCGCTACGGCAAGTCAGTAATCCGTAAGAAGGATGCTGATGGCAAATGGGTTGATACCAATAATTCTACCAATGATTTCGAATCAGATGCAACAGTCTCTTTCCTGAAGAAATAGGCGTTCTTGTATAATTTTAAAAAAGAAAAATTTATGAAGAATCAGTTTTTGGGATTATTCCTTCTCTCTTTGTTTCCAGCTTCATTGTTCGCTCAGACTGTGGAGCAGGACACTTCCGTGCGACAGGGCAAGTTGAAGAATGGACTGACTTACTATATACGACATAATAATAAAGAGGCAGGCCTTGCCGATTTCTATATTGCCCAGCGCGTAGGTTCCATCCTTGAGGAACCCCGTCAGCGTGGACTGGCTCATTTTCTGGAGCACATGGCTTTTAATGGTACCAAGCATTTCCCTGGCAAGGGGAAGAAGTTGGGAATCGTGCCTTGGTGTGAAACCATAGGTGTCAAGTTTGGGGCCAACCTGAATGCCTATACATCTGTAGATCAGACAGTCTATCACATCGGGTCTGCCCCTGTCAAGCGTGAGGGCATTATCGATTCGTGTCTTCTGGTACTCAACGACTGGAGCCAGTATATCAATCTCGAACCTAAGGAGATAGACAAGGAACGTGGTGTTATTCATGAAGAGTGGAGAAACCGGCGTACTGGTATGGCCATGCAGCGCATGATGGAGAATGTGATGCCAAAAATATACAAGGGAAGCAAATATGAAGATTGTATGCCTATCGGCAGTATGGATGTTGTTGATAACTTTCCTTACAGAGATTTGCGCGACTATTATCAGAAGTGGTACAGGCCTGATCTTCAGGCCATCGTAGTTGTGGGCGACTTCGATGTGGATATGATGGAGAAGAAAATCCAGAAACTTTTCGGTAAGATCAAAGCCCATAAGAATCCTGCAGAGCGTGTCTATTATCCCGTAAATAACAACGACAAGATGATAGTTGCCATTGAGAAGGACAAGGAGCAGCCTATTATCATCGGCCATCTCTACATGAAAACCGATGCCACTCCTGACAGCGAAAAGAGCCAGGTAAAGTATCAGCGTGATGACTATGTAAGCGGACTCATCACTTACATGCTCAATGGCCGTCTCTCAGAAAAGAAACAGGTGGCAAATCCTCCATTCATGAGTGCTACCGTAAGGAATGGTGCTTTTTTTGTTTCCCGTACCAAGGATGCCTTCAGTATGAGCATCAGCTGCAAGCAGGATCACGTACTCGGTGGTATCTACGAGGCTGTGGGTGAAATAGAGCGTGCCCGCCAGCATGGTTTTACAGAGAGTGAACTGGAACGTGCCAAGAAACTCTATCTCAATGCAGCAGAACGAAAACTGAAGATGGAGAAGGATTATCGCAACGGCCATTACGTAAGCCAGTGTGTGGATCATTTCCTTGAAGGAGAGCCTATCCTTACTCCAGCCTATAATCTGCAACTGGTAAAGCAGTTTGATGGTGAAGTAAACCTGGCTGAGGTTAATCAGTCTGTAGGTAACATCATTACGGATAAAAACCAGGTATTTGTGATGTATGGCCCAGATAAGGAAGGATTTGTTATTCCTTCAGAATCAGAAATAGAAGCTACGGTACTTGCTGCCCAGAAAAAGCAATATGAACCGTATCAGGAGGAAAAGATTCCTTCTACGTTGATATCTGCCTTGCCAAAACCGGGCAAGATTGTGTCTGAAAAACCATACGGCAAGTTTGGCATGACAGAGATTACGCTTAGTAATGGTATGAAGGTTTACGTAAAACCTACCGACTATCAGGCAGACCAGGTAATGATGAGCATGCGCGCTGAAGGTGGAACCTCACTTTACGGAAATGAGGATATTCCTAATTTCTCTCTCTTGACAAGTGCCATCACAGAAGCGGGTGTAGGCGACTTTTCAGCTACTGCTTTGCGTAAGGCTTTGGCAGGAAAGTCAATCAGGCTGACTCCATCCATCAGTAGTGAAGGCCAGCGTATAACAGGCTCATCTTCTGTAAAGGATATGGAAACCATGTTCCAGCTGGCACACCTTTATTTCATGGCACCCCGTAAAGACAGTGTGGCATTTGAGGGGTTGAAGAATCGAACTCTGTCATTTCTGAAAAACCGTAATGCAAGTTCCAAGGTGGTTTACAATGACTCCCTTTCTGCCGTTCTCTATGACCATAACCTGCGTATGGCTCCTGTCACCGGTGAGGTTCTTGCCAAGGCTGATTACGGGCGCATTATGGAAATCTATCGTGAACGCTTCAGCGATGCTAGCAATTTCAAAACCGTTTTCATCGGAAAGATAGACATGGCAGAACTTCGTCCTTTACTCTGTCAGTATCTGGCTACCTTGCCTTCGACCTATAAGAAGGAGCAGACAGACAAGAAAAACGTTCCGCAGATTGTTATGAAGAACGAAACGGTGAAGTTTGTTCATCAGCAGGAAACACCGCTTGCCAACGTGAGCGTGTTCTATACGGGCAACGTACCGTTCTCACCAAAGAACGATCTGGTGCTGGATGTCCTGACCCGCGTATTGCAGATAGCCTATACAGATTCTGTAAGAGAGGAGAAGGGAGGTACCTATGGAGTAGGAGTCAGTTTCAACCTTGAGAAGGATGCCCTTCCAAATGCCTTACTTCGCATTACCTACAAGAGTGATCCGAAACGTTATGAAGAACTGAATCCTATTATCTACCAGCAACTTCAGAACATCGCAGATAAGGGACCTTTAGCCAGCAGTATGGATAAGGTGAAGAAATATCTGAAAAAACAATACCAGCAGATGATTATCACCAATGACTACTGGAGTTATGTTATCTGGCATGAGTTGGATGATGATGCCGATTTTGATAAAGATTACTATAAGATGGTGGATTCTCTTACTTCTGAAGAGGTGCAGCAGATGGCACAGACTCTGCTCAAACAGAATCATCGGATAGAGGTAACAATGCTGTCTGAGTAATAATCAGAATATTTCATTAAAAATAAGACCCGGCAAGAGAATAGCTGCAAGCTATCTCATGCCGGGATTTTTCATTTTACGATAGAAGTTTGAGCGAACTTTAGCAAAGTTCCCATTGGACATACAAAACGACAGTAGGGACGTGTGATTATAAAGGATATTGCGATGAAAAGAAGCGCAATCACAATCACTATCCATGAGGCAGAATGGAAGATAAATGCCGAGAATGGTTCAAAATCAGTCCATTCGCTCCAAACTCCTCCCCATATACATATCATCAATAATGCCCATATCATCTTGCGAAGCTTATCAAGCCGTTTTATAGTAACGGGTCTCATTTTTAACTTGTATTTCACGCATCTGCCAGCTATCTGTTGCAGGGAGCCATACGGACATACATGGGTACAGTAATGCGACTTCTTTCCAAAAAGCGGATAGATAAAGGCTGTTACCAGCATGACTATCGCTATGATGCTGCCCGAAATTTCCATGCCATGGGCTGCAAAGCCCAGCAGGAAGGTATAAGAAAGGCAGGTACCACACCAGAAGCCGAGCACAATGACATTCAGTATCAGTTGACAGAAATGGTATCTTCTGTTCTTGATAAACAATGGCAGAATGGCTGCCATCAGGACAACAGCTATCCCTATGATGTTTCTGAGAGAGAACAGGGAAGAGCTGTTGTTTTCGGAAGGACTCAAACTGCTGCTACCATTTTCTGAATCTTCAGTCGCTAAATGCGCTTTAGCATACAGAAGTCCCTGATGCATGTTTCCGATGATAGCTTTGGATGAGAAAGTAGCACCTGTGACAGCATCCACCTTCATATCCATAGCTTTGTCTATCGTTTTACCTTTCCATTTTTCAAACAGAGTAGAGGCATTGTCAAAGAATTCCTTGGTCTCATCATTCTTTAATGCAATGATGTTTTCTACAACGCCATTCCTGATTACTATTTTGAGTGGAACCTTTCCTCCATATCCCATGATGTTGGATGCTAGAACAGAAGTATTAATCTCTGCTCTTCCGTTTCCAAACATGCGTAGCGTGTCGTTGCTTGCAGTTTCTGCCTTCTGTTCAGATTTGAGAGAGTATCCAAACAGTTCATGATGCTTTGTGATGGCAAGTGATGAAACAACAATCAGACAAATGAAAAGATTTACAACCTGTTTTATCCGGAAAAATGATTTCATATTACACTTAATCCTTTCTTTCCTGTTTTCTCTTATTTATGTTTCAGGTAATAAGCAATACCGCGTTTTACGTTTTCTTTCACAGCTTTGCTTGAGAAAGTGGCTCCAGTAACGCCATCTACTTGGACTGAAGCGGCCTTGCTGACTTTCATGCCGTTCCATTTATTGAGCAACCCCTGTTTTACCTTATTGAAGAATTTGGGCGTTTCCTGGTTGGCAAGCGGTTTGATATCTATAATCTTTCCTTTCTTGATGTGGATGGAGAGAGGGGTGTTGCCACGAAATCCCCTTACATCTTTACCCAAAGTAGTGGTGTTGATAATGTAACTGCCATCTGCTTCTTTCGTCATAATCTCTGAATGAGAACTTTTGGTTGTTGCAGTCATGCTACCAATCAATCCTGTGCTCAGTAAGGCTGCTAAAATGAATATTCTTTTCTTCATAATTGTATTGATATTTCTATAATAGACTGCAAAATTACACAATTATTCTGTAATATACCAGCACCTATAGAAAAATCA
>ERZ1023967.12-NODE-12-length-67277-cov-81.468418_pt1 | contig 67277 bp, 107 predicted proteins | sample MGYA00380429_ERZ1023967 | MGnify/ENA primary metagenome ERZ1023967 (study PRJEB33179, sample SAMN07449055) | human gut metagenome | biome: Human-gut; feature: Human associated habitat; material: Faeces | host: Homo sapiens | place: India:Kasaragod | collected... | reverse complement strand
TATAATGCCAACGGCGGTTCTGGCGCTCCTTCAAGCCAGACACATCTGATAAATACAACATCTAAAATATCTGGTGTAATACCGACTAGAAACAATTATGTGTTCTTGGGTTGGTCTACGAGCAGCACGGCTACAAGGCCAACATATATCATAGACGGTCAATACACGAATAACAGTTTCAGAAATGGTGACACATTTTATCTGTATGCTGTGTGGGCAAAGAAGACTCCACTATATATAAATTCATCAGAACATAGTTTCAAATCGGTTTGGGTAAATGTGCCTTCTGGCAAGAGCCTTAAATCAATCTGGTTCAAGACTGGTTAGTTGATGGGAGGTAATTGAGTTGGCTGACGAAGTTGAATTAAGTGAAGTTGATTACAAGCTTAAATATACAGGCGAGGAAGTTGATAGTCTCCTTGCGTTTATAAAAGATTTTAAAAGTATTTACAATAAGATGAAACGTGTTCAGGCTGGCTGTGAAACTATCTCTACGACTACGGCTGGTGCAGATGTGATTAAAGTTATAGATTTCAGTGTAGCTTTTAACAATGTGCCGAATGTTATTCTCATACCTACTTTTCTAAATAGTAAAACGGCTAAGGCGAAGGTTCTCAATATCACATCTTCAAATTTCAAGGTTCAGGTAGTGGGAAATGATAACGATGCTACAACCAACTTGTATTGGATAGCTACTGAACAGTAAATCTTGATTGATTATATATCAAAGTTTGAATGAAAGGAAGTAAAAATATGAGTTGGGTTAATCTTGATGATGTTTATGTAAATAAGACTGGCGATTCTATCGCTGGAAATCTATCTGTAAACGGCGCTTTGACGGTAAATGATGGCAAGGGAACGAACACCACATACAATGTTGCCAATGAAATTACAACGTTGCGGGATTCCGTATCCCAAATCAGTAATAGAGTATTGCTTTGGAGTGGAACGGCTGGCAAAGGTGTGGAAATTACGATTGACAGCGACTATTCATTTAAAGAATTCAAATCATTTTATTGCCTTACAAGTATCGATAAAACAATCGGATTGCCGCTTGTAAGAAACTCTGGAATACAGCAATACCAGTATTTACATGGTATTACTGGATGGGATGACGGTACGGCTACATGGACTTTAGCTGGCTTAATTAGCATAGATACGGAGACAACTGCGACCATTATATCTATATCAAAACATCAAATAGACGGCAGTGGCGGCGTGAGTGGTAGTTTACTTAAACTATGGGGATATTACTAATTGTTACTTCCACATTCCTTTGACGTTATATTCTATGCTGGCAACTTGCGTTGAAGAATTGTCTTTTACGTCTTGTAATATGACGTATGTTCCTGTGGTACTGCAATTACTCGATGACGCACCAGAACCAGACGCAATGAACACCGCCTTATTGCCAGATGCGTATATCGCCGATGCGCTTTTGTATAAAAGCGATGTTAGTGTAATTGGAAAGTCTGTTGTTGGTACAGTTATAGAGCCTATTCCTGAAACTTCTTTTCCTCCCCAAAATTCTGCAAGACCGCTATTCCATTTGCGATAAAACCAGATTCCAGATGTTCCCTGTGCGACAATATAGTCGTGGGATACGGAATGCTATAACGGTATAGCAATCCAATTTATAATACATTGTATGTGTTGATATTCTTGGTTACTATTCCAAACGTCCATAGTAAACCCAGTTGATGTTTTGTTATACACCATTTCCGTAACAGAAGGCCATCCCCATGTTTCAATTTTTGGAAACTGAAGAGATGTGATAACAACATAATCTGTTTCGATTGGTGTATTAAATTTAACCTGAACAACGTTATCATTTATGTTTGTTGTCATGGTAACAACACCTCTTTGGGATACGGAATTCCCATGCTTAGTATTCCGTATCCCAGACGGTTAACGCACTTGAATCGCAGAAGTTTACAGATATCGAAGTGTCGGCGCAAGCGCGGTCTGGAATAGTGTGTGTAAATATTTGTCGATTACTAAACGATACAGTAAGAGCTTTAACCAAAAGAGATACGTTTATAGACATAGGCAAAATAAAACAAGAGTATTTGCCTTCACATAATTATGTCCAGTATATAGGCACGCAAAATGGCTCATGGCTTATGATGTCAGTGACGCAAACGGGTCGTGTTGTTCTATTTCATCAATATGGCGCAGACGAATTACTTTGGTCGTATTTTGAAGGGTCGTTATCTTATCCAATAGCCTGATAATTAAGCAGGGAAATCATCTTTTGTATACCATGATCCTGTGCAACATGCATAGTCGTTATTTGGATTTCCAAGCATTTTGACATTGCCATCTGACTCAAAGAAAAGCGCAAAACGCCCATTAATGCTGAATACAACTGGAACATTCGCTTCAGTCGGTCTAAAGCCTTTAGGTAGCGTTTCACTGGCTTTAGAATAGTTGCATTGACCAGAGCTAGTGAACTTAACATTACCGTGGCAGATTACAACGTTTCCTATTCTATCGAACTGTATGGTGCTGTTTGAATACGGAGCCTTTCAAGAAAGATGCGCATATTTTGTATCGTGGGATACGGAATGCTAAGTAAGCTTATAGCCCTTATTTTAGACTTTCTAGCTTTGTCGAATATCAGCTTCTCGACAGCCGCCTGAGCTTCTTGGCAGATGGTCTTGCGAGGGACAATATAGTGATTATATGCTGTGCTAATCTCTGTATGACCAAGCATCATGGCAACAGTCTCGATGCCAACTCCTGCTTCGATTGCAAGGGTAGCCCATGTATGACGCATGTTAGTCATAGATACATATGGCACACCCATCTTCTTGCACTGTGATTTGATGGCGCGAGCTGCTTTATCAGGAGAAACATCGCCGATAAGAAGCCCATGTCCTTTAATCTGCTTTAGGCGCTGACGTGCAAACTTAGGTAGATAGCAAGACCTAGTAGACTTCTCTGTCTTAGTTTTTACTGTGATGATTTGACCGTTCACATATTGGCGCGACTTGCTGATACGCACCTCGCCAGTCTTAAGATTGATATCAGACCATTCGAGAGCGCAAGCTTCACCACGGCGCAAACCAAGAGTTACAGCACAGATAGTTACAGCTTCAGCCCAATGACCCCACATGCCGCGAAGCATCTCTGATACCTCTTGTGCGTCTAAAACATCTGGACGATAAGGTTTAGGATGGTTTACTTCTATGTATGCGGTTGGATCGATAATATGTAGACGCTTCTTGCGAATCCACCAACGGATAATTTGGCGAATACATTTAAACGCTTTCTCTCCTGCACCAGCCTTTTCAAATGAGTCTACCCACTCCTGCAAATCATCAGGGTAGATATCTTCAATCTCACATTCGCCCCATCGCGGAAGTACATGAAGACGCATTGACGAGTCGTATCCAGCTATGGTGGATGCCGCCCTCTTCTGTGTTTTCTCGGGTAGATAATGCTGTTCATAGATGTCGATAAGTTTCATTTTTTAAGTCCTTTCATTGAAAAAATCCCACGCAATTTAACTCGAAATGAGTATATAACTTGCGTGGGATTTTTTCAATGGTGCATATAAATTTATTTATATATAAATTAAAAGTTCTACAATTTTGAATATTAGAAAACACATTTTATGTTGCAATATTAACCATATTTATAAACTCTAACGACCAAGGAGGTATGTCTATGTACGAAGTGCCTTGTTTAGATCTTAATGGAGACACAATCAATAGGTTCTATCAGTGGGACATAGACCAGAAGATAGTTATTAATCTTGAAGGTTGTGATGAAAGATATCTTCAGAATCCACCTGAAGTACATTTCTCTAATTCAAGTAGAAAAGAAGCGTTGGTTGTTCGCTCTACTGTAAAATATAGTGGTGATGATGTAGCCGTTCAAGATGACAGCGTGGCAACAATGCACGCAGGAGATATCATTATTGCCGACATCCCTAATATTCTATTGCAGGAGCCTTATCCTCTACTTGTCTATGTATATTTAACTGATGCAGATGATTCGTCTTCTCAGAAAACAATTCTATATAGTGAGATCCCTGTTCGTAAACGTGCAAAGCCAAGCGATTATCTCTACGTTGAGAATATTACTCGCATTACTGCCGAGATGATTAAAAAAGAAATTGAATCTAGCACCGAGACGGCTAGAACAAATGCCATTAACGAGATTAATAATGTTAAAACAGAGTCTATAGCTACTGTCACAGATACAAGAGATACTGCTGTAAATACCATAACGCAGACTAAGACAAACGCCGTTAGCACTGTTGATGAAGCCAAAGAAGGCTTTATCACTACTGGCAACGGTATTGTTAATACCGCCACTGAGATTAAGAATAATACTCAGAAGACATATGATGATGCCGTTTCTGTTGCAAATAAGACTCAGCAGACTATTGAGACAAACATAAACACGCTCATCACAAAGAACGGCGTGTATCTTAAGACTGTTAACGATGGAAGCGGCAATGCAAATCTTGCCATTCTCGTAAACCAATCATAAAGGAGGTGCGATGATATGTCAACTGCTTATCATGTTGAAACTATCGAGCGCATCACCGAGCAGATGTTGACAGAGGAAGTAATCAGCGATGTAAACAAGATAATGTGGGACGCAGACACACAGGTTAAAAAAATTAAAACTGATGCTGTTAATGAGATTGAAAAAATTACTCCCGAAGCTGTCAATACAATCAACAAAATTGAACAAGATGCTTTAAAGTATATTGCCAGTGAAAAGCGGGATATGATTTTCACTTTGGGTGAGAATGATGCCGATGGTAATCCAGCAGTAAGGGGCAAACTGCGCAAAATTGATACTGATACTACTGCGATATATAATAAGCTTCTTGATGTCGCTCCCAATACAGAAGCAAAGATACAGCAAAATATAAGAATTATGATTGTTAATGATGGTTATGCTATTGAGCTTGTAAACGATGGCAGTGGAAACATTGCCGTTAATTTAGCAAGGAGGTCTGTATAAAATATGGATGGAAATAAGATAATGAAATCCCTTGGCGGTCTTGAGGTGTATGACGAAGCTTGCAGACAGCGCGTTGTAGGTATTACAAGTGCTGGCACTGGTGCTGCATATACTGCTACCGTTAAGGCAATTGAAGTTCTTTCTGTTGGTGCTAACTTTGTTATGGTGCCACATGTTACTAGTACTACTACTGCGCCAACATTAAATGTCAATGGTCTTGGCGCGAAGAATATTAGGATACGTATTTCTAGCTCTCCTAAATCTACTATTCAATTGCCAAGTGAAGATTTCCTTACAAACGGCAAGCCAGTAAGACTTATATATGACGGTCAATATTGGATTGTAGATGATATGGTTCAGCCTAATGCCAATGGCCTATACGGTACTGTTCCTGTGGCTTCTGGTGGCACTGGTGGCACAACTGTTGAAGAAGCCAGAAACAACTTGGGTCTTGGAAATACAAGCGGTGCTCTGCCTATTGCTAATGGCGGTACTGGATGTACAACACTTGCAGATGCTAAGAAGCTATTTAGCGTAGCAGATGATACTGGTGTCATTCCAGTATCGAGTGGCGGCACTGGTGCCAAGACCGCTGCTGATGCTAGAACGAATCTCGGTATTACTCTTGCCAATATCGGAGCCGCTGCAAGTTCTCATAAGCATGATGCTTCAGATATTACAAGCGGCGCTCTTGCTATCGAGCATGGTGGTACTGGTGCAACAAATGCGAAAGCTGCCTTGAATAATCTCGGTATCACATGGGGCAGAGATAAAGCCGAGGATTCTGGTACACCGAATACCATCTATATTCAGTTGCTTGATTAGGTGGTGATGTAGATGGCTGTTGACAAATATGGTGGCGAAGATACGCACTCTTATAGCTGGGGTACTGGCACAAGCCAAGCATATGTATGGGCTGAAGTGACAAATAAAGACGATGATACATCTTATGTACATGTAAAAGGATGTGTTTCATCTAAAGGCAATTATAGAATTAGTCAATATGGTGTTCATGTTCAATCTGGACAAAATGGGTCTAACCAATGGACTGACACAACGGCTGTATTTGACTATAATAATTGGGTTGGTAATATTGATAGCAAATGGGAAGTAGCCCGTGGAAAAAACGATAAAAGCGTAAATTGTTGGACTAAGTATTGGGGAGAAAAGGTAGGCGGCATAGGCGCTGGTTCTTGGGCTGGCAGCGTATCTGTAGATGTTACAGTTCCAAAACGTCCATATCATGAGCATGGAAGCCCTACTTTATCTACTATAAAAACAACCGCACATTATGGCGAAGTCATAACGTTATCTTTTGCCAAAAGTGAAACACAGGGCAACGCAAACTTTAAGCGCTTTGAATTATATCAAGGAACTACTAAGCTATATAGTGGTACTGATACAAGTTATACAGTTACACCTTCTGATGTCACTGGTGCAGTAGGTGGTACTGCAACATATACTCTTAAAGAAGTGCATGAGTGGTATGATGAATACCCGTCTAAAGAAACCTCAATATCTATTAAGGTACAGTCTGGTGTTGTCACTATATATGATGAGAATAAGGTAAAGCACGTTGGTCTTGTCACAATGTATGATGAGCAGCGTGTCAAGCACTATGTATTGATTACCGCATATGACGAAAACGGCGAAGCTCATAATGTGGTATAATATGCATGACATAAGTTAGGCTACGTTCTAAGGAGAACATTATGGCTGAAACATCAGAACAATCTTTTATTGGCACAATGTCAACCAATGAAATTTGGAGGGGCAATGATACCAGTCGGTGTCTAACTGACGATCTAGATGCTATGGACACAATTCATGAATCTTTGTCAAACACTTATGCCGCGAAGAATCATACGCACTCTGGATATGCTGCTAAAAACCACACTCACAGTTATCTACCTTTAAGCGGTGGAACGCTCACAGGAGATATTGCTACAAGCAAAGATATTAATATGGGTGTAGAAGCTGCTATACAAGGCAAGACATCAGACGGAGCTTTGAAGAATGTATTCGTCCCCGTGTCTGCTGCTGGCAATACGGCAATTGGATATGATAACTATCAAAAGTCTAACGGAACAACCAATCTATACGGTAACTCTGTTCGTATTTGGAGTAAAACTGGCGGTCTTATTGGTTCTAATTATGGTGAGAATAAGGTTCTGTGAAGCGGTAATCTATATGTAAAAGAGGATGCTGTTATATCTCTTTCTGGAAATGTATCTGCACAGCCACATGGAATCTCATTAATTTTCAGTGCTTATGATGTTGCCAATAATGCTCCTGTTAATTCTAGCTGGAACTCTTTCTTTGTTCCTAAATACGCCGTAGCAAATGATAACGGTGGCGGATTCTCATTCATACTTGAGCGTGGTGGAAAGTTCTACAAGAAGTATCTTTATATTAATAATAATGAGATAAAAGGTAATGCTGTAAATAACAACTCAGCCCTTTCTCTTCATGGTCAAACAGTTGACAACAGAAACATGGTTCTTCGTTACGTAATCGGTGTTTAAATAATTCAGGGAAACAGATTAATTTCTGTTTCCCTTTTTTTTTACGATTTTTGATTGTCTTCTTTTTCTAAGACAAGCTTTAAGTCGCGTCTAATTAACTCTATTTCATTTTTTACGCTTTCTAATCTAGATAATATTTTATTTATTGAATCTTTATTTGTCATATTGCTCATCTCCTTTTAGGTATTAATTATAGTATATAAAAAAGAGGTTCCGTTAAGAACCTCAGTGAGTGTAAGGTATTGTATATTTGAGTCTAGTTGCGTAGACTTAGCTGAAGGAAATGGACGGTAGTGTTTAAGCAAATCTATAAGCAAATATGACTCAAATACATACAACATTAATATAAGGTATTGCTTAATTTAAGCAAATATAGGAAATCTTCAAACCCTTATCTATCAAGGAGTTATAATTACTTACTCGTTGTTATCTCCTAGAACTCCAAATGCAAAGCCCTTATATATATTACTTTATTTACATAGCGTTTGCAAGCTTGTTTAGAAACTTTACGCAAACGATACGCAACTGATTAAAAACGCAAAAAATAAATTTGCTTAAATTTCTACGCAAATTGAATCTCTACGCAAATACGCAAATAATGAATATAAAAAAAAGACTCCCATTATAATAGGAAGTCTTCTGCTTTTGCCACTTCTTCATTCAGTTTTGTCTCTAACAAGTGGGTATATTTCAAAGTGGTAGCATAACTAGTATGCCCCATGATTCTTTGTATAAACACTGGATCTAATTTCTTTTCAAAACACCTAGTAGCAAACGTATGTCTAAACGCATGTGGATAGATGTGTTCCATTTTTTCTGGCGCTCTGCCTTCTATTGCCGCATTATATTCTTCTTTTTCGTTGATGTTCTTCAATACCTTTTCAATGTTATGGGACAATGCATATCTTGTTACTGGCGAGCCAAGTGTTGTCGTAAAAACTAAATCGCCTAACTCTGGTCGCAATCTCCATCTGCTTCCAAGCTTTGCTTTGTATTGGTCTTGTTTTACCTTCCAATCTTTAAATAGTTCTCCTACATTCCCGAAGAACGGAATAGTTCTGTAGCTATTGCTCGTCTTTGGCGTTGTGAGATATTCCATTTTCTTGCCGTCAACATAGCCAATGCTCAGACTTCTTTGTATTCTGATTGTTTTGTTTTGCCAGTTTATATCCTGCCATTGAAGACCGCTGAATTCACCTATTCTCATGCCAGTAAGCAATAGTATTTGGTAAGCTTCATTATAATACTCATGCTCTATTTCATCTAAGAACATCTTCATTTCACGAGAACTCAAAACCCTGCGTTCTTGAACGGCTTCGTTCTCATCTTTAATTGCTATGTTAATACACGGGTTAGACTTAATGATTTGATTCATCACGGCTATATCTAAACACTCTCTGAGTACGCCAAGTGCTTCTCTTAATGTTCTTGCTTTGAACTTACTAAGCAATTCGTTTGTTGTGTCTTGCATATTCATATGAGATACATTCTCTATCTTTTTATCCCCTATTGCAGCAATGTATGTGTTAGATACTTTTCTATGATATGCCTTTTTAGACACTTCCGACTTCAATGCTGGCTTTTTGTATTTTTCAAACCACTCTTCAAACCATTCAGACAGTGTAAGGTTTGGCCTGATATTTTTTTCGTCTCTTAGAATCTTAATTTTTTCTTCTTCAAAACGTTTCTTTAATGTTGGTAGATGCATATCGTATAAGCAAATTTTTGTACCATTAATCATTGCACGCGCTTCAAAACGTTTATCTTTTCGTTGACTGTATCCGCGCCCCAAGTCTTTGCCTTTAAGGTCTTTCCCCATGATGTTAACACACCTTTATAATATATTTTTACAACAATATTGTATCTTTGTTTTACGTAAATTACAAAAGATAAGTTCTATAAAGAATATTTGCACAAAAATGGGGCTTGTTATAGCCCCACTGCATATATATTTAGTTGTTATTTAGATTATACTTTTTGTAAATTTCCTCTTTTACTTCAAAGTCTGATTTCGAATCAAGATAAGCATACTCTTTCATATACCAATCCGACTTATCAATATCTTCTCTGCCGCCCTTGTCAAGCGCACGCTTGCGATATTTATGTGAGTTGAGCTTACAGAAGGACATCGTTTCCATAACGCCAAATAGAAGAATCATCTCGTCAATGCACTCAATGCCATGCTCGTAGTGAGACGGGTGATTTACCATATCTTTATCAATGCTAAGATTGTCTACGTTGTCATACATACTGTTTACAAACTCAGCAACCTCCTTAAGCTCCTCCTCATTACCATGAACAATAAGAGAGTTGTTGCCGCTCTTGCTCTCGTTATAACTAATTACCGCCATGCTATACACGCTCCTTATATGTCTTATTCAGTCCACATGGATTGAACTCGGTGCAAATACCGCCACGATAATAGCAGTTAGGCACTAGTAGTCCCTCAAACTCTGGATTAATCTTAACAACCTCATCACAAATAGCCTGTACTACTTGACGCGTCTCAGGAGAAGCCTGTGTACATAGGCGCTTATGTGCAATTGTCATAAGCTCTTCTGCGTTCATATACCAGCACATCGAAACTGGCGTATCTTGACGCGCGGCATTACGATCGTAATTATCTTGACGGTCATTGCGTTGCGTCTTTACAAATGGCGTTGCGTGAATATGGCGTACTAAATGTGTTGCTACCCACGAAGGAATGTTATTCAGCCTAAAACAAAACTCTAGTGTGCGGATTGGGCTATGCTGGGCAGCAAGCAACTTCTTCTTCCATTCCATTGTAGGCGGCTTTGCACTCTTCTTATCGACAGTAACTAGGGTACACGTCTTTGCGAGCATCCAATCTTCATCAGTAGGACGCTTAAGAATCTCTATAGAAAAGTCGTTCATATATCCTCCTAGAACTTTATATGAAGTGCCAAAAGACTAACGTTTTTGTATATCTTTTGGCACTATTATAGCATATATATTTATTTGTTTAGATAAGAATCAATGGCAATCTCTAAGAATTTTAGATAGTCTTCCCAAAGGCCGCGCTTATAAATATAGCCTTTAACATCACGTGTAAGACATAGAGTTTTCATATCTTGCTTGTAGTCAAACGGCTTACGTTTTCCTTTTGGTCTTAGCTTCTTTGCTAGAACTTCGTCAAGAAATCTATTATTGAACTTTTTAATAACAATATAATTGTCAAGCTTTGAAACTAGACTTTTATAACGAGCAAGCTCATTTTCGGGTATATCTACCTGCGCTTTTGGTAGGTTCTTTGACGAGAATGGGCTAGTTTTCGCACCACTAGTCTTAGGCTTCATTAAAGAAGCAACTTGATCCATATCAGAAGCGTTAAACTTAAATACTACCTCTCTATCTGATTCATCACAGTCAAAAACATTTACGCCATTTTTCTTGAGGGCTTTAACTACGTTATGACCACGTTGAACAGATGGAATATAAGCAATAAGCTTAGACCTACCATAATGCCAAATTCTTGAATTGTAATAGCATGGAATATACACATTATCTTCGTCAATCTTACCATTGCAATCACGACAGAAATCATTTGTTGCATTATTGATAACAGGTAAAATACGATATACAGATTTATAATGATTAACTAAATAACCACTCATTAAACCACCCCCTACAGATAATCACCGATAGACCATCCGCTTAATACACCGTTGCCAATAAGATACATCATAAACATATCCACAGATTCTTTAACCTCAAGAGCTGGTGTAAACTTTGGATTATGCTCAAGTATGCTTTGATAATCATATGGCTGAAGAAATTCTTCGTCCAATACATCAATTCTTAAATCCTCTGGATTATCCTTAGAGATTGTAACATTGAATGTAATGTCTGGATATTTGCGCACATGCTTGCATAGATGCCACGATGAACCACTTAAATCATAAAAGCCAAGTCTGTTCATTTCATCGTTTGAAAGGATATGCGCCTTTACATTTGCGTTCAATCCACGTTTATTAATAGGTACTTTGCGAAACATACAACGCGCCTTTCCTGTTGGTCTGAAACATTCACATGCATTTAAATCTTTGTTAATGTCATCATACTTGACTTCACAAGGAATCGCCCAGTCATTCCAACCAAGATAATGCTTGCATACATCACATGTATACTTACTTTGCATCTGTTGACCCTAGTCCACCATGACGTACCTCGGTAGCGTCATCATCTAGAGTAATACCAAATGGAAGGAAAATACCCTGACAGAAGGCATCTCCCTTATTGATACGAATCTCTTTAGCTAGACAACTATCATTGACAATCTTAAAGAAGATATGACCCTCGTTATCTGAATCAAAGTAATCGCCGTCAATCACGGGAATCGTATTCGCGTGATGAATGCCATACTTAAAACCCTGACCACTACGAGGGAATGCAAGTAGAGTCCAGCCATCATACATCTCACAACGAATACCAGTTGGAATCTTGATAGAGTCATTAGGCTCAAGTACGAAGCTCATAGGAGAAAAGAAATCATAAGCAGCCGACTGAGCTGTGGCACGCTTGGGAAGTTTAATACCATTGTAAATATTGCGAAGATGCTTCTCAAGCTTATCGTTATCAGTCTCGTCCTTTAGGGCATCGAAGGTATCAAGCCAATCATCATGGAACTGGTTGTATGACACCTTATGAAACTGAGAAATCTTATTCATATAAATCACCTTTCTTTGTTGTCGCATATAACGTTAATTATTATACAGTACAATCTTATTTGTTGCTAGAGTTTTTTCAACATTTATTACACGCTGATTCGAACTCCCACACCACTTTAAAGATATGTCGTTAAGCTCGTCAACATATTTACCATCGACAACTACATCACATATAGAGATAATATTCTTTCGAGCCGTCTTAATTTTAACAGTCTTAAAGAAATCCAATGGGTTTAAATCATGTAACATGACTGGCTTAAAGATTTGCTCCCACGTAAATCCAGTATACAGCCAGATTTTCTTATCTGGAAACTTGGCTTTAATGTCTTTGATGAGAGAAAGAACATCGTATACATTTTCAGGCTCAAGCGGCTCTCCGCCAAGGATGGTTACTCTGGCAACAAACGGCTGCGCAACAAGCTTAAGAAACTCTTCTTTAGTCTGCTTAGTCCATTCTTTGCCACCAGTAAATCCCCATGTCTCACTGTTAAAACAGTTTTTACAATGGGCGCGGCACCCTTGTACAAAAAGAGAAACGCCGATGCCGCTGCCATTCGAAATATCCATCTTGCGAATTAATGCATACCTAATTTTAATCACCATCTTCCGCTGGCATATCGTCTACATGAAGGACGCGCTCTTTAATCTCTTGAGTGCGTCCAGCATTCCAGAAATTACTTCCAATGTCCTTACTACCCTCGGTTTCCCGATATTTATTAGGGGAGTAGACTATACAATCTAATCATTACCAATACGTTAAAGCCCGCTTATGAAACGACCAGTTTCTTCATCTCGTTTTAAATTACCAAGCGATACTGCATAGCCAACATTTTCTTTTGTGGTACACCACTCTAGATTCTCTGCCCTATTGTCATCTCTTTGGCAATTTTTATGATTAACCACATTTTTATTATCTGGATTCGGAATAAAGTATTTCGCAACTAACCTATGAACATATAAGTCTTTGCGTTTCCCAGTTGACATCTGCCTACAACATATTCTCATATATCCATTTTTTGTTGGCCTTGGATTTATTTCGTATAATTCTGTGGTTTTGTCGTTCCTTCTTCTATTTCCCTTACCTAAATTACAATATACCTTTCCGTCATCAGAAATAAAGTATCCATCAAAATCTTCTATTGGCTTCATCATGCGCATCACCTCATTAGAGGTAATGATTAGTCGGTATTATAGTCGTTGAAGGTTTCTCCTATTTAGGAGACTTCCCTGCGTTTGATTGCCCAATTCTTAACGATGTTACCATACCAAGTCCGTTACTACTCGCCGCAATTATATTACTATAATTGTTTGGTTGTTAAGACTCTAAGGGCTTCCCCGCAATTTAACCGATTTAACGTGGACTACATTTTACTTCAATCCACATGTTCTGCGTGCCACGCTCATTTTATCATGGTCACGATTGCCACAGTTAGGACACTCCCAAACAAGCTCGCCAGTATCCTTATCCTCTACGATAAGAATCTCCTTGTCCCAACCGCACACCATGCAATAATCACTCTTCGTATTCAGCTCAGCATACATGATATTGTCATAGATAAACTGAATAATCTGAATAACTGCATCGATATTGTTTGTCAGGTTTGGCACCTCAACGTAGCTAATTGCACCACCCTGAGAAAGCTTCTGGAACTTAGACTCAATAGCAAGCTTACTAAACGCATCGATGTGCTCAGTGACATTAACATGATAAGAATTAGTAATATAATCCTTATCAGTGATGCCCTCGATTACACCAAAGCGTTTCTTCAGGCATTTTGCAAACTTGTATGTAGTGGATTCAATTGGGCTACCATATGGACTGTAATCAATGTTCTCTGCTTCCTTCCACTGATTGCACTTATCGGTAAGAGCCTGCATTACCTCAAGACCAAACTTCTCACCAACATCACCATCTGTATGGCTATGACCAGTCATATACTTTACACACTCATAAAGACCAGCATATCCAAGTGAGATTGTCGAGTATCCATTGCAAAGAAGCTTGTCAATCTTCTCGCCCTTGTCAAGACGAGCGAAAGCGCCATGCTGCCAAAGAATAGGTGCTACATCAGACGGAGTACCCATGAGCCTATTATGACGTGCCTGTAGCGCCTTGTGGCAAAGCTCAGTACGCTCATCAAAAAGCTCCCAGAACTTATCGAAATCACCACCAGAAGATAGCGCAACATCAGGAAGATTGATTGTCACGACACCTTGATTAAAACGGCCATAATACTTAGGCTTGCCATTATAGTTCTTAGCCTTTGCAATGTTATCATATCCATTACCGCTACGGTCTGGCGTAAGAAAACTTCTACATCCCCATTATATTCAACAAGGTTCGCTAATTCCTTGTCCGTTCTCTTATGAACTGCTGTATGTCGCCATACAGATTAGACTATATCACATACCAACTATGGTATCCTGCCATTTCGACCACCAATAGCTTGTGGTCTACGTCTTTCGACTAGTCGTTAGGCTTTTATTCTAAGTATCTTATAGATGTAATTCCTTTATTTACATAACCTTTTGTTTTACCTTGTAAATAATTCAATACTGTTCTGCCAGTAACTTTCAATTCATTTGCTAAGTCAATGACAAATTCGTATTTTCTTACATCACCATTATCAAACTCAACTATATATGGAGTATATGATTTTATATGAAGTCGGCGTGCTTCTCGTTCATTATGTAATCTATCACACCACTCTAGGTTCGTCACAGAATTATTTGTTTTATCCCCATCGATATGATTAACTTCTGGTAAGTTATTTGGATTGTCGATAAATAATTCTGCAACAAGACGATGACGAAAGAATCTTTGTTTATGTTTATTTCTATAACAACAAATTCTTTGATAGCCAGCATTGTTAGTATCTCCGACTATGGTGTTACCAGTCAAAGCATTTCTAACTTTGCCAGTTTCGTCTACTTCATACTCCTCCCAATTTGGAATCTTTCGCCACATATATTCTCCTCTCATACAAGAGGAATTACATCAATACTTAGAAACTTAGCACGGTAGGTTGTCTCGTTTGAGATTTTCCCCGTTTAAGCAGGTTTTCTAATGTAATTGCTTACATTAGGCACAGGCTTCGTTTATGCAAGGATAGCAGTCTCCGTTATTTACCTCTTCGCCCTTAGATAGCTTATATTCCTTCATCTTCTTCTCAGAAATATAATCAGGAACCATGCGCTTTGCAGTACACTTGGCGGCAAGCTTAGTGAGATAGAAATACTTATCGCCCTCATGGATATTATCATCCTCAAGGACATAAAGCAGCTTCGGGAATGCAGGCGTTACCCATACGCCCTTCTCATTCTTAACGCCCTGAATGCGCTGATTAAGAACCTCTTCAATAACTAGAGCAAGATCATTCTTAGTCTGCTCATCCTTTGCTTCGTTAAGATACATGTTTACAGAAAGGAATGGAGCCTGTCCATTGGTGGTCATAAGTGTTACAACTTGATACTGAATAGTCTGAACGCCGCGCTTAATCTCGTCCTTCACCATAGACTCGACAATATCATTATAATCAGCGACCTCATCATCTGTCTTAGGCTCATGTCCTACAAACTCGACATATGTGTCCATTGCCTGCTTCTTAATCTTCTGTCGGCTCACATCAACAAAAGGAGCAAGATGTGTAAGGCTAATAGTCTGTCCACCATACTGACTCGATGCAACCTGAGCAATAATCTGAGTGGCAATATTGCAAGCTGTAGCAAAGCTATGCGGCTTCTCAATCATGACATTAGAGATAACAGTGCCATTCTGAAGCATGTCCTCTAGGTTGATTAGACAGCAGTTATTAAGAGCATTCTGTCCAAAATAATCAATGTCATGAAAATGAATGATGCCAGCTTCATGAGCTTCAACAACATCCTCTGGTAGCAAAAAGCGCTTGGAGATATCTTCACTTACAACGCCAGCCATATAATCTCGCTGAGTAGTGACAAGATTGGCATTCTTATTTGAATTCTCATTATTCCAATAATCGCTATCCCCGCTTAACAGCTCCATAATTGTTTCATCTGTTGTGTTGACCTCACGAATAATCTTACGCTTATAACGGTACTCAACGTAATGAGAAGCCACATCTTTGCGCGAGGTTGACATAAGCTTGTTCACAACCATGTCTTGAATATCCTCAACGGACATTTTCTCTTTCTTGATATTTGCGATTTCATTTGAAATCTTATCTGCAATCTTATTTGCGTCCTCGGTAACATCGCCATCGACTTCAATAAATGCTTTCTTAATAGCGTTTGAAATCTTGTTCTTGTCAAAAGCGTCTTCTCGTCCATTTCGCTTAATAACAAACATCATATGCATTACCTCCTAATTAAAGCATATAACTTTATTTGATACAATTAAATATTATACAGCATTTAGCCACTAATATACATAAGAATATAAATTAATATTCAAAAATATTTCTGTTGTATACCTTGATAGTTTTAATAGGACTGTCCCAATCTTTTAAACAGTAAGACATGTCACCGTGGAACTTAATATCCTCATTCAGCGCATCTGAATCAACGATAAATTCACTCATACATCCATTGTGCTTTGTGATGATATTATCTGAATCGGTATCTACATCAGCCTTTTGATCTCCCAAAATACACGGGATAACAGTACCATTTTCAAGTATAATATCAAAATACTGACCAACATCAGATGTAAAATATGTACCGATAGCTACGATATATCTGCTATCAGCCATCCTAATACCGTATTCGCCAGTCTCAGCATAATGCTGTTGTAGCCTGTACTGTTTAGAATCGGTATTAGTTATCGTTCTATAATCCATAAAAGATTTAAATCCACTATTCTTAGGAGCATCATAAGTCTCGTAGCTTACATATTTTGCAGTTAAATCAGCGTATTCATCATCAGACTCTTCTGCTTTCTCTTTGTCTTTAATAATTACAACACTTGTATCATCGCTATCCTTGCCATCATTGCCACTATGAACTGGTTGAAATACGAAGTACAAAATACTAAATAAAAGAATTGCAAATACACCCAACATACCAATAGATACTAAAATATCTTTATTCTTCAATCCAATCACCTCTTTGCATATAACATTAGGAGTTTGCAGTATGTATAATACCACAAACTCCTATTAATATTATGCAGATTTTGTGTCACATAGACGCAACATTTTCTGCATAAACGTTCGCCTTGACAAGTTGGCCTTCTTTTTAACTGCAATATTAACAGCATCTACGGAGCCTAAATGATAACAACGAGACGTTGTACGTGTTAAAGCTACATATACCAAGTTGCTGTTGAGCATGAAGATATCGCTCTTAGAAGTACATACGATTACATTCTTAATGCCAGAACCCTGTGACTTGTGTATTGTCGAAGCATAACCGAGTCCAACCGTTGTCATAACTTCTTTCCCGTATTTAACAATGGTGCCATCGAAATCAAGAACAACATACGAGGGACATGCGTATAAAATCTTTGCAGTCTCTCCATTTGCAATAAATGCAGTCTCATATTCTTCACCATCGACACTCTCTTTGCCGTTCTCGTCACATATTACGGCTTTATAGTTGTTTTGTTTTTGCATAACTATGTCATCGTCATAATATAATACATCTCCGACCTTCATGCAGCGCTTAGATCCGAAATTTTTATTAACTTCTTTTTGAACCATATTATTAAGCGTATTTACACCACATTCACCTACATTTTTTGCAGTAATGATTTGAATATCTTCAATGCGCTCGCCGCTGTTTAACAACTTCTTGTATAATGCAACTGCGTTTTTTGGTATATCTTCTTTCGCAAGGTCAATAAACATATAGTCCTTATTTGCACCAAACCATGTTACCTTATTCTTCATATCTTTATTAAGATATTGTTTGCAGAATCGTACATCTGTTGCAACAGTTGATACACCTCCTTTACCGTAACGAAACACTTTGGTCAATGTCGTTGTTGGGATAACTTTGCTCTGCATGAAATCATGAAACAAATTGCCGCAACCGACAGAAGGTAGCTGTGCGCTATCTCCAATGAGCAACAATTTCGTACATCCAAAATCTATTGCATCGATAAGATGCGTAAACAAATTAACACTCACCATAGAGCACTCGTCTACTACGATAACATCATAATCAAGCTTATTATTTTTATTATAAGTCCAGCCACTTCGTGGATTATACCCACACATCCTATGAATTGTAGAAGCTTTTCGTCTTGTGAATTCCGAAAGCACCTTTGAAGCTTTCCCCGTAGGTGCGCAGAGCGCATATCTTTTCCCCCCATCATCTAACATGTTGATAACGGCCTGCATAGATGATGACTTGCCTGTTCCTGCCGCACCATTAAGAATGCTAATGTTATATTTACATAAATTCTCTACAGTGTGCATCTGTTCGTCAGAAAGCTCAAATTCTCCAATTCTGCGATATCTATCTGTATCAAAATCCCAAACGTTGTTGTCGTTATAAACATTATTTGCAATCGTTTCGGCAATGTACAATTCCTTATTGTATGTTGATGCAATGGCTGCATTCATTGTAAATTTATCATAATAAATATTGCTATTTTGAATCGCTTCGACAAAATGATTTGCACAAGCTGGAACCATTGAGCAGCACTGTTCTCGAAGATCGGCAAGGTTCATCCTTGTATTACCTTCATCTTCATTCTCTTTAAGTAAATATACAATACAAGCTAAGCATCTATCTTTACTAGTTTTCACATCATGCCCAAAATCAACAGCGCCTTCTTTTTGTAGATTAAGAATAATAGAGTCAGCTGTTTTAAAACCTACACCGCTAATCATAGTAAGCATAGCATACGGTTCTTCTCTAAGGCGTTCTCTCAAAACATTTATATCGCAATAAGTATTATAGATTTTTTTAACCATACTAAGTGAAATAGTGCCTTTAAATTCATCTACAATATCGACAAGCTTAAAATTTTCGATAATCTTATTCTTGATTTTCTCAAACGTCTTATCGCCTATGCCTTTAAGCTTACTAATGTCCACCACATCGTCTTTGCCCTGCATTACAAGGTCAAGAATGTTAGGATAGTTTGCGTAAAGAGTTTCAGCCTGATTATGAGTAAGTACCTCTTCTAGAAACGCCTTTGTGCCAGTAGCGCTAGTTGGCATGTCTCTATGAACATTAATTGCGCGATAGCTAATGCCATACTTAGTTTGTTCCTCTGTAGCAACAATATCATATTCAAGATTTATAGTAAGGTCAGATAAATCTCCAATGAGGGAAACGTTATTGAATTTATTGTGTTTGATGTTTGGATACTTTTCTTTGTCCACATCAAGTGCATAAGTTTTGAAATTAGGAGAAGAGTAGACACATTTAACAACAGTGCCTTTGAACTCTACCTGATTGTTATCCATTGTGTCTACCCTTTCATACATTCATAATTTTCAAGTACAATCTCGCGCTCATCTGACTTTTGCCATTCACCATTAATCTTCTTGTTCTTGAAGTCATATGTAAATCCTTCAATCTTCAAGATAGAATACATGCCAAATGGAGTCTCCTTGAACACCTTTGACTGCTTAATTCTACACCCTATCTCTTCGCCGTCACAAATTCTACGCAAAACAAGATTGGGAGTGCAGGGATTCTTGTATGTCACAAAGCCAGTGACAATATAATAATCGTCTGCCATATTGGAGTTAACATAATTCACATAGCCAAGATAATCCATCTCCGCTCTTACTTGAGAAACAATATCAAGAGATTTATTCTCAAGTCTATTACAAAGCTCATTGATTAATCCTTGGTTATCGAGCTGTCTCCACTGTGATTTCGTCTCCTTGCCAGCATACTTTTGCATCAGATAATCAGATACGCCAAGCTCCTCCATCTTCTTTTTGGCAATGATTTTTGAGTTGGCAAACTTATCATAGATATCAACAACATCTAACAGATACCTATTCTTACCAAAGTCTGAAAAGAAATTAAGACTGATAAGGATGGTCAGCTGTCTAGAGTTAATAGATGTCTTATCTTTAATGTCTTTCAGCAGTTCCGTAAACGAATCATACTTGTTCTTAGATAGCTCAAGTAGTTCATCTGCGATTTGACGATTACAATGCTTTACACTGGCAATGCCCTTATATACACAGTTCTCCTTCTTATCCATTGTATAATCAGCAGTTGATTTACCAAACTTAATCGGCTTAAGCTCAATACCGTTTCTCTTCGCATATGCAATGATTTCCAAACACTTGGCATCGTCTTCTGCATAAATGTTTAAAGCTGTTGTAACTGTCTCAAGCTTGTAATAACAACGTAGATAACCAACAACATAGCCAAGGAAACTATATGGTACAGCGTGATTATGTGAGAATAGATATGAACTTGCATCAATAATTACCTTGATAAAATTCTCAATAAGCCTATCTGCTTCTTCCTTCTCTACACCATACTTTTTCTTCATTGTCTTGATAAATCCTTCCTTAATCTTAGGAATAAACTTATCAGTACCAGTCTTCTTAGCAAAGCCACGGCGAACAATGTCGGCTTCTCCCATTGTGTAACCACAGAAAGAATGCAGGAACTCGATAATCTGTTCCTGATATACCAAATATCCTAGCGTTGGAGCCAAAAATTTATTTAGTGCTTCATGTCCATTATCACGATATTTACCAATAGAAAGTTCCTCTCGATAACTTGCACCAGCAGGTCGGATTGCGCCGTTTGCCATTGACATTAGTTCGATATATGAGAAGTCTGGGTTCTTTTCTCTAATCTTCGCAATCGTCTCATCGCTAAACAGCTGCTTAATATAGTCACCTGCATATGAAGACTCAAACTGAAAAATCATAGTACAGTCATCCCTAATCTCATTCCATACTTTCACATCATCAAATGAAATATTATCAGGAGTAATTCTAGGAATGCCAGCTAAATCACACGTCTCATTGATAAGACCAACGCAATCAAGACCAAGAACGTCAAGCTTAACAAACTGTAAGCCATCAAGTTCTTTCATATTAATTTGAGAAATCATGTTGTCGTTTGACTTAGTGCTACAAAGACCAAACCACTCGTCAACAGGATAAGGAGAAACAACCAAACCAGATGGATGATTGCCAATTGATACGATTGTGCCTTTTACAATATCAACATATTTAAATAGCTCTGAATACTTATCTATATAGTAAGTATCAATGCAATCTTTCTTTTTATCATCTTGGTAAACAGCATCACTAATAGTCTGAGTATCCTCAACGCTCATACCAAGCGCTCTGCCAACATCTTTGATAGCGCCCTTCATAGCGATAGTGTTGAAGGTAACAATATCACAGCAATATAAACCGTCCTTATTGAACATATAATCTCTTACTTTATATCTGTCTTTCTTAGACCAGTCTGTATCGATATCAGCAAGTGATATTCTCTCCCGATTCATGAACCTCTCAAAATTAAGGCTGTATTTGATTGAATCTACTTCTGTAATACCAAGAAGATACGCAATTACACTGCCACTTACCGATCCGCGAGAATATCCATACGACACACCCTGTTTTTTAAGAGCAGCTTTATAGTCCTCGTCAAGTAGCAGAAAGTCAACAGCTCCATTATGCTTATATGTATCTAGCTCATATTGAATCTTCTTCTTATACTCATCAAAGTTTGGATATTTATCAATACCCCTCTTCTTAATGCCATCAACAATCTTCTTTTTTAATGTGCCTTCAGAGTCAGCATACAGCTTGGGATACTTCTTTGAATAGTCAAGCTCGAACTCTTCAATAGAATCAGCCATAACATTTGTGTTATCAATTGCCTGCATATATACATTCTCTGGTAGCGAGTTCTGGGTCTTATATGCAGCAACAAGCTCGTCATAGGTCTTGAAAGTTAAATCCCAATCATCTTCATCAAAAAAGAACACGTTCTTGGCTTTTTGAAGAATCTTTCGCCCCTCAACATGCTCGTCATTAAGGCAGTGTGTATCTGTGCCAGCAATCAGAGGAATGCCAGTTTTCGTGCTAATAACATATAACATCTTATTATATGTAATTTGGTCTGCGCAATTATGATGCTGAATCTCAAGATAGCATCTATCCTTATTAGTAATAAGGAATTTCATAAATCTCTTCTTTGTATCATTGCTACCCTTGTTTAACACACCGCCAAGACAAGCGGTTGTAATAATGATATTGTCTGATGTTGCGAACAGCTCTTCAAAAGTAATGCGTGGCATATAGTAGAAGTGATAATCGTCTCGATGAAATGACTTAGACACCATCTTATTAAGCTCTTTAACGCCATCATAGTTTTTAGCAATCAAGACACAGTGATAGTTATCCCTATGCTTGTCTTCTGTATCGTTGTCTTCTGTTAGGTATGCTTCTACAGCATGAATGTATTTCATACCAGCAGCTTCAATTGCCTGCTTTTTATGAACCCATTCAAAGATGCAGCCATGCTCACTAAACGCCATCGCTTTCATACCAATGGAAGCGGCATAATCAACATACTCTGTATATTTTGTAACCGAATCCACATTAGTGACCCCATTGCTGAGATCGCTATGTAAATGATACACACAATAGTTATCCTGCATATATGCACCCTCTCAATAAAAAATTAGGGGAAACAAACGTCTCCCCTAAGTATAGCATATATTCGCTTTAATTTGCCTGTGTTTTATTAAAATATTATCGGTTTGAAATAAAAAATGCAATTGCAAACCCAATAAGCATTATTAATATACCAGCAAACCCAGATAGCAAAATCTTAATAATCGTTATGCCGACAATTGTTGCAGTCAAAGTACCAGCATCAAAGCACTGGCAAGCGTAAATAATAGGCTCAACTAGCATTACCCAAATGCTCACATAGGATCCAATGATAATACTAATTGTGTATATTGCAATGCCGAGCCAGTCACGAATCTTATCAAGCATATTCATATTATCACTCTTCATCGCAATCAACAGTGCAGCTTGGAACAAAAACGGCATCATCCATTACGCCATTTTCATCATGCAGTACAACGCAATCAAGCTCATCATTAATTGCAAGATACTCCATATCGACATCAATCTCAACCATGTTGACTCCTTAAAACAATAATTTTATATATCAGAACGCTTAAGCACGTATCGATCACCTTCTTCTACTACCCAATTTGTATCGAGTATAGCCATATTGTCACGGTATTTAATCTTGACTTCTGACCCGTAACAAAGAACTGGGAAATAGCTAAGCGGAGTGTTCAGCAAAATGGCAAATGATTTATCCATATCGTCATCTTGATATGCCCATACATTTTCTGTTATACCATCTCTACATTCGATTGAAACTCTAATCGTTCCACTATCAAGCTCCTCTTTTTTAAGAGACTTCAAGAACTCACGTTTATTACAAATCATCTTGTCAACCCTCATACTTTGCTTTTAGCCTAGCAAGCTCTGCAAGCTCCTTGTTTCTGAATTCTTCTTCCTCTTTTCTTTGCTTTGCTTTCTCGGCTTCATCAAGTTCTTTATTGAGCGCGTCATAATCAGTATCATCAAGTTCGTACTTTTCTAAGCTATATGCATCGCACATATACTCATAGTCGCTTGGCTCTGTTCTCATATGGTATTCCATACACTTCTCTGCGTCTTCTTCATTTGTAAAATAGCCAACGCTAAACGCGCTATCGTAATCACTAAAACGAACAATATAAATAGACATAACCAACCTTATCTATTCAAGAAATATTACCACATTATTATCTCTAGTGCTAGTGCAGCCAATATAATCTATGTATTGCATATCATATTCACCATATGGATGGTCATATGTCGAAGCGGATATAGGCACGCGCACAACAACATCAAGGTTTGGGTACTTTAATAGCTCTTCTGCAAGCTCTTTCGACTTCATTATAACGCATTTTTCCCATTAAAATAGATTGTAGAACAAGGCGCGTAGAGTTCTCTTCCACTTACCATTCTTATACTCATACCCGTTCATATAAATCTTATCACCGATAATGCTGACTGATGAGCGCTTTGAGTTTGATGGGCATGTGGGAAGTTTTTTGCAATCGATGTATACCTCGCCACCATCTTGAACAATACAATGCTCTGTATTCATTAAACTAACACCCTATTCTTCATCGAGCCAAGATAATCCATCTGGCAAACTTTGGAACATTCGCCTTGATATCTGCATCCATAATCCAGTCAACATTATGCTCATTATAGTTCTCAATAATAAAACTACCATGACTGTCTTCATGAGAAATACTGAGGTCGTATTTTTTATATAGAGCAATCAACTCTTTGTAAAAAGACCTAATATAGAATGGTGCGTCCATTATTAAACCTCTACACTCTAAAGAAACCAAGCCAGCAACGGCATCGCGTTCCTTCTTTAATAGTACCACCGTCAATCATCTCTTGGCTTACCATGTATCCTTCTTCGATACCGTCAATAGCCCAAGAATTAGTCTCATATACGTAAACCACTTGACAATAGAACCACTCAGAAGGATTTTTAGGCTTTCTAATCTTCTGTGTCTCTGTGTCTACGATGTAGATATCATTGTTCTTAATATCTTCACCAGCTATGTAATCCTTTACAACTCCACTATGAGTAAGAATTGGCGGCATTTCGTCTCCTTAAATACACTAGTGCGTCTTCTTTCTAAAGACCCTAAATTCAATTTCGTACTCTCGACCAGCTTTGCCCTTGTGAATAGCTTCCCCCTTAAACTTTAGCACGCCCTTGTCTTCACCGACATAAGTCACACGCTCTTGCATATCGGGATTTGGATATTGGTGCAGCACCTCACCGTACTCGCTATTAAGGTCATGCCCCTTCTCATGGAATACAAAGTAAGAAGCGTCTTCAATACTCTTGAAATAAGACGTTTTCAGCTCATCCTTTTTATATTCGCCGATAACATCAACGACATAGACGTACTTCTCAAAGCTCTTGACAGTATCAACCATCTTGTTATCAATATAAAATGCAAGCTCTGTCTCTGGGTCTACGATACCATTTTTCGTATCGTATTCAGGTGATGATAGCTCAACGTAGATATTTGTGTTAGCTTGCGACAGCCACATTCTACCGCCATGACACGAACACATCTCCCACGTAATAGACACTGGCAGGCAACCAGCCTTAACTACGACCTTATATGATGATGCTTCCATAACAATAAAGCCAGCTTCTTCTGCTTTCATTGCTATAGCCAACATGACTTTATCTTTTTTAACTAAATCAAGTGTGTTCATTATCAATCCTTAAAGCGAATGTTTTAACTTAATCCATCTTCTTTAATCCCTGAAAGATATGTAATGCAAGAGTAAATAATCCGTCTAATTGTTGCTTTCTATCATCTGAATCGTAAAGAACGCCTTGCAAAGTATCACAAACGCTGCATGAACCATAGAAAACCCTTACGTACCAATAGTCATATGGTTGCCACTCATCTGCTGGAATTACAAACAGTAATGTTCCCTGATAATCACCATCGTCTATTACATGGATTGTACTTGGGTTTGGGTCACCATCACCTTCGTGTATAGCGTCAATAACAATTCGTACAATATCATCATAATTAATATCGTCTTTACAAGTATCTAGTAAGAATGCTAAATATTCTTTGATTTCATTTCTCTTTTTGTCAAAGCGCTCAATGAACTTGGTTTCCATTTTGATTCCTTAAAACAAATACTTTGTTACTCAATATCCATGCCTAGAATCTTACCAATCTCAAATGCTGCAAGACTTGTGCCACATTCAAACCCGTCTTCAAAGCAATCAAACGAGTTACCTTCTGAACGTTCATAAGTCCATTCGCAGGCAGGTGCGTTATAGTTCTCTTCTACCCAGTTCTTAAGCTGCTCAATAACGTCAGGCATATTATCTCCTTAAAATAGATATTTTACTGCTTCATAAAACTAAGGATCCATGCAATTACGTCAACAGTCCAGCCATTGCCGATCGCCTTGACCCTGTTACTCCTAACCCAACCTTCTGTATACCCATCAGGCAGCGTTTGAAGGCGCTCTAGCTCAGTGCAAGTCAAACGTCTAATCGTATTGTCGTAATACACAGATGCATCGCAGGCACAATCAAGAGTAGATGACTTCTGATTAATCACACGACCACGCCGAGTCTTGCTAGTCGGGAATGATAGATTAACGCCATCACCATTATGCGCTACAATATAACCCTTCTTAGTTGCTTGATTGATACGTAGCTCGCCATCAACTCGATTAACAATGGCAACAGCATTCTCTGGAAAGTATGAATCGAACATGATTCCCTTATGCTCAACCAATTCAACATCGGGATTGTCTTCAAGAATATCAAGCAGCTTAATGCCTTTATCCTTTGGCTTTTCAACATTGGGGATATTAGTCCAATATGTACGCCAACGATTCTGTGCGCTCATAAGTTTACTGTTAATCTCAATAGGCTCAACGCCAAGCTTATCGGTGATAATATTTTTCCATACATCTTTCATCTTGACATTCTCTTGCAAGAACAAAACATCTGGATTCTTTGCTTTGATATCATTAAGAATGTCAACGTAATCAAAAAACAATCTGCTTTGAGGATCTTTAAAATTAAGCATATTTCCAGCTCTTGAAAATCCGCAACAAGGCGTTCCTGACAAAACCAAGTCGATATGCGGCAAATCCCATTCGCGCCACTTAGTAATATCACCAAGACGAATAATACCATCGTGGTTCTTCTTAGAAATAGCAATGGCATTCTCGTCAATCTCGCTTGAAAAATACTTATTCACCTTGATGCCAGCGCGATCAAGAGCGACCTTGCCACACGAAATACCATCACATAGATTTAAAACGTTAATACCATTGCTCACTGTATATCCTCCTACAAGTTAGGCTAGTTCATCTAACCAAGATAAATCTACTTCATCGGTCTTATTATTGCATATATCCTGACTAGTTGCAACGTCATTTTTAGAATCTCCAACAAGACCGCCAAATATATCTGTATCATTCTTCTGAGCTTCTAATTTATCTAAAAATTTCTTATACGGTTTATGTAGATTTGCACTGTATCCCATTAATGTCGAGAAGTAATACGACTGCGCTTTAACATCTTCCTCAGAATCCCAAAACGCGGCATCGCTCTTAGTCTCTTCGTAATCCTTCTCACGCATGTTAATATCTTGAATGGTAGACACAATCGTATCAGTCCACTTATCAATTAACTCCTGTGTAAATGGAATAAATACATGGCAATCTGTAATCACATACTTATCACGTACATCATCTGGCAATACATCAATGGTGTTTGTATCAATAAGAAGCTTCAGATAATTATCAACTTCGTCTTCCGAATACCCATCGGCTTTAAGCCACATCTTAACATTTGTCTTGAGACTGTCACCAAGCTTATAGCGCTCTACCTGTCGCTCTTTTACTGCGCCATTCTTCTGATGATACTGAACGTTACAATACTTTAAGAAATTAAAGCAAATCTTTACCTTATCAAGTGGAATACCAGCTTGTACTAGTCCTAATCCATAGATAGTTAGCTGCCCTGAATGCTCTTCAAGCGTCTTGCCCTTGTACATAGAGCTAGTCTTAAAGTCTATAATGTTATAACAGCCATCGTCATCCTTAAACAATGCATCGATATAGCCAACAAATACATTGTCACCAACCTGTGCAATTACAGGCTTCTCAATAAGCAGTTTATGCTCATACTTAATATGGTTTTTAAAGAAGATTTGTAAATCTTCCTTGTATTTAGCCTTGATACTAGCATCGTGTTCTTCATCATTACGGTCAAGCTTAAGGTCTGCAATGTCAATGGCAGTAAGCCAACCATCCTCGAACTGACCAATCATATCTTCATATGAAATATTGCCATCATAAAATGCGTCAAGAGTGTCGTGCGCGATTGATCCCAAAGGCGCATATCCACAGTCCGTTCTATCTTCCTTCACGTGCTTGACGTATTTAAGATAATACTCGTACTTAGAAGTCATGTAGGTGTTTACGCGGCTCCATGAATAAATACATGATACGCCGTACTTCTTTTTGATTTTATCAAGTTCTTCTTTTGATAAGCGTGCCATTAATACAACTCCTTTGTGATATATTCAAACGGATAATTATTCTCTAAGCAAAACTTTTTAGCCTGTTTACGTTTGTTAAAATAGTATTTCTTTTCTGGAACATATGCTTGTGTTTCTTTTGGCTCAATGCCTAAGCACATGCCATACTTTTTTGTACTAAAAGAAATCTCTTTCTTTGTATGTTCTGGAATCGTCACGACATAAAATGTGTCTAGCTCCATATCGTCTCCCTATAAAGAAATAGCTGCTTAATACGCAGCTATTATTATATCACAATATTAAATCTATTAGTAAACAACTCGAACATCTCTAGGGACAGCATATAATGAAACGTCTTTCGGCAATACCACTACGCCACTCGCTTTCATTTCGCACAGTCGCTTTTGCATAGCGTTCATATCTGCTACCATCATATTCTTTTGGCATTTAACGATAAGAAGGTCTTCAGATTTCACTCGTTCCATAACGCTCCTTAAACTTTTATACTTCCAATATTTTTGTTACTTCCAATTACTATTTGGAAGTAACATTTTTATTGGAATTGACCAAACTTTTAAAATCACGATTTTAAAGCTTTTTTCGTCAACAAAACCGCAGGTCAGAGCGTTGTTTTAGCGCACTTTCTTGTCAATATCGTACCACGCCGCGATATATCGACCATCTGGCTCATTATACTGGATAGACTCGCTAAACTTATAAAGATATGCGTTAATAGGGCTATCCATAGACACATACGCCGCTTCATTCCAGATTACACGGTCAACTAAATCAAGCGCATCCTCGGCGTGCGTGAAATAATATATTCGCTGCTCCTGCTCATACCAAGGCTTATCCTCATCCTCGACTGTCCACCAATCAAATACAACTTTATATATAGCCATATCAATTCCCTTCTATGAATCCTCTAACATCTTCAATGCGTTTGGCATCTCGGCAATGGTGTCTTCAATCACATTGCCAACAACCAAGCCCTTAAGCTTTATTATCAACCGAATCCTTAAGTTTAAACTTAAACTTCTTCATCCAATAATCTTCAATTGCCGCAGTGACTCGATTGTACATAGTCCACTCTGGCTCATCGCAGCCTTCCATGTGGTGAAGACAATAGGTATAGAACGTTTCGATATCTCCATCTACGTCAAACCATGTTAAATCCAACGCCATAATCTACACCTCCTTCTTTAACCACTTACGGAACTCACCTGAACAATCATCACATAAGTCAAGTCTATCTTCTATACTATCCCATAGGCAAAACCTATCAAACAATATACATGTATGATGATAAAACCTTTTACCTACATTGTATGACACTTCCTTGCCACACCTATCGCAGATTATAGTACTTTTCTTACTCATCATAACCATCTTCTTCATACCATTTATCCAAAACATCATTATGCTCTTCTGACATGAATGAATAAAAGGTACATGAATCAAGTCCGTCTAGGTCGTTATCAAAACCTATGCTCCACAGCTCATCGACATACGGTTTGCATCTATCGCACTGATGAAACGTATACATCTCATTATAACAGACTAGATTCTGAGCTTCGTACTCTTCACCGATTTCAATCTTCTTGCCGCACATATCACACTTATGCGGCTTGCGAGCCTTCACGCGGTCAATGCTTACAATTTCCATTATCGCACCGCTCTATTTATTGCATATATTTCTTTCGGCACTCTATGATATCGTGCATTTCTTTGTGCATTTTTCGAAACATACGCAGCTCATCGTCTCGAAACCCACCGTATGATGAAGCGTCTGAGATATCCATAAATTCATCTACAATGCCCATCATATAATATGTCATTTCCATAAACTGCTGAATATCATCTTTAATATAACTACCAGTCATATACAACATCCTTAATATAGTTCAAAAGAAGCACACGCATCGTCTTCGCCACTAAAATAATCACAGCATTCAATGCAATATCCCATGTCGGTTGCACAAATATCATCTGGAATCTTTGCGAACATCGAACACTGCTTACACTTCTTGTCGATGTAACCTTCATCGCTATTCCACGGTGCGTAGGGATCTTGTTCCCAAGTGTAGTCTGGATAGTTACTCATACTTATAATCCATTTCATTCCAATGATAGTAGTCAGCAAGGAAGTCATACAAATCATCAACGGTCTTGATGACATAGTGTTTAGCTTCATTACCATACTCGCCGAAACTTACAGTGTTGTTCACTTCACCGTATCGAGTCGTATTGATATACCATGCAATCCACTCATATTTGTCGCCAACAGAATCAATAAGTGTTTGGATTAGCGAGTTCTTAACGTAGCACTTATGACCATACTGATGATAGAAGTTCTCAACTTCTTTAATTGAATTCACTGCGGAAACAAAATCTTTTTTCGTAATCATTTCTGCCCCTTATTATCTGGATACAGCTTAAAGAATTCTACATGTGAGCCAACATCATATACCGTAGCACCCTCATCGTCTTGCCAAACACGAGTATAATAAATGTGAAAGTCTCGTTCTCTACAGAATTTTTTAATTTCAGAATATGCATCGTCAGCCGTTGCAACATCTGCAATAGTTCGCTCATGCCCTCGGCTATTCTGAAATACGAGTTTCATTGTTTACCTCATTTCTTCTTAAGACCGTTTAAATACTTTTGATGTTCCGACTCATCATACTTAACTCGATGTTTAATAAGAAAATTATACACCTTATTTTCCGCATCAGCGGGAGCATCTTTATCACCGAGTAAATTCCATCGATCCTTCACATATGATACATTTCTAATATGATAGAACTGCTCACATATGTGACGTACTTCTTCTATTGGAACATCATTATCAAGAGCAATAATAACTTCGTTTACATTCAGTCCAATGATAATACGTCTTTGCTCATCACTTAGCTTCTTACCTTGAAGTGCAACACAAGTACCATCATTACGCGAATATCTTTTAAGAACAGACTTTTCAGACTCGCAAATAACTACAGTTTTCTTATCCTCAATCTCTTCTCTGTTCTCCCAAAGGCCATAAAGATTAAGACTTTTTCTATATGAAGCAGTTAGAAAGTATTTACGAATTCCTAGTTCTTCATAATTCTCAACCGTAGTTCTTTGATTAAAGCCAACAAGCGTACCATCAAGCCAATATCTAATAGGAATAACTATGCGATGATATTTATATGAATAGGCTAGTCCAAACTTTTTAGCAGCCCAAGGCATGACACCTTCTCGCAACCAATCAATATAAAGCAAAGGAACATAATCGTTAATAGCTTCTTCTTTAATAGCCTGTATCTCCGCTACGTCTACTATTGCCCTGTGTCTACTGATGACGTTCTTAAAGATAGCAAGAGGGTCTAACTTTTCTTTTTTTTCTTCTTTCTTATATGGCGTTAATTCAAGTCCGAGAATATTGTGAAGATATTTAACAGCGTCTACAAATGAACACTTCTTATTATATTGAACAAGAGAGATAATATCAGACACATCATTAAACTCACTCTCGCGAGTCCAATTATGGATAAGAAGATACTTGGTATTATAGACATTAACAGCACCAGTATTATCGCCATTGTAATTAGTTGCTGAATAAAAATTTTTAGAGGAGTGATATTTAATTGACTTACAACCAATCTTATCTAGAACAAATTCAACTTTATTATTATTGAAGATATATTCTTTCAGAGAAGTTGTATCCATCTAAATATCACTCCTTTCGCGCTTAGTCACTTATTAAAGTATAGCACAATCGCATATAACATTAATAGCAAAATTAAAAAAACTAATCAGTAGTTTCTACATTATATTTCATCATTGCTTCATAACATCCACTAGTGATATTACCATCATCAAATTCTTTTTGAGCAACTTGTTTGATGACGTTTTCTTTATACTCTTTATATGCTTCAAATGCTTCATTTATAGTACTGAAATAACCACTAGGTCTACTAATATCTTCATGACCATTTCTATAATTTACAACATATTTATTTTTATTGGTTTTACTAACTCCTATTGGTAGTCCATTTCTAGACTTGTTGTTTTTAATAAATAAATTATTTACATGCATAGGGACAAGACAACATGTGTATGGACTATATATTTTATTACCTTTTTTAAGTATGTCTTTATCTAAGCACCATTTTTTATTATTCAACCATTTATCAAAATTATCTTGTTCATGTAACCACTCATAGAAATTTTCAAACAACAACCACTCTTTACAACACGTAACATCCTTATATGTTGAAAAAATTTTTTTGTATTTTTTGTCAAAACATCTTCTTAGCATGTCATACCATGCTAAATATTCTTTCGTTGTTTCATTGCCGTACCTTGTTTTGTATTTACTTCCAGTTGCCGCAACGCCATAGATTTTTGGATGATATGGATTTCTAACGCTGCCATTTTTAAAACTTTTATAATCAGTATGTACTAAATAATGATATTCATCCTGAAATTCTACAATCAAATCATTATTACCGTTATACTCAATTATCTTCATAAGACAACCACTTTTATTACAACGTTCTTCCCCAATTCTATCGTCATGTAAATTTACATTTTGAACGCTTTTTATTCCCATTATCTAATCCTATTAGTAGTCTACTGCCACCGTTGCGTATCCAATATCCTCATATCTATTAATTGAAAAGTCTGCTTCGCTGACAATCTGAATATCACTTTGTCCAAAACGATTCTTGCTTAAGAAGGTAATCATATAATGTTCACCTTTCTCAAGTTTAAAAGGAATAGTTGTGGCCTTATTCTCAGTTGGTTTTTTCCAACAATATAGTTCTTCCTTTTCACCTTCAAACTCAGATGGTAGCGGTCTTCTAAAGAACATATTGACACTGAATACGTCAAGAATACCCTTTGACACACCAATGTCTGCATTGGTAAGGTATTTGCTTTTGTTTTTTACAAGCTGATATGTAATAATCATACATGTATCGGTGTGCTTAATACAATCATAAAAATCAACACAATCGGTCATTAACGATTTCCACGATTCCTTATTGCGAGAATCGTAGCTCTCTTTCAATGTATCGAGAACTATAACATCAATGCCCATCCTTGTATATTTCTTAATAAGTTTGATTACTGTCCTTGCGGTATATTGCTCAAGAGGAACGATCGTAATGTTGTGGTTGTCTTTTTGACTTTCAAACCACTCAGACGCTTTATAAAGAGCTTCTTTTGTATCTTTATCAAAACCGCCGTCACGAAGAACGCGCTTTTGTACTGGATGTTTTAATACATTTGTGCAGTACCATACAAGTGCTTCTTTCTTAAATTTATTTTGATCTTCCTCATTAATAATAAAAAGAGCTTTAAGGTTATGCTTTACCATAGACGGGAAAATATAATTAATACTTAAAGTACTCTTGCCAACGCCCGATGAAGCGCCCATTCCAATAATGTTTCCACCAAGCATACCGCCAGTTTCATTGTTAAGAATTGAACAATTAGCAAATGGAATGCCAACGTTCATGCCTTCATCGAGTTCATCAACAAGCTCTCGCATACCTTCAAAGCCATTATACGACTTAACATTATTATCAATATTAGCAAAGATATCATTGAGATATACAGTGTACTCGGCGTAAATTTCATCGGCGGACATGTCGCATAGCTCACTAATACGTTTTTTATCACAAGGAAATCCACGCTTAATAAGTTTGATTACAACGTTCCATTTTCTGAGGTCAGTTACATAACCGTCAAAATTTTCAATATCAATGTACGCACCAGAATCTTCAATTGTCTGATAGCCACCATATTCATCATATTTTTTAGCAAGCTTAGGATGCTTCTCAAGATAAAGACCAATTGTAACGTCTGTTAAAACAGTCTTTTTCTCATTGATAACCAAATCACGTGCAATCTCAAAATATACACGCCATGCATTATTGTGAAATTCATTTAATTCTAGATTTGTTTGCGTTAGCAAATCTGGTTTCTTATAAAGCATCGACACAATAGATGCTTCTGCTCCAAGTTTATAATCTAGAACTTGCTCAGCCGCCTTCTTTTGCTGCTGCTCAAATGGAGTTAATTTAGTATTCTTTTCTGCCATACACATATCACCTTTATTACCACAAATCAGAAAACTTATCTGCCTTTACAGTTTGTTTCTTAGGTTTATATTGTGCCTCTTTATATACTGATTCAACAGCAGAAGTTCTAATTGCTTCTTCTTTTGCTTTCTCTACATTTTTCATACGGATATATACCGTATTGATATTGTTCTCTACAATTCTCATAACATAGTTAAACTTTGCAGACTCATCTTTAAATGCAATGCGTTCAACTGCACGCCCAATATCAGGCATTGAATATTTAAATGTGTTTAAAATAACCTTGTAAGAATAGTGGGCTTTATCTTTAATCTTTTTATTTGCCACTGCTTTACCGTCAACAAGACCCTTTAAACGCAATACAATGTATGGTGTCAATGATTGGTTCTTATCGTAGCCCATTACTTTTGAACGCACATACTCATAAAGCTCGTCCCAATCTGCAAGCTCTTGCTCTGTCATTTTTTTCTTAGATGTCTTAGCCACGGCGGAACCTCCTTATACAAAACTGCCCACGACTGTTATGTCATGGGCAGAACATTCAAGTCAATTAATTATCTAGCAAACTCAAGTCGATATACTTGTCTTTCCAATAAACAAAGTCTTTCCACTTTACATGCGGAATATTTTCGCCAGACCAGTTTGCAAAGCTCTGCCACTCTTTATTGCTCTTGTTGTAAGTTAAACCGATACAAAAACCGAATGTACCAACTCGAATATTTGGGAAAATCTTTGCAATCTCATCAGTTTCCTGAAAGCTGTTCAGCTTGCCGCAAACAGGACAATAACTTACATAAGTATCAGTCCATTTGCCAGCCACCTTATCATACGACTGAATAATTAAATTCTTATATTCATGTTTATGATTAGACTTCTTAGGCTTTTGCTTCTTCGTCTTCTTTAATGGCTCATTGGAAGCATCGTCTGAAATATACTCATACTTGTTTTTCAGGAACTCTTGTTTAAGGTCGGAAGACATATAGACTCCTTTCGCTGAAGTAACATTCCATGAAGATATACTAGGAAAGAATAATGCCGTTCTTAGCCTTATTAATCTTACGGCGTAGCTTGCGCATGATGCCAACATTCTCGGAGTTCTTACCCCTACGGTTAAGTAGCATCTGATAGCGCTGCTCCATGACCTCAATAGACTGTGCCATAATCAAACCTTTCTTTAGTACGTACAACCATGCTACATTTTTCTATATTTTGTAGCACGGTTGTACATTATAGCAGAATTACTCAGAAATTAGAGCGAGAATCTTGTTTGCGTCCTCGACATTATCAATGGACTTGGGGTTGTCATACCCAAGATTCTTGACGGCTGCAAGAACTGGCTTAATCTTTGCAATGTCAGACTTGTTCCCAGTAAAGAAATCAACAATCTGAGCAACTACATCATCCACAGCAGCCTGAGACTTAGCCTGCTCTTCCTGCTCGGCAACGCGCTTCTCAAGCTCCTTCTCCTGCTTAGCCTGCTTCTTCTTGGCCGTATCAAATGACACGCCAGACTTAGACTGCTCAGACTTGATTGCGTCTGTAAGCGCCTGAATAAATGCATCTGCATTCATATCAATCTCTGGAATGATATTAGCAAAACGAGAACCAGAATCAACAGCATAATTATCGTCACGGAACTTAATCTTGCGCGACTCTGACGCAACCTTGTTGACAACCTCGTCCTTCTTGGTTACAGCATTCTTACGTCCAGTCTTCTCCTTGATAACATCACGGTCAATGTATGCTAGACCAAGGAAATGTAGATTCTTCTTAAGCGCGTTAAAATAATTCTGCTGCTGATCTGAAGTAAGAATCTGATAAGACTCACCAGAGACTACATCAGAAATCTCTTTCGTCTTAACATGCCCGATGATAATAGAAGCAACTCCAACATTACGAAGTCGAGCCATCATATCAAACATAATCTCAATGGCCTTCTTCTCACCGCGACCATAGCCAGACCACGCCTGATTAATGCTCTTTACACACTTCTCGGCATGTCCGCTATTGCGGCACTCCTTGTTCCACATATCGATTGACTTCTGTTCCGCAATGTCAATCAGGTGGTCATATGTATCGAAAATTACCGCCTTAAGATTGGGATACTCGCTAGTCTTATTCTCGATAATATCCTCACAAACATCAGCTAGACCAGCGCTGTTTGTAAGCTCATCATAATCCATATCCCACTCAGGACAGTTAATATAGTTAATTCCCTGAATGGCATCGGCTCCTCGCTCAGTGCCACACTCTAAAAACAGATAGCCGTCATCGCCTGCAAGCTTCTCACAAACCTCTTTCATAAGGGTAGTCTTACCAACTTTAGACTCGCCAAGAAGACAAATGTTATATGCAAGAGGATCTAAACGCACATTATTTTTCTTACCAAATGCCATATGTATTCACCTTTCTAAGATGTTAATTGAGAATGAGCGGGAGAGTTCAAACTTATCTCTCCCGCATATAACCTTAATAGTATATATTATTTACAGGGAATCAAGCCAAGACATGTCCGAGTCATCTGAAGACTTCTCATCGGTATCAAATGGCGCATCCTCATCGCTACCAGTGTTAATTACAAGCTCATCCTCTTCATACTTCTGGTCAAACTTCTGAAGAACAGGAGTATTATCCTCGCCAACAAGCTTGATATGCGGCTTCTTAAGAATCATACGGCGCTCACGACTGCCACGCGCACTGCATGTAGCAAGAGCTTCCTCCTCAGAATAAATACCCATATCAATCAAATCTTTGATATCCTCTGGAATATCGTCAAGAGTTGCAGTAACTACAGCGCCACCCTCGATAAATTCACCATCAAATGTAATCTGAGTAACACCCTTCTTCACCTTAAAAAGCTTGTCGTAAATCTTCTTGCAAAGCTCAGGCTTAGTGAAGTCCATTGGGAACTCAAACTGCTCTGTGAACGGATACTGACCCTTAATCTCAGTGCCGTTAATCTCCTTGACATAATCAAGAACACGAGCGTTCACATACATAACACCCTTATCTTTGTCAACATCCTTAAGGCTGGCAGAATCCTTATCAAGAAGAACGGACTGAGTGAATCGAGCATAATACTTAGAAGGCTCATCTGCGCCACTCAGAACAATACTCTGAATAGTCTTACGAACCTGAACAGTATCATTGTACGTACTATACTGCAAACGACCCTTGACGTTTACAACCATACCGTCCTCAAGATGCTCCTGAGCATAGGCAATGGCATCATACTCGCTAAGGAAGTTCTTATAATAAGTCTTTCCAGCGGTGGTCTTCTCAAGTCCAACAACAATGAACGAAAGCTTTCCGACCTCATCTAGAATCGTATCGTCAAAACGATCTTCCCAAGCAATCGTCATCTGCTTAGAGAAATCGTCGTTGCCATCATCATCCTTGCCATGAGCGTAAATAGTATTCTCACGGTCTGGCGAATATCCGCCCATCATCTCTGCGCGAATCGAGCCGTGCTTTTCTCCGCAATCGACATTCAGGCTCATGCTATTATAAACCCATGAACTGCGCTCGCTCTGCTTATCAATTGTAAAAGTATAGTCGTTTACCTTGGCAGCGCCTACAAGCGTGAAGCTTGAAACCCAGTCAGTCTTCTTAATGCCACTCTTCTCATTTGCCATCTAAGATACCTCCGTATATTTATTAAGGCATATAACATTAGTTATTATATCATAAGTACAAACTAATCTAGCAGATAATCTAAAATATAATCTAAAAAATTTTTACATTAGTCTACATTAGTTTTACATTAGTCTATTACGCCATCAAATGCTGACATGCAACATAATCGATAAGCTCGTCAAATGTATCGCACATGCGCGTTGTACACTCAATCAACCAAGGATGTAGCTCAACATTATCCTCGTTTAGTCCAGCAACGGGAATACGATTCTCCTTGGCGATAGCAAGCTCCATAGCAGTACCGATTGACGAAGGTGAGTTAAAGTTTACAATAACCAAGTCAGACTTGCGAACATTATAAGTCTCAAGCTCAAATACCTCGCGCTCGCTCTTATGAAGTTCCTCGTCTAGAGTGTAGTGCATTAATGGATTGAAAAACACGGGCATATAATCATACCCATAAAAATCAATACTCTCAAGAATCTTAGTGCGTACATCCTTACGCCATTGCCACTGTTCATCACGGGTGAGTCCGCTCATTCCTCCCGCAAGATAAAGCAACTTATTTTCCATTGACACCATCCTTAACAATCTTAAACATATCGGCGATATCATCCATCAAATCATAACGCTCGGTAGACACAGAACTCTTAGCGAACTGTCGATTAACAGCATCTACATACATAGTGAATGATCCATCATCACCCATATAAAATTCTTTATAGTCTTTATCACTCTTTCTCAAGCATTGCTCATATGGGGTAGCGGCAATGATACATTCTTTTCGACAAGGAATGCGCTTTAGTTCCTGTAGAAAAGCAACGCGCCTTTTAGAGCTTAGATTGCAAGCATCATAGATAACATTATTACCTTCTTTTAATGCTGTCTTGATACGCTTATGCAATTCCACAAACAGCTCATGGTTATGAGTTTGGTCGTTGATATCTAGATAAAGTTCTTCTCTTAATGCATCTGAGCTGAATACAATATAATTATTTTCCATTGCTAGATTATAAGCGATGGTGGATTTACCACTTGCAGGCAAACCCACCATCATCACTAGCACTGGCTTTGTGCTAGTTTCCATTTATTCACCAGCTTTAAGCAAGAATTTGCGGGAAACGTTCTTGAAGCTGCGCTGTCCATCCTGACTACGATACACAAAGCCCTCACGCAGACACTTCTTATTGATTACACTCTTGCCATCGGCAGACTGCTTGAACTCCTCAAAGTCATCAGCATCAGGCAGGATATAGTTGTCATCAATAATAGGCACGAATGGAATATCGTACTCGGCTAGAATCTTCTTTGCTTCGACAGAACCAAGGCGCTCTCCGTCAAAGATTAAATTGAAGGCGGCAAATCGGCGCTCGTCAAGCTTGTACTTGTTTCCCTGTACAGACTCTCCATATGTCTCGCCCTGTAGGACAACATGCTTATGGTTGTGCTTCTTTGCAATGTCCTTAAGAGCGTTCTCGACATCATACTTGAAAGCCATTTCCCAGTAAACGTTTCCGATGCCAGACATATCAGAAACAAAGTTCTTCTGGTCTGCATCCATCTGACGAACATTGCGTGAACACACACCGAAATCAGGCTTGCGACCACTCAAATCAAGGAAGAACGTAGTAGAAGTGCCATCAATCTTCTCAGTCACAACATAAGGATTCTTGTCTTCGAGCATGAACATAACATTCTCGATGCGATCCTCATCTGTTTTCTTTACCCATACAGGCCAATTCTTAGGATTGTCTTTCTTACGACCAAAGAAAACGAACAGCAGCTTGCGACCCCATGCACGCTTCATAAGCCACTTCCACCACTTCTTCTTGGCGAGCTTAGCGTTGCGTGCGCACATGTTGTTGTACTTGGCATTGGGATTAGACTTAGCCTTACGTGCATTATCCTCTGCCACATAATACTTAATACCAAGTAGATTTGTCACGTCCTCGTGAACGTCCTTATCCTTAATCTCAGGGAACACATCAATTGGCATGAGAAGACCCTGCGAATAGACCTTACACATCTTAATCGTCTTAACCTTGTAATGCTTCTTCTCAAGGAATGCAAAACGCTCATCATCACTGGGAACAAGTGAATCAGTCTCGATATATAGAGCCTTATCGCCTACCTTGAACTGGTTCTTCTGTGCGATAATCCACCAGCCACCGACACGCGCATGTTCAACGCGGTCATAGTTTGGAATAGGCTTAATCTCCTCAACGATAACTGGATAAGCCAATGCACGCTCGCCATTTACTAGCATATCGTAACCCTTCTACTCTAGTAAACTCATTACTTTTATATTATAGCAACTGTTTTAGTTTCAAACGCGTCAAAGCAACGGATTTAGTTGCTGTTCCTTATAATCTTCATAATCTTTACTACTTTTTCAACAACATAATCAATGGCTTCATATGTAATATCAGAAGAAATCGTAAATCTAACAGACCTTGCAGCCTGTTCATCCGTCAACCCAAGAGCTTTGAGAACATACGATGGCTTCTTTGAATGACTATTGCAGGCAGAACCAGCACTGCATTGAATATCATCTAGGTCAAGCATATACAGAAGTTCTTCCGAGCCGATACCTTCAGGCAACATTACATTAATGTTATTTGGTAGCCTATGAACAGAAGCGCCATTCAGCTTGCAGCCATTCCTTGTAAGCTCGTTGATAAAATAATCACGCATTACAGATAGCGCCAGCTTGTCTTCCATTTCCTCAGATGCGAGTTCAACGGCTTTCGCAAAGCCGACAATACCAGGGCAGTTTTCAGTGCCGCCCCTTTGTCTATCGTTCTGACTGCCGTATATAATGGGCTGAATCTCAATGTCTTTTTTCTTGTATAGTAACCCAACTCCTTTAGCACCTCCAATCTTATGAGCCGATGCGCTTAACATATCAATGCCCATAGCCTTAACGTCAATGGGAATCTGTCCGAATGCCTGCGTTGCATCCACATGAAGCACGCCACCATACTTATGAATAAAATCCGAGATAGCTTTAATGTTTTGAATAGTGCCAACCTCGTTATTGGCAAGCTGAATGGACACAAAGATATCATAATAATCAGGCTCTTCGCGATCTTTAAACACAGACTCAAGCTGCTCCATATTAACAAAGCCATCTTTGTCAACGTCAAGATATGTTACGTCACAATAATAAGTTGCATTACCAAAACGTTCCATGGCATCAACACATTCCATGATTGACTTGTGTTCAATCTTGGTCGTGACAATTGAGGTAGTGGAAATATCCATAACGCCAGCAAGCAAATAGCCCTGAATAGCCCAGCAATTTGATTCACTCGACCCTGATGTAAAGAAGATTTCATCCGTATCAGCATTGATAAAACTAGCAATAGACTCACGAGCATTATCAATTGCACGTCTAACTCTTACTCCTTCAGAGTAAATAGAAGACGGATTATAGAACTCGTCTGTAAGATAAGGCATCATAGCTTTAAGAACTTCTGGTTTTACCTTAGTCGTACCAGCTGAATCAAGATACAATTGCATACATTAACTCCTTAGCAATATGGAGAATAGTTCCGACTAGTATTCTATCAGAATACATATTATCAAAACTATTCTCCATATAATCTATATGTATTCTATTGTTTAGCACCAAACATTATTGGAATAATGATTACGACCACGATGATGGCGCTTGTAGTGTGCCAAGTCATCGAGATAATCATCAATATAATCTAGATAATCATTATAAGTCTGAATGAGCTTATCCCAATACTCATCATCGTCATACTTCTTATCATCTGTATGCTTTGGCTTCTCTTCCTTAACGGCATCGTCATCATCGCGGTCAAACATATCGCAATGCTCGCAATCGCCATCGCACTCTAGGTCATCTGCATCATCAGTCTTATCATCATCAAATGAAACACCATCCATATACAGCTTATTCTGTAGCAGATAGCCCTCAAGCTCCCAAACCTTGCGCTCGATATTCTTCATACAAATATCGACACCCATATCCTCGTCATAGTTAGCAGGGTCAACGCAAGAAGAGGACTCAACAATTACAAATCCATTGGGTAGCTTACATGCTACAATGGTACACTTGTCAAACGCAGTAGTGACAGCGATATCACAACTCTCCATAAGTTCATCTACAACAGCCTGAGTTACGGTATTCTTTTTACGCGCCATAATAAATCACCTTTCTATTGGCATATAACCTTAATTGCAAGACAGAAAGTCAATAGCTTTCGTGCCGAGTCTTTCAACAGTCCTAGTGACATTCTGTCTTGTACAATCCATTGTATCACTAATCTCTTGATGTGTCATCCCATTTAATAGACATGATAGGATATATTTTTCATTGTCGCTTAAACTTCTGATAAACTTACTCACCATCATGTTACCGAGAACTCGTTCATCAAAATCATAATCAATTAAAGCGTCTGGCAAATTGTCATCGAAATCTTCCAACGAACAATCACCAACATGATCGCACTCATAATCTGCATCTGTTATCTCGATATCAAGACAACCATAAAAACCATAGTAGAAGTCATCGCTTTCTACTGTCTGTTCCTTAAATGGCATTTCCATATATCATATTCCAACTTTCTTTTAATCTATTTACATCACAAAGAATCTTCCATCAGAAAATTCTGTTTTATTCTTATGATATTATATCAGAAAAGTAACACAAATGGAACTCTCTTCACAAAATAATTACACATCAAGTTGGAGATAGCTATAACCATTACTATCAGTATAATATATATGCCTAATACCAAGGCTTTTTATCGCGTTCATACAAGCAGGACACGGCTTTGCACACGCCATTTTAGTGTCGTTCATCGGTCTATAGATATAGATATTAGCCTTATCCCATCTCACATTTATTCCGACAGTATACGAGATTGAACATATCGCAGAAATCTCCGCGTGTAATTTATCTGGGGAATATACATCTGCATTGTTGTAATCCCTATATCTGTTGAACTCCTTTTGCAAAGGATGGGTTTTATTACTGTTACATCCTCTACCTATGATATGCCCCTTATATGTTATGACTGCACCGACATGTTGCGAGCGTCTTTTATACGTGCTTTTCATTGCTTCTTTATGCGCTTCATTGAACATTCGCATATCGAACTTCGAGAACTTCACTTTAACCCTTAATCATATAGCCTATGTTCATTTCTTGCTTTTGCATATTCATCCTGCGGATTATATCCGTCAGAACAATTGTGTGTTAAATGCCATCGCTTACATATCTTACACTTATATGGCATCAATATGTTTCCAGAACTATTAAATATCTTCCTTGCTGCACACAAAGCATCGTATCTACACGAGTATACCTTCTTTGATTTACAGGTGTTGATATTCTTTCCGCGCACATGTATAAAGTTTGGACAAAGAAATGACTTATCATACAGTTTAGTTGTGTCCTCAATCATATCATGCAACTCGTTATCATATCCACAGAGAACACTACTTCCATGTTCTTTGATTCTGTTTTGACATACTGTGCATATGAACGTGGACATATATATTCTCCAATACATTTATTTTTCGTATATATTATATCATGTTTACATAAAAAAAGAGGGTGTATCCAAAAGGACACACCCTCTCTACATATATTAAACACAATTGCTTTCGCGTTAAGATTTCAACGACATGTCGTTTACTCTCACATAGCCGAAACTATCCGTCTTTCATGGTCAACCCTAAAGTTTCCAAGGCATGTACATTACTTGCCAGTGTTAATCATTGGAGTTGAGCCATTGGGAACCACGACAAGATTGCCTTCCTTGCCAATATCCTTCAGCGCATCAATGTAGTGTTGCTGCAACACTTGGTCATTAAGGCTTTGCGCGAGAACTGCATTTGCGTCAGCTTCGCCCTGAGCTTCAATCTTCTTAGTCTCAGCCTGAACCTTGGCAGTCTCCTGCTCATTCTGCGCCTTCTGCTTTGCCACCTCAGCTGCCTGAGCCTGTGAATAGCTATCGGTAATAGACTTAGGATAGCGTACATCCTGTACGCTTACCTGCTCAACAGTAAGACCGATTTTATTCCACTTCTTAGTCAGTGCATCCTGAACCGCCTTAGTGAATTGCGAGCGATCGGTCAGCATGGTAACGGTATCAAACTTACCAGAAACCTCACGGGTAACAGCACGAACATCATTAGAAATATATTTCTCAACAAAGCTCTCCTGAGTACCGTACTCAGAATAAAGATTAAGTGCTGAGTCTGGATTTAAACTATAGTTAACCTGAATATCAATGTTGGCACTGGCACCAGACTTATCATTGATTGATACCTGCTTGCCTTCATATGAGCCACCATCAACCTTATAGTCGGTATCGCCATAAAAGTTGATAAGATTGTTACGTACATCATACGTAACAACATCTTGCCAAGGCATCTTGATATGGAAACCAGCTTCAGAAGTTGAGCCAGCAAGAGAGCCACCGAGATTACGAATTACGCAAACCTCACCAGTGTCCTGTGTATAGATGCAAGAACCACCGATAAATGCAAAGGCAAAGGCAATACATACTACTGCAACGCCACGAGCGCAAGTGTGCGCAAACTTTACAGTCTTAATATCCGTCTCGTTTTTAATATATGACTTCCCAAGAATATTGGTGTCCTCGACAGGTTCGGGAATCTTTGTGCGAATATCAAAGACAATGAATGGAATTGCAATAAGCAATGCAATAATTCCGACAACAAACGTTATCATACCAACCCTTTCTACGTACAACATTCAAACAAAAAAGCAGGATGCGTATTCACGGCACATCCAGAGGGTCTGTTTTAGGTGTTTCAGCTCACCGATTACTCCGTGAAAGCACTCGCTTATCTCCTAGCGAGAAGGCTCGCTATCCTCTCGAATAGCTGTGCGGCGTTGCCTATTCTACCGCAAAAGATTTTTTTCGGGAAAATCTTAAAAACCACTGCCAATAGGGGCAGGTATTATATGGCGGGGCAACTGGCATTCGAAGCCAATACTTGATGAACAAGTACGTTCTGATTAGCAGTCAGACCTAACTCCCCGTTAGTTGTCTGCCCCGAAGGTGGGGTGCGTTACCAACTACACCACATGTCTTTTGTAAAATAACATAATCATAAGTACATGGCTACTTATTTTCCGTCTATACTGAGACACGTCTGGATTCGAACCAGAGACAGTTTCGCCATTATCATCCATGAGAATCTGGCTTTATCGTGATTATATCCACGCCCCCATTGTTATATAATGTCAACTATGACAAGAAAAAATCATGGAGCCTGATAAGGTAGTCGAAACCTTAACTTAGCATTACAAGGGCTATGTTTTACCGTTAAACTAATCAGGCATTGATATTAAGTTAATAGTTTTCTTCTCTAAACTTTTTTATGTCTTTTCTTTTAAATGGTAAATTATATTTCTTACACCATTTCCTTACCGCGTTATCAGATACGTCATAGATTCTTCCAATTGCGCATATGCTTTTATCCAACAAATGCTTTCGCAATTCATCTTTTGTTGGAATATTTTTAGCGCGTTCTTTATTATAGCACTCTATACACATTTTTGCAGAATAATATTTTAATCTTCCACAATAGGGACATTCATTTTTGACCGCTGTTTTATCATTACTATCAACCGTAACATATACATCGCCATCAAGAACAATATCTCTACCAGCATGATACGCGGTATGGTCTGCTATTGTTTTAAATACAATTAAATTATCAAAAGAATTATTATGTCTATCTCTATCATTGTGATGAACGACTTCTTCTGGTTTCAGCTCTCTTCTTAATTTTGCTTCTGCCATAATTTGATGCTCATAAACAAGCCCAGCTTTATTCGCTAAATGATGTTCTGGTATATAATACTGATAATATCCATTTGTATTATATCTTTTTAATCCATCTAATTTCTTTAAGTCGAACATATAAACTCCTATATCTCCCACATATAAACAAAAACGGAATGGCTGTGTGTAGGAGTTTCACTTTTCGCCAAGATAGCTACTTCTTGACTAGCCATCCCGTTATTGATAACAGGTCTGCCCAGTGGGACTCGAACCCACATAAGGTGTTTTGCACCAACGGAGTTTAGAAGACTCTTGCTGTTCCATTTCAGCTATGGGCAGATATTGGTGTCGGTGATGGGATTCGAACCCACATACGGAATGCTTACCGTCAAAAGATTTTAAGTCTCTGTCCTCAAGGCCAATCGGGATGCACCGACAAGTTTTGGTATCGGCTACGGGAATCGAACCCGTGTTTCCACCTTGAAAGGGTGATGTCCTAACCGTTAGACGAAGCCGACATTTGGTGCCGCATCTAGGTAACGCTCCTAGCCAGTCATAGACATTGGATTTACAGTCCAACCCTCGTCTTTAAAGGATTACTGCGGCAATTGGTGGACACAGTAGGATTTGAACCTACGACCTTATGCGTGTAAAGCATCTGCGCTAACCAGCTGCGCCATGCGTCCGTGGTGGGATCGGTGGGAATCAAACCCACGACCTTGGGATTAAAAGTCCCCTGCTCTTTCAACTGAGCTACGACCCCGTTATGGGTGGGAAATGAGTGAGTTGAACACTCCTCTAGAGCTTATAAGGCCCTTGCCCTGAACCGCTGTGCTAATTTCCCATCTCCAAATAAAAACCTAGACGGTAATGTATGGCAGTGGTTGGATTCGAACCAACATACAGGAGCTACCTGTTTTGCCCATTAAAGCATAGCGTATACCGATTTCGCCACACCGCCAAGTCACATTACCGTCTATGGAATATATACTTTTCAACTATAAGATGCCTGCTTCGTTGAAGGAACGCCCGCAATCAAGGTAAAGGGCAAATATATACTCCATAGACGGTGGTAGCTTGCTAAAGTCCTCACCAGCTACCAGAGGGGTCACTTAATGTAATAACCGTCCGCATTGGCAGACCTTCCAATGCTACCGATTTACGCAACGGTGTACGCTTAACAGTCCGCTTCCTCCGCTAAGACAAGGGATGACATTACGCCGCCACCATGCGCCCAAGACCTGTCAGGTAGCTATCTCCATCGTAAACCTTGGGACTAAGCGTTAACGGAAAATGTTTGAGTTAAATTGGAGCAACCATGAAACCAAAACAGAAAGGAGAGAAAACATTTTCCGTCTACGGAATCGTACCGTACCATCTGTACTAGCAAACAACCAAAACCTAGTGCAGAATCGAACCTCGCTTTGTCGGTCAAGCAAACCAACGCGAAAGATTGTCTCAGGCCTTCGCCTTACCTTCATAAAACGTAGTGGTAATTCGGTAACATAGGAAATGGAGCTGAGACATAGGGAGCGACCCCATATCTTTCCATCCCGACTTTACGTCAATCTATGGCTGGATTGGCTACCAACAACTTCCACCCACCATTCAGCATATTATCTTCTAATATAATCCAACTTTGGGCTACTCGTACTCGCGTCTGGTCTTATAGCTGATTACCAGCATCAATTGGACAACTATCTTATGGCACTCCGAGCGATTGACGTAGCTGCCACACTACCCTCTACTCGGTTCAATGGAATATATTCCATATCTATTGCGATAGCGACCAGTTAGCGATACCATTTTCTTGCGTTTCATCACAGCGCCGTGTCTGCTCGGTTGAGATTTTCCATCTCTTCTACCAGAAGCCAGTTACCTACATCTGGCAAAGCCTACCTATGGGGTATCCTCCATAGTGGAACTCCTCGAACACGCCCATGACCACGTGGAATCGTGAATACACATGGTTGAAACAATCCTTCGCGTTGATTTCTCAACGCTGATACTTTATGTAAATATCAAGGTGCAACTGGAAACTTTCGTTTCTCTGTGTCAGATATTATAGCATCTAACCTTATCAGTTGCAAGAACTTTTTTTGAACTTTTTTCCATCTTCTGTTCTCAAGGTGCTCATCAGATTGATTTGCGGTTTGTCCGCGTCTCTTTCTGACATCAACTATATTACATGGTGCCTATATCCGTGTCAACAACTTTTTTAGAAAATTTTGAAAACTTTTTTCGTAGCAGTCCGCATTGCATCAGCGGACTAAATATGTATCAACAAACATAAGCAATGATATTATAGCAGATATTTGCAATGGTAAAAAATATAGAACACCTAAAATCTTCCGTCAATTTAAACTGCACGTCACAAACGCTGTCAAAAGAGAAATTTGAAATAGTAGTTTTAAAGCGATCATTCCGTCTGATTATCACCCTATCGTCCTCTAGAGAAGCTGTGACATTTTTTTCAGAAGACCTTAAAATAAATGTATATGGTCTTGCTATATATGTATCTATACTTACCGATTCAAACTCTATCTTGTCTTCGAGAACACGTTTAAGCTCGGTCTTATCGCCATTGGAAAATCCGTATTTACTATAGTCGAACATATGCAAATGCTCCTCTCAAGAAGTGTGTTGTGAAATATTTAGAATATAGCAATACTTCACAACACTAAGATATTAGCACCAAACCATATCATTTGCATCATATAAAATATTCCATCTAAGAAGAGAAAATATCTATATGGCCTTTGACCATTTCCCTGAAGTTCCGCACTGGCGTATCGCACATGCTGCGCTTCAATTCATCTGAAATTATTCCATTCACTTTTCTATCCTTGTTATTATCCGCAAAGGCATCTTTGATACTTATTCCACACTTGTCTAATTCCAATGTTATCCTGTGCATTATTCCGCTCACATATATCTGTAGCGGCAACAGATTATATCCAACATAGTTCTTAGATATATTCCGCAACAGCCTATAGTAACTGAACCTATAGGAATATTCCGAACTGCCTTTGCGATTCTCCACCTTGAAACAGCTGTCTTCATGCAATCCGACTATTGGTATCTTGCATGTCCCATACCTGTTCCGTCTTTCCCATATATCAATTTCACTCAGCTTAATCAAATCATCGGCTAATTTTTCCGATATAGATATATCATACGGATCACCATTATCGGGCTTTAACGTTACTCCATCCCACCATATATTTTCCGCTCTAAGGTTCTTCACAACGCTCATATCATCGTTATAGATACCTTCATATAGGCTTCTAAATAGTGTCTGTATATAGAATCCGTTATAGTCCTCATACATTCCTATATCATGGTATATCTTTTCAAACTGCGCATTGGAAATAAATTTCTTAGAAGCATTTGGTTTGGCTAATGACCAAAGAATATTCCGATCCAAGTCATTCAACATATATTCCATATCTTTATTGCCAAGATATTTTGCATACAAACCAAGGATATATATAATAGTCGTTATAGCCTTTGGGCTATTAGGATTCATTCCTAATATAATATTCTGTAAATCAACAGGTGTGCAATTTGAATAATCATATTCGCCTATAACACATAATGATTTAGCCACCTTTGCCGTGTTATCGGAATCAAATGTCTGTATAAAGTCATCAAAATTTTTCCGCAAAGACAAGCGCTCCCTTCTCTTAGTTTTGTTTTACCACTCCAACACTCTCCAATATCTAAGATTATAATAAACAAAGGCGGCTGTCAAAAAACAACCGCCTTATATCAATTACTTTGCGTATGCCGCTACTGAAATTTTTCCGTATGACTGTTCAACCTTGCTCACATAGTAATCAAGATTTTCCATCTTCTTGACTATAGTTTTATTATCAACGCCACTCTCAATATCTTTCCAGTACAAATCCCAGTCAAATACCATGTTGGTAATGTCTTTTTTCCGACCAAACAGACCCATGATACTCACCTTTCATTAAATAAAATCAATTTGCATACGCCCATTTATACCCATATGCACTATTCTGTCTGTCTCTACATACTGCCGTAATATTAGCGGCTCCGTTTTTAGTAGTACGACCAGTTGATGCATATGCCTGTCTAACACTTTCGAACGTATTCAGCAAATTACCATCGAGATCATATTGATTTACCTTTCTCATTTTTAAATTTTCATACCCTACAAAACCACGTTCATCGTAATCATCTTTATACATAAACACATAGCCATGTAGCGTCCTTTTTCCATTTCTATTGACACAAACGTTTGCAAGATTGCCCTTGGAAACCTTCTCTTCTTTGGCGGCGCTCTCAAGGCTTTTATAAACCTTGAGAATATTTCCATCTAAATCAAACTTAATTACTTCTTTTCTTGTTTTTTCAGCCGACCTCTCTCTGGCCGTACCATACTTATTATTATATCCTATGGTACACCATTCTAAATTATCCGCCATATTATTATGTTTGTTCTCATCTTTATGATTAACACAAGGAAGGTTGTTCGGATTAGGTATAAACGTTTCCGCAACAAGTCTATGCACATTAAACAATGTATCAACACCGCGTTTACATAAGGTTACGGAATAATATCCATCTTCTCCGTTACTCATAACTCTTTTTGACGGACTAAGAATTTTTCCGTGTATAAGCCTTTTACCACTTGGATTGCCGACTGTGGCAACATATCTATCTAAAGACCTAACACGCCCAAGATTACTTATCTGATAATATCCTTCATAGCCACTTATATCTTTCCATATCTCTTCCATGAACACTCCAAACATAAATCATTAAATAAAATCGTAACCGATATTGACATTCTCATACATATCCTGAATATCTTCGTCAAGCAAACCAAGATAATGCAATGTAACCTCTTGACTAGAATGATTGAAAGCCTTTTGCAATAAAACCAAAGCCCTTGTTTTGTCTTCAGCCTGTTCAAAACAGAATCTACCCCACGTTTTACGCAGACTATGGCTACCGATATTCTGGTTAATCCCAGCTTCCTTAGCGGCGTTCTTGATAATACGCCAAAGAGTAGTAGCTGCAATAGCGCCGTCACCCTCACGGGATTTAAACATATACTCGTTTAAATTATCCGCAGGAAATTCATTAAGGTACTCTACGACAACCTTCTTCACGGTGTTATTAAAGAACAACTTGACAAACTTCTTCTGCTTGCGTGTTTTTTTAGGTTGCAAAGTATAGAAGTCCTTAAACTTATACTCCCCATCTTTAACACTGTCCAAGAAGAAATTCCATTTAAGCGTAATCAAATCGCTTGCACGCAAACCAACATTGATACCAATAACGAACAGCAGCTTGTTCCGACTGGCAAGCTGACGATGGTGTTCATCGGTAGCTTCATTGATATGCTTGTCAAACACATCAATCATAGACTTAATCTCTTCATCGGTACGGAAAGCATACACCTCAGAAGATACACCAGCAGGCTTTAATCCACCGCTATTATCACGAGCCTTCGGACTTTTAGGCTTAACGTCTTTAGTGCCAATGATAACACTAAACGGAATGATATTATTCTGCTGCTTTTCTTCCACAACAACTGGCGCAAATGCTGGACTAGCCATTATCAATCCCTTCCTCTCGTCTTTCTTTACTATATTCTACCTTATATCAATGTAGTTATCAAGTAGTTAGCTCATATTTTTGCAGTCAATTTTGAAAATAAAAAAGGGTGGAACAATAAATGTTCCACCCATCTATTATAACCTATATACAAGGTATTATTCTTCTAAATCAAGATCCAACTTATTCTTTTCAAACTTAATACGAAACTCACCATTCGCAAATTGTCGCATAAGAATCTCTAGCACCGTGTTCATAGAGAAACCAACCTGTTTACAGTAGGCACTGAAAGCATCCTTAACGTCCTTGTCGATGGTTGTATTGAGTACGACCTTATTATTTTCCACCATGCTAATCCCAATCCTCGTCACGCACACGGGTAGACTTTACGGCTACAAAATCATCGCACCATGAATCATCATCCAAGTATACAATCTCCCACTCATGCGCCTTGCAATAACCAGCTTCATCGTCCTCAACTTCAAAGCCATTATCAAACGGCTCGCAGTTACGGCAGTTAGCGCAGCAGCGTGGATGAATCTTAGACATTTTTTCTCCTAACAATTAGTACAAATCAAACTCACGAATGAAATAACATGAATTATTATATGGATATTCCTCGTCATATGGCACATGCCACTCTATATATTCTCCACCATATCCGTTCTCGACCTGCTTTATATAGCCGCAATCATCAAGATATTTAGCGGCATCATCATAGCTGGAAAAGATTCTATCTATGTCCTGATAGTTATCATCATATTCCTCTCCGTTGTCATACCATACAACATACACCTTGTCTTTAGCAGCTTGAGCAATCTCAATAGGTGTGTTATCAATCTTTTCCGTTGCCGCCTGTGGAATTACAGTTGGTTCTTCCATGACAATAAAGCCAACGTTACTCATAATTTTCCAATCTAACTGTATATATGGATAAACTCTAAGACAAGCAATGCAGTGCAAAAAATAAAGCAAAAGATTACAATCTTCCAGTCATCGCTATTCATACCCACGGTCTATCCTTTCTTCCGACTATCAACATACATGATACTACTTATCATATAGTTGTCAAGTAGATATTCCAAATAAAAAAGACTAGCTAAATGCTAGTCTTTAATATCAATCTTATTGCCCTTGCCTATCTTCAATACAAACTCGCCTGATACAAACTGTACCATGAACGTCTCCAATACCGTATTCATAGGCATCCCAGCACCCTTACAGTGGGCTTTAAAGCTGTCTAAAACGTCTTTGTTTATTGTCGTATTAAGCATGGCACGCTCATTTTTCTGGACATTTACTTTCATACTTGACATACATAAGCACTCCTTTATATGTTACATTAGTCTAACTATATTGTATTGCATATAAAAGTAGTTATCAAGTAGATAAAAAAAGAAAGCAGGGCTTAAATAACCCTGCTAAAACGTTTTACTTTTCCGTATAAGACACGATTAAAAACTAATCGTCATACTCACCATACTTGCCATTAAGCCAGTCATTAGTGGTCTTTAGCATCTGTCCAAACGTCCAATAATAAGCGCCCTCAACATACTTATTCGTGAGAACGTTATTGATAATATCGTTCTTAGTGATAGCGAAATCGACCAGCTCGTCAAACGAACCGTTACCATCATAGACATAGTAAGTAACCACAAACAATTCATCATCAGACAACATCATTTCATTTGTCTGCAAAGAATCAGTATACCAATCATTACCCTTTGGATCAAGGGCAGAAGCCACACACTCATGCTCGCCAGCGCAATGCTCACTGTCAGTTACATAGACAATATCCTCAAGAACATCCTCAATTGTATCATCATAAGCCCAATAATCAGCATCTTCCATACTCTTGCAAATCGCAGTCAGCATATTATACTCCTTTTATGCGGACACTAATAAACCTGCGATATATTATTACACATATTGAGCAGTGCGTCAAGGTGCCTTTGCATATCTTCTTTGAGCTTTTCTAAATCGGACTCATTCTCAATAACAAAGACACCTTGTTTATTATTGTACGCCATATCGCCCATTAGCACTCATGCTCGGGAATATCGGGAGTGGCGCAAGGCTCATAGTGCATATAGTAAAGCTCCTTATTATCATCCAAATCCACGCCAGCACCGCCATACTGAAACGCTGCAAATGCGCTACGATTGTACGCATTGTATTCATCAAAAACCTGCCCATGCTCAATTACATTACCATCGGCATCAAGCAGATAGCAATTGAAAAGCTCGCCGTTCTCGTCATAGTCACTGAATACAGCAACAACCATTCCGTTATCATACTTCACGGCATAGTCATAGGGAGTATAACCCTCGGAAATAATCTGCGTAGCGCTATCAATAAAGCCATACTGATAACTATACTCACCGACAAAATTATAATTATCGTCAATGTCTACGCATGAACACATGATAAGCATGAAATAAAGCAAAACGGATACGCAACGAAAATCATCTTTGATATATCCATCATACCAATCATCCCAGTTGTTAGGCGTGAACGATACATAACCATCGTGAGAAGTATACTTCTTCTCAAGAAACTCCTCAAAGTTATCACGGTTCATGGCGGCATAGCCAAGCATATACTCACACAGTTTATCCGTATATGCAAAATCAAACAGGGTCGAATCAGTCTCAAAATTATACCACTTCGGGTGATACGTGCCAGTATACGTCACTTCAAAATCATCATCGTAATCAGACGGGAAAACATCCGTCCAAAGGGCATCGTTGATATAATCCACAGCGCACTTACCGATTTCATCATCAGCCTTGTCGCGCATGTCATACGGGATACATCCCCAAAGCTCTCCAAGATAAGTCTTGTAAAGCCCAGCGCAGATAAAGTTTCCAATGCAAGTAGTGGAAGTATGAATCGTATGGGTCATAGTCTCTTTCATCGTAGTACCTTTCTCTAAGGTTTTCTCTTTCCTTGCCTAATAGTATATATAGTTGGTAACTACATGTCAACTATATTTCCAATTCATATTTCCTCCACAAAAAATATCACGCCTTATAGACGGCAACACAATGAAAGGAAAGAAAGTGAGAAAAGGCGTGGGATAGTGTTGCCGCCTATGAGACGCGATATTATATATTTCGATATGGCAAGATTATAAGTTGCACCAAAAGTCATCTTCGGTAAACTCTGTACCGTGGTAAAGATTATACATCAGCCAATCAGGAATATCCGTGTGGTATGTCGCGCTTGCCAAAACATTACGCTCACTCTCAATCATCTGCGGCAATGCTTCTTGATTGTAGTAAAAATCAGTATACAGCTTATCTTTAAGCTCATACATTTCATCATCACTAAGTTGCTCAACCTTCATGGCAACCACCTTTCTAAGCCACTGTAGTACGATTTAAGACACACTAAGCACAAGCGCGTGTACCGAACTCAACCTTGTCCCAACCACCCATTAAAAAGGCGTACATCCATCCATCCACGATAAAGCACGCCTTCATCGGGTTGCTCTTATGGTCTTTCGCTTCATCCTCATAGTATACGTTGACGATATTAACGATGCCCATACTTTGCAAATGCAATAGTGCTTTGCGTACATTGCTACATAGCTTTTCATCGCCAATAGCTTTTGCAAGCTCGCTATACGTACCCTCGTAAACATCCATCTTCATAAGATAATCCATGATACGTACTTCTTGCTTAGTCAACTCACGAAACTTGCGCATAAGGGTATAAGTCTCGTCATAATCAAAGCCCATAGTATTAGCCAATGTTCTATCCTTTCAGTTAAAATTACTAGAACTCACGGTTGCGTTTGCCTTTAAGAAAATCAATGTGATTTTCTGCCTGCTTCATGGTCTCGCAATTAAAATCATTCTTTCCATCTGCAAATGTAGAATAATTATATCCAATTGCTTTAAGGTTATCACTCGCTTCACGAATCTCCATGTTAGGCAAACGATAATTACTTTTCTGATAAACAATAACCTTGTCAATAGTAATCTTAACAATGCAGTCATCAAGAATACCAGTGCCGCCAATAGAACGACTATTCTTAATCAGCAAAGGAATCTTGACGTTACCACAACTGCGGCTAACATAACCAATGGTATCGTAAATCTCCATCCAGTCACGACCAGTTTCAGTATCTCCATAGAAAACACGAATACGCTCATGGTTTTTCATTGCACCATCGAGAATCTGAATAACCCTATCGGACGCATCAAAACTGTACCAAGTGTCGTTGTAAACCTTATAGCGCCTGCCATTGAACTCTTTAACCTGAATGTCCATCACAGTTCCTTTCTCGTCTGCTCTTTCCTTGTCTATATAATACTCTAATCCAAAGAGATACAGTCGAGATTTTCCACCTTCACAGATCATACACAATTCATTTTAGTGTAATTTCAATTCATTACTGAAATGATAGTAAAATAAAAAGGGGCGAATTACTCCGCCCCAAAAACACAATGCCACACGCACTCATTACAGCATGGCACCCAAGTTTCCTTAACGCCACCATCGCTAGGCACAAGAATCGGTACATCATATTTGACGCTAAGTTTTGAATGGCAGAAAGTACACTCACGGTCTTTATCTTCCCACCATTTATTAACACGTCTATATCTATCCACGATAACTCCTAAAAGAGCTATTTTAAGCTGTTATACACAGCCACCACAGCAACCCCACTCAACATTCTCGTTGACACAGCGCTCAATTTCGTCTTTAATATCCGCATATTGCTCGGGAACATTCACAGACCACTCACCACTTTCAACATGCTCGGCCCATTCATCATCAAACCAGACACTTCCACCGCTACGCATACAGTATTTAGGAAACTCCACTTCCTCGCCGTCAATACGCAACACAAGCGTGCCGCTACATAGATTAGGAAAATCACCATCATAACAAACAAACTCAACCATAATAACTCCAATCAAAACTGGTTTAAACCTCAATGATAAGCCATTCGTCCTCGGCTAAATCATCATAACACCAGCACTCATACCCATTAAACCAAACGTGCCTTTTTCCATCGTCACAATCAAACATAAAATTATTGTTATCATCGTGTTTTTGTGTGTTGATAAATCTATCAACATCAATTTGAAATTGATAAACATTCACAATAACCTTTGCAATTTCTATTGCCGCTGCCTTACTTGTATCGTATCTACCAACTTCCTCCACTCCTCCAACTTCCATATTATGATTAACAAGAATAAACATTTCAATCATCCAATCGAATTGTTTGTAACATTATCTTTTGAGTTGTAACATATAAAATGTTACATAGATAAAAACAATGTTACAAAATCACTAACCTTAGTAACGATAAGCCTATCGTTCCAACAATCAAAATACTCGAAAAACTCATGCAACTCATGCTTTAAATCTTTTTTGTCATTACACTCAACGTGTTGTACCCATACATTTATTACTGAAATAGTATACGTTCCCTCACCACGCCACGCATCGTCTACAATTTTATCAAACTCTTCACCGTGGTCGTGCTTTTGCATAACGGTATCCCAATCCATGCCCTCACGCTCAACGAAATACGCATTGCCATGCTGAACGCCGTTCTCGTCAACATCAGAAGCGAACTCAAACAGTTCACGGGCAATAGCATAAAAGTCATAATCGTCTGGAAACTCACCGCAAACAGGGTCAATTGCATAGCTAACAACATCATCAATAGTCGAATAATGTTTGCTCTCACACATGGTTGCGTCCTTTCTTCCGCTCCTTTTCGTTGTTTATATAATACTACCAATGCACAGCTATACAAACGACAATACTGTCATTCATAATTCCTACACAATTATCCATACAAAAAAGAGTGGCTGTTACGCCACTCTAATCTAGACCTCACGCAATTCTTTACCGCAAAATGGACAAAAGAATATAGGCACTTTCATGGTACGCGAATCGAATGCGCCATTGACTGTGACCAGCTTAGGCTTGCAATCGTCCCACTCGATATAGACAACACCTCTTTTGTCTTTGGTGTAAATGTTCTTACTCTTCTCGCAATACTCACACATAATAACACACCAAATCGTCCGCTTTCCAAATACTAAAGTCAATTCTTATTCCAAGAAAATGAATAAACACATCATTGCCATGACTTTCAACGCATGAATCATCGCCTGTACAAACCCTGCGATATTTATCAGCCTTGTATTCTACATACTTTCTTGCATCATCATACGTACCAAACTTTTTCGTTTCAAGCTCATATCTTTTCCAAGATTTTTCATTGAGCATACTATTAAACACGCACCACATCTTAGACCCATTCACACATCTAACACATTAGTTATTGTACGTATTCACGCGCATAAGTAAGTTTTTCGTCAAGTCAATTGTCCAGCGCACATATTTACCATCTTCATCAGACACATAAACACTACATCCGTCATCGTCAATTATAAGTTCCTTGCCTACCTTCTGCCATTTTCCATTGACAACAAGACCATCCCTATGCAAAAGTTGTGCTTCTCGCGCACTTTCACGCATAAACTTTCGTCCCTCGTCAAAGCTCTTAAACAAGGTAATGTCATAAAGTGTAGCGCTTCTATAACCAGTATGAATAACAGCGAACTTATAATCCGCTAGAGTATTAAAAAGATTCATAATATACCTCCATAAATAACATGATGAAAAAAGTATACACCTTTTTCAACTACTCGTTTATTCCCAAGTGCTTCCACTCGAGATAGTCAAAGCCATTACCATCGAACAGTAGTTCGTCATTCTCGTCTCCGCAATAGACCTTGACGTTGATTCTAATTAGATATTCAACGTTGTCAATGTCCAATTTTCCACCGAAATTATCACACTCACCAGTGATAACATAGGTAAAATCACCACAAATGCTATCATCCACATTGACAAACTCAATATCCATATCTTGTTTGCACAGCTCTTTAAGGAAATGCTGGCACCAGTTGCGATTGTTAAGAACAGACTTGTCGCACTTCTTACCGTCAAAGCGAATATACTTCTTACGCTCCGTGAGTGACGCATTTAAAAGCGCCATAGCAATGTCGGCACCGTGACCAGTAGGATAACCATCCCAGTGACGATAGAACTTAGCTACAACAACATCTTTCTTCTCGTTAGTATCCCAATCAAGAACACGATTCTTAAGGATAGTAACAGCAGGCGTACTCATGTCGATTCCTTTCTCTCTTTCTTTCGACAACAATATATTACTATGCCATGCCTATTGTTCCGTTGAGAATCATGATACTACACATAACCTACACAACTAAATACCTAAAAGGAAAGGCGGATATATAATCCGCCTTGATTAAACAACTATTTAACGACACCCTCTATCTTCTTGATACGCATTTGACTAAGCAAGTCAACTAGCGCATCGTGGTATCCGTTCAGATAACCGTGTTGATAGACACCATTGCCATCACTGTAATTCTTCTCATTCGATTCAATGAGGTCGTTAATAATATCGGTGAGCTTTACGTTAGTATCTTCCATGATAGCCGCCCTTCACTCTGAAAACTTTATTTTATGCCGCATCAAGAATGATAATTCCATCTTGCTCAAATAGTTTACAAACAAACGGATAATCAGAATCGTAATTATCCGTTATCGCCCACCAATTGTAGCACAAGCCATCTTCGTCAGCGCCAAGAAATATAGCATCATCTGCAAGCACATCAATGTCGGGCAAAGTTGTATCATCAGCAGTATCTTTACCAGCATCAAGAATCTCTTTGCGTTTAGCAACACACTCGGAAATAAACTGTTCAGCGGCTACCGCAAATGAATCAGTATATTTAACGTTATCACGCATGGTTTTCCTTCCGTTAATGTTCTGTCTTAATCCATGAACGATTCAAGCGTAGGATAATACTTTTCTTCATCATCAGAAGCAATCCAACAATCAGAAACCTCCGCAGAATCCATAACGTAATCATTCGCAGTAAGAGAAATAAACCCATTCTCCACAGCGTCAAGAACTTTCTTCCTTACATCTTCATCTTTGTCGGCATCCACGATAAAAGTCCTGCCAAGCAATTCAGTATAAGAAACAACGTACTTCATTGTTTTTCCTTCCGTTAAAAGCGTGCTTTTATTCTAAGCCAAAACCCAGCTCATATCAACGCCCATCTCGTACATGCCGAAAATATCAGGCTCGACACACGTAATATCGCCATCATAATTTTCGATAAACGTATCCGTCTCAAACAGATAATCATAGCGCGTACCATCACCGATACCGTTGTCGGCATCACGATTCAATGCGCGCATGACACGCATAGCTTCGGGCTTGGTGAAATGCGGATGCTCATAACCTCCGCTATTCTGCTCACAGAAACCGCGCCTACCGTATCCAACCAGATAAGCGTCAAAGACGTTGCAATCATCACCATCAAGACAAACCTTAACGGGCTTGAGTGTGTAAACCATATCGCTCATGTCTACTCCTTTTTCCGAGCGCCTTTCCTTGACTACATATTACCAAAGATTTATTCCATATAGCCGAGAATCTTTGTCTACACATCTTCTCCACGGATCCTCCACATTTATGTGTGTTTCAAATGTCTGATATTTTCCGACAAATGCAACGAAAAAAAGAGCGCTCATATAAAGCGCTCTAATAACTTTAAGCAAATAGATATGGTGTTTGTTCCGTGGTTTAATAGTATCACGACTATAGCTGCAACATATTTTCTCCACATAATTTTCCACAAAAAGAAAAGGGGAGCACATATGCACTCCCCTAATCCGCCTGAAAGAACCACCAATCAAGCACCAACCACATTCATACCAACACCAAACAAAAGGCAGTATGCAACATAAAAGCTAGTTCGTTTTTGTTCCGTATCATTTATGTTGTACCAAACATTGTAATAAGTTGCTGCGTAGCTGTCAAGTAGTTTTCAAAACTTTTTCCGCTAATTTTTCGCGTTGATATATCCAAGGTTAATCAAGGTATTACGCATACTACGGTAGCGATGCACATTTACATAGCTTGACACGGCACCATAAGGACTAAGCCCCTTGTATTGATTCTTTTGCGGAAAGTATTCCACCACGGTATCACGCTTGTACACGATAGTCTTTTTGCGATTGATTGTCATACCATAGGGATGGAACACAAAGGTATTATTATCTTCCGTGTGAACGATAACGTTAGTCCTTAATAGGTCGAACACGTCTTTAATACGATGCTCCGTCACATAAAGATACCCAGTGATACTATCATCCGTAGACTTAAAGCGATACCACGTCTTTTGATTCTTCACAATAGGAACATCATACTCAACGTCCCCGACAAACCTATAACCTTCCTTGCATTTTTTCCGAATCTCGTCCACATCAGAATAATCTGATACCCAAATGTTACCGTCAACAAACATATGAAACCTTTCCGTGTTGTATTTGCCTTGCTTAAAGTATATCACACATATAACTAAAGGCATCGAATTCGACCCCTTTAAATCTAGTGATCCATATTTTCTCCATAAATATATATTCCGTCTCGTTATATATTCCACAAATAATAATCAAAGTGTGGAATATCTTTAACTTGTCCACGAAAAGCGTGGGAAACTCGCAAAAGTAGCTCACTTGTCCACACTTTCCGTGGACAACCATACCAAAGTAGGGTGAGTTGTCCACGTTTTTTGTGGAAAAATGAACATTCCTAACAAAATAGATATAATACAAAATAGATAAATATGCTTACGCAAGATTTTTCCGTATCAGTATAAACAAGAAAATAAAAAATGGCGGATAATTTTCCATCTAATCTAATAGTTAATCTTCCGTAGTATTTTGTGGTTGTGTACCCCACTTTCAAAAGGGTCGTTTTATAGGCTTAAAGCGACTTATTAGCCCCTATTTGCCCCGATAAGCACTCGACCCTAGTAAGTACCCATATTAAAAATACAAAGGCAAATAAAGCGTTTTATCGTGTAAAAAATACAATACCCTACAAACGCATTTTATGGTGCATCTGTAGGGTAATATGTTTACAAGTCAACAACTAAATTGTTTTCCTTAATAAGCCGCCTTGCAATACACGGGTTGATATGCTTCTTTTTCGCCAGCACGATAGTACCGCTGCCGTCCTCGCGCTTATAGATACAGTGGTCGCCAGTGCATCTAGCGTATTCATACCCGTTGCGTTTGACAATCTTAGTCATCTCTAGGTAGGTGTACTGCCGCATTTTCGCCATTGCTTTCCCAATCTCTAGTGGTCTTTGACTTGATATAAATATATCATATGCTGCTATATATGGTAGTAATTCATATAATCTACACATATATATTGACAAAGAAAAAGGCGGTATCACTACCGCCTTAATCTCTGCTAGGCTACCATGATAATATCGAATTGCTCGATACCATCAAGGATATACCAATCACATGCGTCATATAGAGCCTTCACGTCCTCGGGTGCATCGCCCCAAGTGCCGCTATAGACCTCCTTGCCGCTCACGTAGGCAATAACCTTCTGCTCGTCCCTAAAGCCCATCTTCTTACCTTTCTGCTGTTGTCAATCCATCGGGCTTGCCCCTTTGGTTGATATTATTATTGCACTGATAGAGTCTATGAGTATCGAGAATCTTTAACTTCACAAAGTCTACATATCTCAATAGTCAAAAGAAAAGCGCCCATATTAGGGCGCTTTATCTAAATGCTATCGTGCCAAGACTTAGAGCCTTTGGCAAAATACCCGCTACAGATACAATCGTCTAGGTAGCTTTCGGCATTGTCTTTAACCCAAGCGCTAAACTTAGACTCTATGGCAAAATCTCCGCTTTGTGAATCATCGTAATTGTTAAGCTCGCAAAACTCATTCCACAAAGCGTCCTCAATGTCCCAATAATTAAAAGTGTAACCATTGTAAATCATGTCGGGGTCTGCTTGCGTATTGTAGTAGCCCCAGTCAATGTTTTCACAACCGCGCCAATTCTTATAGATAACCAATGTTCGTCCTTTCTTTTGGTTCCCTTTTGTTGATTAAATAATACCATAGCTTTACCGTGTTCATATTATCTACACAGATATATAGGTAAAATAAAACCCACCTTTTACAGTGGGTTTGTATTTAATCACTATAGTCGAGCTTGACCAAACAGCTTGAATGACCGTCACGTTGTATATACATATCACACATGATAGCCCGTACCTCGCACCTGTCAAGCCATGAGTTAGTGCTTACAAGGTCAAACGGATAATCTTCGGCAACGAACAGCTCACCGTCCTTATCGCGCACGCTCACGTTGACCATGCCGCCCCACACCTCACGCAATTCCTTGAACGTCATTTTAGTACCGCCTTTTCTTTCGGTTCCTTTCCTTACCTAAAAGGATACCACGCCTTGCCCGTCTCCATATTATCTTCACATGATTATATCCAGATAAAAGTTTCCAAAGGTTAACTAAAAAATAGGCATAACTGTAGCTCAATAAATAGGTCATTATGAGTGGCGTATGTAGGTCGCTTTGTCCTCCCGACTAGTTACATATTATCATCTATCCGTGGCGTGTGCGCGAGATTTTCCATGAACATATAACCTCCACAATTATCCACACAAAAAAAAGAGCGCCCATATAGAGCGCTCAATGCGGCATTTATATTCCCAGTTATTCCGCGCCGCTTTAGGAATAACTAGTACGTTCCGTATGCTTAGGCGGTGAACGTTGCCGCGCCACTTACCGCAACTTGACCACTCCTTTTCCGTTGCGTGTATGTTGACTACTACTATACATATATTTTTCCGTGGGCAACCGACAATCTTTCCGCACACATTTCCTCCACAATTATTCCGATGGCGATATATACTCAATGTTTTTCCGTGTGTCAAGTATAATTATTCCATCCATATACTCTCCACAATTTTTCCGCTCTCGCGTGTGATCTACCCCAGTCGATTTTCCGTGTGTGTATTTTGTGTGTTGATTTTCCGTGATACTTGACTCTAGATTTTCCATATGGTATGCGCTCCAGATTTTCCGTGCTTGTGTAGGCGGTGTGTAATTTTTCCATCGTGCTTGTATTTTATTCCGCGCTATGGTATGCGCCAGACGTGCAACGCTTGCGCTAGATTTTCCGTTTATCAATTTTTCCGCACACGCTCCAAACCTAGAATCGTTGGTAAAACGTTTTATCTTTCGATTTAAGGGCATATTTTCCGTGCCGCTTCCACGCACTAAGGGTAGTCGTTTATCTTCCGATACACGGCATTTGTTCAGCTAGATATATATATTTAGGTACCCTAACTATGGTAAAGAACTGGTATCTAAGTGGTATTTTCTTTACCAAAGATTTTCCGTGCTGCTAACACAATTTTCCGTGAGCGTCAATAAGTTTTCCGCAACACATAATTTTTCCACACGATAGATATTTATTATCCGTGATAGATTTTTATCATGGATATATTCCGACTGATATAGTAGCAATTATAATATTCCGACTAAGCATAATGTTATATACATATATAACGTATTAGATATATATAATGTTATATATGTATATAACGTATTATATATTTTCCGTTAGGTAGTGTTATTTTTTCCGTAGCATTTAATTGTTATTTTTCCATTCACAATTTAAATGATAGATTTTCCGTAGTGTTATTTTTTCCGTATCAATTTGATACGTTAGTTTTTCCGTAACGTTATTGTTTGTATAACATTTAATTCCGACTAGACTAGTAGTAATTATTTTCCGACTGATTAGATAGCATTTAAAATGTTAGTAGGTAGCTATCATTTTTCCGTGAGCTTGCCTACAATTTTCCGTGTGTGTATATACATATATATAATGTTATATACATATATAATGAGTTAGTATTAGTAGCATTTTTCCGTGGTGTATTGCTATCAATTAGGTAACATTTTTCCGTAGGCTTGCTCGTTGATTCGCGTAACGCTTGCGCGTTAATTTTCCACAAAAGACAACACAATAATATAATTCCGTATAGGTTGTCAATATATTTTCCATGTTGACTTTCTAACCATAGAATCTCTATAATCTTCCGCGCTTGTCTTGAATCTTCCGCTATCTTTTCCGACTATGCCAGTAACAAAATACAACGCTTTGCGTTGATTTATCCGTATAAGCCCACCAAATGCGATTTAAGACCATAGTTTTTTCCGCGCTTGTCCGACTAAGGGCTATCGTTTTTCCATGCCTTAAAACGCATTTGAGCGCCTTAATTTTTCCATGCTCGCTAGTTTTTCCGTAGTCGAGCGCCGATTTTATCCAGCAAAGTGTTATCTTTTCCGTGGTATTTTCCGCAAAAAAAAGAGCAGATATTTAATCCGCTCTAATTTTTCCTACCTGAAAATGTTCCATATGTTCGCAGGGTATCCAGTCGCTAGGCACACCAAAAAGCAGAACAGTCTTACCGCGATTATTCCAACCGCGCCCCAGATAATTCCAGTCAAAACCTCCTTGCCGCTTTCGGTGTTCGCCCAGTTTACAATTTTCCGAAACATTTTTCCACCTTTCCAGTCTGTTTCGCGTACCACTCCATTTTAGCGCGTCTTTGGTTTTTCCTAGTCTGCAATTTTCCAGTGTGTTGGTTTTCCACAGTTTCTCCATATCTGTTTTTCCACAAATGTTCCATGGTTTCTCCATATTCCAGTCTAGTATTTCTCCATGAAACTTCCATAAAGATTCCGTAATTTCTCCATAATTCCTCTATCAATGTTCCACAAAACTTCCATCAAGGCTTCATAGCTTTTCCATCAGATGCACATAAAATCTCCATCAAAGTTCCATAGATTCTCCACATTTTCTCCATAATTATGGATCCTCCACAATGTCTACATATTTTCTCCACAGCTTCTCCATGAAAAAATTACAGAATCTCCATAACTTTTTCTATAAAAAAAGGGGAACTCGGGATAGAGTTCCCCTAATTCTAGCTAGTATTCGGGTTCCTCCCAATACCAGTAATGTATGGTCGCTTCGTTCATAATAGCACATGCAACATCGGTTGCCGAAAAATCGCTATTGTCGTCAATGTCGGTGTGCTCGTATATGTCTTTTGCGATATGCTCCACAACGTCAAGATATTTGCCGTTATCGTCCTCGATAGTCTCGTTATCGCGGACAAAATCAAGCATATGCTCATATGCAACGCTACTACCAGCGTTATACCAGTCACGCTTGATGCACATGTTCATGATATTTCTCGTGGACGTGTTCCAGCAGTAGTGACGCAGCGCATTACGTGTAGTGTTCATGGTTGTACCTTTCTTTTTGGTTGGTTTGTTGGTTGGTTGGTGTGAGCGTGCATAGTTTCGCACGCTCACACCTTGCCGCTATTTGATATAGCGGTATCCCAGTTCGGGCGCGTGTACGGCAGGCGAAAAATCGCTTATACCGTTTGCGTACAGTGCGCATTGAATGGCAGTGTAGCATAGCTCGCCGTATCCATCCAGTACCGCCTTCCGCTCACGCACGAACTGATAGCGGGTCTGGTTGGGCATATCGTTGCGCCAACGGGCTAGAATGCGCCCGTTGCGGCGATCAAGGCGGATGCAAACGCGCCCTTGACTGTCCAGTGATTCATAGAACTTTACCATAGTCTTTCCCCTTCTGGTTGATTGCTATCTGATAGGTTTCAATTGTAGGCTATCCCCACGGATGATAGTAGTTATGCAATAGGCGAGCAATAGTTATAGGTAGGCGTGATATATGCAAACGTGAGTTCATCGGTTGCGGGGTCGCGGAACATGAAACCACACGTAAACATAAACGTGTTGTAGCTGATGATACGGAAATCGTAGCCGTCATACTTGAGCATAAGGTTACGACAATAGGCATATGCGCGTGCTTTCTTGTCGCTATAGCGTCCATACACGTCCATAAGTTGCGTATCATCGCTATAGGTATACCGCTGATACACGTCATCGAGCTTGTGGGCGCGGACACAGGTGAAATCTTGCGCGAAATCGGTAGTTAGGTTAGGCATGGTATCCCCTTTCGTGTTGGGGATAGCCCACGATTGAAACCTATCAGCACAGGACGCAACACATACGGCGCTCACGCCTATGGGATGGATATTACAGGTTGCTAAGATCGAGATTTACATACTCGGTGAACTCATACGTGTCGCCAGTCTTTACGACAACATAGCGAATAATCGGCGTGATGAACATATCGGGCTGATGGATGGCGTATGCCGTGACGGGCATAAACCACGTGCCAGTGGCTCGAATCGACCACATGTAACCGGCGGCATCCATCATGCGGTGGAGCATGTTCTCATAGTCGAGTAGAACGTCGCTCTGGTAGTTGATACCGCCGCACCGCTTGATGGTATCGGCGATGAAAATATGCAATTCATCAGCGGTAACGGTGTAGTCGGTAAGAGTGGTATCGGCGATAGTAACGGTGTGTTTTGCGTACATGTTAACCCCTAACGGCAGTAGTTAAATAGTTGACGTGTAGGCAATGAGTGCCGTTTGTGTTGCGTCCTATGTTTCAATATGCGGTTCTCAAGGTTCGAGATAGGTTCGCCATAGTCTTGCAACAGTTTATCAGTTTGACCCACATCGCCGCGTTCAATGGCTACCCTATGCCGCCCAACGGCGGCACACCTAACAGATAGGTGTCTATATGTGTTTGGGTTGCTAGCCCGCTGTTTGCTTTCGTCCTTTCGTTTGGGTTCCTGTTTGACGGCTCAAACTATACAGTGCATAAAGTGGTTTGTGCGGTAATTCATATTTTGAACACATCTACAATAAAACAGCAGGTAAACGATGGTATGGCAACGTTGAAAAGTCGTGGATCTGTTGAAAAGTTGTTGAAAACTCTGTTGAAAAGTCGTGGATCTGTTGAAAAGTTGTTGAAAACTCTGTTGAAAAGTCGTGGATCTGTTGAAAAGTTGTTGAAAACTCTGTTGAAAA
>ERZ1023967.7-NODE-7-length-84898-cov-18.944780_pt1 | contig 84898 bp, 133 predicted proteins | sample MGYA00380429_ERZ1023967 | MGnify/ENA primary metagenome ERZ1023967 (study PRJEB33179, sample SAMN07449055) | human gut metagenome | biome: Human-gut; feature: Human associated habitat; material: Faeces | host: Homo sapiens | place: India:Kasaragod | collected... | reverse complement strand
ACGATTTGGTTATCAATAGGTTATTCTGCACCATACTGATACAAAAAAAATATTGAAACATTTATGGTGAATATGCAAAAAAAACTATTAAATAGGCATTAATCCGCAAAAAAATAGTTATCTTTGCATTATGAATGATTATCAAAATATTGCATACTTTGCTATTGTTTGCAATAAAACGTGCAAATTTCGTGCAAATAAAGGAGATACATACTTATGATTAAGATTTCAATTAAGTTGGATAAAAGGCGTCGATTGAATAGCGGCAGATTCCCTTTGAAGTTCAAAGTGGCAAGGAAAGATAGTGCCATTTATATTCCCACCGGCTATGAGCTGAAAGAAGATGAATGGGATGCTAAGAATGAGAAGGTGAAAGGAATACCCGAACAGAGAGTTATTAATATGAAGCTTATGAAAAGGATTTCCCTTCTCAATGATAAGATAGTGCAGTTACAAGAAGAAGGCAAACTGCGCTACTTCTCTAATAAGAAGCTATCACTTTATCTGTCTAACGAAGAAGATAAAACCGATTACGAGAATCATCTTTTCAAAACACAGATGGCAGAATTTCTATCCAAGAAAGAAAGTGAGGGAACTAAACGCATATATATCGCAGCAGAAAACAGAATAAAAGATTTCTGTGATTATGATACATTAAGGGTTGAAGATATAGATATAGACTGGTTGGATGATTTCGTTGATTTTCTAAAGATAAAAAATTGCAAAAACACCATTGCTATGAGATTAAGGATTGTCCGAACCATCTTAAACTATGCTCGCAAAAAAGGTGTCCTTAAAGAATATGTTTTTAATATGTATAGTATTAAATCAGAAGAAACAAGGAAACGCTCATTAACTGTTGAGCAGTTAAGAAAATTGCATGAAGCAAAGTTATCACCTATCCGCTCTAAACATCGTGATATGTTCTTTCTTATCTTCTATCTAATGGGTATCAATGTTAAAGACCTATCGAAATTAGAAAAAATAGAAAACGGCAGAATCTCCTATCGCCGTTCAAAAACGGGAACGCTATATAATATAAAGGTAGAACCTGAGGCTATGGAGATTATTGAACGATATAGAGGAAAAGAGCATCTGATAAAGCAATTCGATAGAAAAGCATCGTATCTAAGCTTTGACCAAGCCAACAATAGATGTCTTAGCAAAATCTGCAAAAGTATAGGAATACCAGAAGTAACTACTTATTGGGCAAGACATACCTTTGCTACTATTGCTTATGAGATTGGTATCAGTATGGATATTATTGCAGACTGCCTTGGGCATAAGAATAGCCATAGAATAACCTCTATATATGTGCGAAAAGACCAACAACGGATTGATGAAGCCAATCGAAAGGTTATTGATTATGTTCTATATAACAAGAAGGGGTAGAGCTTTCGCCCTACCCTTTCTTATTATTGTAATAATAACTCTTCTTTAATACCAAGCTTTTTTGACTCTTTATTAAAGAATTCTACTTTACGTTTTACTTTTTCTTTAAACTGCTCGAACAATGCAATTAAAGCTTCTTGCTCGGTATCAAAAAGTGATTCCTCTCTAATTGTATGCTGTTTAGTTCGTTCACAATAGTCGGGCTTATATTTGTAATCTATCCACCAGCCAGAAGGGTTAAGCTCATTTCCCTCGAACCAAGATACGTTGCAGCATCCCTTTACTATACAGCGTTGTGGGGCTTCAAACCATTCATCAATATACCAAGCAATATCACCATTCCTATATTTTGGAATGGGTCTTTCCTCTTTATTTGTATATTTATATTCTCCCATATTGTTAATGTTTTACAATTTCCAAATACTTCAACTTTGCGAATCGGTATGAGTTATATGTTTCACCAAGCGTTTTATACACCTTAGATGTGAAGTACAGAATGCAGCCTGTATAATCATTAAATCCTAAGATGATATACTTATCTTCAATATACCCTGCTACGTATGCCCCAATGTCCTTACCTTTATAAAGAACTCGCTCACCTAGATGAGCATTGAAAAATTCCTCGTTTGTCATACGCTATCGCTATTTTAGTTCATCAAAGTCAAGCCACTCAATCTTATCGTAGCACTCATACAGAACTTCGATACGCTGTGTTCCGTCTCCTCTTGTGACAACCCATATATCGTCACTCATTGCTCCATAATGAAGAGCCGTAGGATTTACGCCACCTCCACTATATCGGAACATTACCCACTTTTTTAAAGGAGGCTTCTCTTCCTTTAGGTCGTGCCATAATGATGCAGCATTCACGTAAGGAACGTTTTCCGTATCACAATCGGTAACACCAATCTTTTCTGTACTGAACGTTACCCCGTTCAGCTCATTGTAATCTACCTCATCTTCGTTACTACAGATATTGAGGTAAATCTTCTTTGGTAAATTCTTTACTTTCATATCACTTAAATTTAATGATAAAAAACTCAGTATCAAGCCACTTGTCGGGGCATAAGCCTTTCTTAGGTTTGCCGATGGTGATACTCTCAATCTCCTTTTCGATACGTGGACTATCCTTTCGGTATCCGTTGATGAATAGGACGTGAGTGTATTGTTTTAACACAATTCTCTGTGCGTCAATATATTTTTTAAGTAAATCCGTTCGCCCTGCCAAACCCGAAGCTAAATACCGCACATCAACGATATTGCTATTATTTTGAAATAATCGTGCTACCCAATACGGCTTTATCTCCCGATACTCTTCATCCTTTTTTCCGTCAGCAATCATTTCAAACCATCGCTTGCTGACGATGAGGGTCAATACTTTCTTTTCCATACTTACACCTCCTCCCAGTCTGTTGCGAAAATAGTCTCTGGAAGTAACCATAAAACTGGTGCAGCTCTTCCTACGCTATTATACATTAATGCCTCTGAACCAATATAGTTCTTATCAATGTATGCGTATGTGCCGTCCGCAAAAATCTTACGTTTCACTTTCTTTCCTTCCTTCATTCTTCTCAGAGCCTCCGAGAAGTCAAATGTTTCCTTGCTCATTATAATTTTGCTTTAAAGTTGTAAATTGGTTTAATGACATCTATCACATTAACCGTAGGTTTTATTAGCTCAACAATCTCTTCTGTTGATTTATATGCCATAGGTGCTTCGTCAATGGTTTCTTCACAAACTGATGTGGAATAAATACCATTCATTTCATTCTTGTAAGAATCCATAGATAACTCTTTCTTTGCCTGTGTACGAGACATTAATCTACCTGCGCCATGAGGGGCAGAGCATAGCCAATCTTTGTTACCTTTTCCCTTGCAAATAAGAGAACCATCACGCATATTCATTGGGATAATGACTACCTCATCCTTTTTTGCACTGATAGCTCCCTTTCGCAATATACCCTTGTCTGTATCTATATAGTTGTGAATGGTTGTAAAAGAATGCTTGTCTGAATTTGGGTCAATATCCACACCTAGAGCATTGACGAGTCTGTTAGCTATAATTCTTCTATTATGCTCGGCATACTTCTGAACTATACGCATATCATTTAAGTAATCATCAAGCAAATCGCCCTCCAAGTAAGAAAGTTCCTTGCTTATATTTTTAGTACCTAATGACTTAATAACACTCTGTATCTCATTCTCTCTGCCTTCGCTTTTTAGCTTGGCAATAACCTCCGACTTATCGGCAGCCTTCTTGTGGCAATACTGGTAAGCAAGGTTTTGGTAATAGTTGCATACCCTAACTCCAAGGTTTCTACTTCCTGTATGTATCACAAGAAACTTCTCACCCTCTTCGTTTGCATCTAACTCTATAAAGTGATTACCCCCACCAAGAGAACCAACAGAACGATATACTATTTCCATGCTGTCAAGACAATCCCAAGCACGGAATTTGCCAAACATACAACCATCAACCAATCCGTTTATGTAGGCTGATACTTCTCCCTCGTTGACATTAAAACCAGACGGAATCAACTTATTGACTGCTTCATCAAATTTCTGCAAGTCAATATCAACTTTACCAAGTCTAACGACTTTCATTCCGCAACCTATATCTACTCCTACGGTGTTAGGAACTACTCTTTTGTCCAGCTCTATCACCGTGCCAATAGTACAGCCTTTACCTGCGTGACAATCTGGCATTATTCTTATTTCACAACCAGAGTAAGCATCGCTATTGGATAGAACTTCTATCTGCTTGATAGCTTCATCTTCTATTGTCTTTGCGAAAATCTTTGTAAACTCATTCATATTTCTTAATCTTTACGTTTAACTTTCTCAAAATAAAACACTACCTTCTTGTCGAACTGAGGAATAATAAGACCATAGGCAATACTCATCTTCACTTGAAACTTGGCAGCGCCACTTAGCAAGCCAACCGCCTGCCTCTTTATTTCTGCTCTGAACTGTTCTAAGGTCATATCCCTCTTACGGAAGTTACAAGCACGGCAAGCTGGCATATAGTTCTCTAAGCTATCCTCGCCTTGAGTTACTGCGAACTTGCCTTGTTTCTCATCCCATCTGGAATACATTCCTCTGTTTTTGGGAACAATATGGTCTACTTGCATATCCTTGTACTCTATAGTCCTGCCACAATAGGCACAATGACCATCATACATACGATATACCTTTAGTCTAGTTTCCTTCTTCATTTCTTTCATAACCTTCATGTTGTTTACAATAATGTGCCCAAGTATCTAAAGCATCCTTATCTTCTTTACTTAAATCCACAAAAGTGTCAGTATCTTTTATTCTCATTTTTCTTCTTTTTACTTATTAAACTTATCGTCTTGGTGATGCGGTGGTCTTTGAAATCGACTTTATATCCCGCTCCTGGTAACAATATGCGATTATAGCAGAGATAACGAAATATCCAATAAGGCGTATTGCGCCTCATTATCTTCTTTGCTAATCTAATCTTCATACGCTACTTCTTTTCGTCTAACCATTCCATTATGTGACGATAGGCATCGTCTTTGTATCTTCTCATAAAATACTCTAAATTGTCTCTATTTTTGAGATAATCAGACAAATCACCTCGCCAATAACCATACAGATTACCGAGTAAAACACTTGACATTTCATTAATACAACGCTTGATGAGCTTCTGCTGCTCCGCATTCTTGTTGTAATGAAGAAGCGAACATGATGCTCGTTTGAGCCATCTCCACCATTTTGAAGAAATCTTCTTTACTTCTATCCTTTCGGGAAGTTCCTCTCTTTTTGTGTGCATATCAATGAGTTTGTTGTACTCTTCTATGCTAATTGTTATTTGTTTTTCCATACGCTACTTCTTTTTACGACAAGGGCAACTCTCAGCGTGAACAACACAAACTCCGTGTTTCGTGTCCACAAACAGATAGTCATGCCCATTCTTAGTAAATACTGTTGTACTAAATTCCTTTGCAGGTTCATTGCTATTAGTCAATGAGCGAATGCCCTCAAAAATCAACGCACCTACAAACAAACACAAGACAAACCAAACGGCTGACTTGATTAAGTTTAAAATCTTATTCTTCATACATTCTATTATTCCATATATTCATACACTCAACGAACTCCTCTGCTTCTTCAAAACTATTAAATATAATAGTAATGCTTCCGTCTTCGTTATAGTGCTGATTACTTATATCTACCATAGCTTTGTCTTACTTCTCGTTATCGAATTTCGATTTGATAACCTTAAAATCTTTAGCTGTAGTTTTACAAAATGGAAAAGTTACATCTCCGCATCCTCTTTTATGAAGGGAAAATCTGCATGAATTAGTATCCCACATTACTATTAATTGAGTGCCCGTTCTTAACTCAATGACATCATTTTCCCAAATCTCTTTACCTTCACAATCTGTCAGCCCTGTGTACTGGCAGACTGTCGAAGGGTTAACGTCAGTTATACCATCTTTTATATGGTCTCCTCCTATACATACTCTATTCCCGAGATGTACTAAATCGCCCTCAAACCATTTTCCTGAGTTGAGCTGCTTTGCCTTGAATTTTATGTTTTTTATTTTCATAAGCTATCTTAAAATCTTAATTTTTATATCTAAGTACTTTTCCATTTCTTTTAACCCATTTTCGTTTACGCTATAATAATATATATCACGATGAGACCCCATGCCATAAGGCTGAATGCTTCTTTTAGCATATCCTTTCGACCATAAGGAATCCCATAAGGTATCTGGCTCATCATAATACATCACTCCATTGCGAAAGGCTTCATAAACACCTCTTTTTGGTTTCTTCCAATCTAAGCCAATGCAATGTTTCATCTTGTATAATTCGTCTGATGTAAGCATGGCTATTATTCTTTAAAATACGACTTTATTTTATTCCAAACTTCCTTTGGTGAATAATGGCACATGACGTATATTGCAACAATCCCAAAGGCTATTAAGAAAGCTGTCTCTATATCAAATCCTTCTCCTATCGGGCGTATTATATGATATGAGCCATCACTTCCATAAGATATATAACTATCGTTCATAAGCTATTCTTATTTAAGTTCGACTGGCTCATCGGAAAAAGACAATTCTCTTCCGATGAGCTTCTTGATTGAGCCTTTAGGTAAATCAATACCTTCTTCTGCATATATTATAAAATCTCCGTCATCAATATCATCAGCATTTGCATACCATAACTTACTTGATTGTTGACGTATTAGAAGTTCTCTATAGAAGGAAACGTACTTTTGAGTACGTCCTCTTAATGGTTCTTCACAAAAAATATGTTCACCATTTTCATCTACACATAACCATGCCATAACTATTTATTCAATTTCAATCTTTTTAATGTAATATTCACGTGAACCATTTTCTTTACTATAATGGTCTTTTGGTATTTTTGAACGTGCCTTTTCTAATGTACTAAATATTAACTGCGTTGGCTCATCTTCGCCTTCACAGAAACCGCCACTAACATAAGTACGTTTACACCAAATCTGATACAATATCATATACTATTCCTCCACTTCTACGCCAAATGGAGTGCCATCGGCAAAGGTATAGTCTCTTAATACCTCCTTGTAGTTATAAGGTTTATCTTCAATACCTATGAAAAAAAGTTTCCCAAGAGCCTTGCATACTAAAAACTTTTGTGTGTCCTTATCCTTCACCCACCCAAACGGCTGATGCTTTTGCATCTCTGCCCAGCACTCTTCTGCGTCCTTGAAAGGGCGGTAGGTAGACTCTGGCTTGATGCGATACTCTGTATTATTCCAAAACTCAATCTCTTTCATTTCCGTCCAATCATTCGGAACATCTGTACCTTTTACGGTACTCGGTTTTGTCCTACTCTCAATTACCTTTCCTTCAGCATAAGCTTGCAGAATAGGATAAAATTCTTTAGCTTGATGTCTGTTCATAATCAATCCTCCTCTGACTATAATGTTATTATTTCAAAACTCCATTGTTCCATATCAAACACTTCTTTTAACTTTTCAATGACTTCATAAAAGTCATCTTTGGAACGTAACGCTGTGCCACAATCACCAACTTTTGAGAGTTCATAATGTCCCATATCTCTTTGTATCATGTCCTCCGTCAAAGGAACGCCAATATCAAATGCAAGGGAACAAGATTCACTTGGAATATCTATTGCCTTGCCATCTACATCTGTAATATATCCACTAATATAATGTGATGGATTATTGACATCTGTGTTGTAAATTGCCGAATATGCCTTACAGAAATAATGACAGGCTCCTCCACATAACCCGATAAAAGTTGAAATCCTAAAACTTAACACACGCTTATCATTTTTACGGTTGGCTTTTGTAACATAGTCAACCACATTTTTATTTAAAAAATCTAATGATTGAAACCTAAACCCCTCACCAATAGTTGCTGGTAATGGGAATGGTCCTTCAGTAATATCGTATCCACTTTCAAAAAAAATGTGCTGATTCAGCCAGCTTACGATTTCTTCGTCTGTCTTTCCAACTATTGGATGACTTAACATAGCTTTTAACATGTTACTTATATTTAAATCCTTGCGGATGGTTAGTTACTCTACTACTTTCTCAAGGGAAAAATAATCAATTCCCCAAGCTTGGTTTACGTCTTTGTAAGGTTCTCCGTTTTTCTTTATTTTTCGGATAAAAAAAAGAACCTCGACTTCATTCTTGCCAAGAGACCTGGCACTTTTTAGTTGTTCTATGATAAAGATATTGCCATCTTTATCTTTTACCTTGTCACCTTTCTGAAAAGGTAACAAACTAAGGAAGTCGTTCATTATACCATTCTGCTTTTTGCGAAGCTCTGATATTTGTGAATCCATCATCTTTAAACGACCTTCTACATTTTGTAATTTGTTGTATAATTCTATTTCTGTCATATTTTTAAATTTATGCCCGAAGGCGATTAATACTTGGTAATTTCAAATTGGTCGTAAAGCGGTGATTTCTTAACATGAGGTATAGAACCCAATCCGTTGTTACCTGTTACTATTACTATCTCCATATCACCTTCATTATCACAAAGGTCTTGGAGTTGTTGAATAAATTCACTTATAAGCATTCTATCATATTTTTATGCCCGAAGGCGGTTAGTTACTTTAAATAATTATTTTTAATTTTATCTGGCAATTCAAATTGAATTTGAAATGTTCTGCGTATAGGATAGCCTTGATTTACATACGTCTTACCAAGATAAGCAGTAGTTGCAATACTTGCATATCCTAAATTACCATTGCTCTCATAACAAGTTACATCACAATTATCATATACTGTGTCTATATCTGCTATGATTTTTCTGAGTTCTCCTAATTTCATATCTCTATACTTTTAAGTTAACAACTTATTCTTATAATTATTATACACATCACATGGAAGAGTACAATAACAATATCTCGAATCTGATTCTTGACACTCTTTATATTTATTAAAAGGACACTTTGCCATACACTTTAATCTTTGCTATTAATGAAATCCTCATACTCACCTATCGTGATTTCCTTGAAATCAGAGTTGCGCTTCTCGGCTCGGATGCCATCATCAAAGTAAACGAAAATGCGGTCTTTGTGACGGAGTAACTGAGTAATAGAGAAACGTCTAGCTAGAGAGACTTCTATATTCAGTTCCTCCATTACCTCGAAATGGTTAGCAACGGATTTATAGGAGAGAAGAACGGAGGCTATTACCTTACCTTGCTTACTACGCTTGTTTGGCGCAATAGCTACATAGTAACCGTCCTCCAATTTTACACCGTCTATCTTCTTCCACACCTTCTTATCTAGCGTATCGTAACGCTCAGAAGGAACCCATATAGCAGTAATCTCGTACACCCTTGTGAGAGTTCCGTTAGGCTGATAGCCCTGATATTTTTCAAATTCGAAGCCTACGGCTTCTTCTACTCGTTTCATGTAGGCTTTATGCTCTTCAAATTCAGCATCGAGAATACTCTTAATGTATTCATAAGCCTTTGTACCTTGTTTTGCTTCGTATAACATATCTCTTTATTTTTTACGATGATTAAACTTCTTAATAGCATCTTTCTTAGAAGCAGCCATAATCTTCACACCTTTGATTGTGAACTCATGCTGCGCCTTTGGCTGACACTTCTGCTTATCAGATGGAATGTTGCCTTTCGGCGTACTAAGTCTAGGACAGGGATATCCGAAAACACCATATTGTTCATAAGCTGCCGTAGCAGTCATTATCAATGCTATTTCCTTTAAATTTCTACTCATACGATTACTCCTTAACTTCTTTAAAGATTACATGTTTTCCGTCAGAACGTTCTTCGGGTTCACACTGAAATCCATCACCCCAACCATTATAGGTCGGGTTATAACATGTATCATCATAGCCAAAGAAGCAATCATCGCAGCCATTACAAACATCCTGCTCAATAGCTTCAAGTATTACTCTTTCTCCAACTTTAAATTCTGCCATATTTAATTTCCTCCTAATTCAACATAAACTTTTTCCAACACTTCTAACGGATAGTCATTCAGATTGAGATTATGTATTCTATGAATGATAATTCGCTTACGATATTCTAGTTTTATTGCCTTTATCTGTTCCTCATCTTTAGGGATTTCAATTCTACGAGAGAAGATATAAGATTCTCCAGATGCAAATCCGTTAGACTTTCGGTATTTAATATTGTTTACAACGACCAAAGTTTTTGTTATTCTTTCAACAATAGCAATTCTTCTGCTGTCGTATTTGTCGTAAACAACAACCTCATCACCAATAACCAAATCTTTAAGCTCTTTCATTACTCACCTCCTTTCGTAATCAAGTCAAACAACTCATCTACGAATATCCAATCAGACAATCGGAACATATAGACTTCTACTTCCCACATTTCTTGATATGTATTGCAAGTAGTCTTATCGAGCATAGCGTTCATATCGTAGAGCTTTCTATAACCTCTCTCTTTTGAGAATGCAAGAACCTTTCCGTTATCATTTCGAGGAACTTCGCTAGCAGGGTGAAATAATTCCTTCAATAGCTCATTGATACCCCACTTAGCACCTAGCCCAATAGCTTCTTTGATGTCCTCTTTGTAGAACATTTCTTCCTTTTCATCATTATTGAAGACTATCTCTTCACCATTTAACAGGAATCTATCTTCATAGATTTCTTCCTTTGCAGCTTCTATTTTCTTATCGTCTATCATATTTATGTCTCCTATTTCTGATTATCAGTAATTAACTTGCGTAATTGAGATATAACCTCATCTACGTTCTTATCATGTGCTCCCTCGTAAAGTCCAAGACGAAGCATAATGATGTTTAGTGCAGGGTCGTTAATCTCAATAGCCCTTTCTGTGAGTACATTAAGTACATGTGCCAAAATCTTAAAAGTCTTAGCATAAGGAATGCTTTTTGAACATTCTGCTATTTCTTTCAAGAAACTTGGAAAATCAACCTTCCACACCATATCGTTCATAACATAGTCACGAACTGCCTTACTTTTAATTTTCTTCATATCTAGCCCTCCACGTCTTTAGTTGTACCTAACAATGATTCATTGCCGATGTAAGGAATACATTGATTCCAACTACAATGATTTAAGCATACGTACAAGTCTTCCTTTTTAAAACTAAAGAAACTTATACTCCATTTATCTCTACTAAAGTCTCTTACCAGCACTTTATCGAATGGTTTCAGCTCAACCTTTGGCTTCAAATCCACAATCTGTTTCTTCTCAGCATCCCAAGCCTTGCCCTTCTTTTCGAGAGCTGAGAAGAGCTGTTTTTTCTCTTCTTCTGTGGCAAGGCGAATTTCCATGATATTCTCTTTGAATATTTTATATTCACCACTAATATCTAATTCATGTGTTGTAGTATCTAGTGAAGCGTGGTCGTATAAGTCACCATTATTTTTAGAGTAATTAAAGATTTCGATAAAAGCACTGCCCTTACATTTCACGAACAAAACATCTCCATCCTGGAACTCAGGCTGAGCCTTCTCTATCTCCAAAGTATCAAGATTGAGCTTGCCACCCAAACGTTCCTCGATGGTGTTGATGTAGGTCTGAGCGGCATCTTTGTTATCTTCAAGATGATAGTCTTGTACATTCCGCATTTCCAAACAAGATATATGTCTCTTTTTACTTACACTAATCCAGTGTCTACCTTCAAATGTAGTATAATCATTTTTTGAGAAACCCTTAAAGATTATATGGCTGTCGCTATCATTGCTAACCAGCACATCGCCCTTCTTCCATGCGAATTTGCGCCAGTCTCTCATTTTCTTTGAGGGAAGGAGTATCTGTAAGCCGTCAAGCCATCCCCTTAGTGTTCCAAGTTTAGAATAACCAAAAAGCTCATTATAACCTCCTTTGTCCCTTGTACACCAAATTGAAGTTTCAATTTCAGTTGTTTCAACGTTATCAAACTCTACATCTATATTATGCAACCAGTCATACAACTTAGTTCCTTGCGGTTTATCCTTTAAAATAGCCGCTATATTAATTTTTGTCTTCATATCACTTCACTCTTTTAAATTGAACATTCTTTCCGTCTTTTCTGTCGATTGCGGCACAACAAATATCTTTACAGATATTTTCATAAATATTGCTGCTTATCTCGTCAAAGAAGCAACCATTACATTCTTCTGTCTCGCTTTCAACCACCTTCAAGACGATTTCTGAGCCAATAGGTAAATCTTCCATACGCTTAATTTCTCATTATGTGACATTTGATAACCTTATGAACCGCATTTGGCTGCGATTCATTGAAATTCTTAATGAATTGACGCTCCATTTCCTTTGGAAAGATGGGCTTTATCGGCTTCGGCATAGTGAGGACGGATTGAATCTTTGCCCCCCCATCCAAGGTAAGCAGACATCTGCGACTAATTTTCTCAAATAACATTTTTGTATCTCCTATATTTAAACGTTAAACAAAATCTTAGTTTTTTATAATCTAATTATATACCACGATAGAAGCGAAGCGAGCCGAAGGCGAGCCTTCCATTACCTCATAGGTATTAGCATACACCCTACAGATTACCCCTCCCTTGATATAAGTATAGTTATTGAGTATCATATCCTTTACATAGTCAATAGAGGATAAAAAACGTTTTTCTATGTTTCTGTATTTGCATAAAATCTCGTTTTTGACCGCAAATTTTACTAAATCAAAAGCTTTCTGTACGCTTACGCTTAACTTCTCAGCTATATACTTATATGATATACCATTCTCTCTAAACTTATCGCTGTAGCCAAAACGATTACAAACCTTCTTAGCCGCCTTCAACTCTTTTAATCCTTTAGGGTGCTTAGACTGCTGAATCATTTGCTTAGCGTAATTCTTTCGATTCTGTACATCAATGATAAGCATAGCAGATAAGGTATCTTCTATGAACTTTACATTCTGTGCATAGGCATTCTTTTTAGAATCATTCCTTGAGATAAACTCGATATTAGGAACGAGGACGTTCCTGTGAGAGGTATGACTTTTTAGAGACTTGAAGACGAGGCAACGATTATTCTTGCCCGTGAACTCAACCAAGCCCAGAGCCTTCAAGGTATCAATACGCTTACGGACAGCACAGGCACTTACTCCCGTGATTTCGTGAAGCTTATTGATGCTCCATCTTTGCACGGCAGAAGACTTGACCCTTGTCTTAATGAAAAGGGAAAATGCAATTGCTTTCCTTAGTTCGGGATTGCAATACATATTGTTCAATATCTTTCTGCGTATCTCCATTTTACAGATATTTTAAAAAGTCAAGAGCAGCAAAGAAATGGGGATTCTCTGCTGCTCCGTATTTAGTAGCCTTGCGGCTCACGTAAATCCAAACTCTTACACGTTAGAAAGCTCCCCATAAGCTTGCTAGGTGATAGTGTTCTTTCTTAAACACACCGCAAAATTAATAAAAATCTGTCAAATAACCAACTTTTCTATTAATAAATTTAAAATAATTAATAGTTTCTATTCGCTTTTTAATAGATTTTTATAACTTTGCATTATATTTTCTATTAATAACCAAATAATAAGTAATAGCGTATGATATACAATCAATATCAGCAGTACGAACTCTCCGACCGCATCATGCAAGCGGTATGTGAGGTAGGCAAGGTTACGTTCATGGAACTTTGCTCTGCGGTGAAGACCGTCAAGCTCAACACTCTTAGAGGACTATATTGCCTCATAAGCCGTGATTATTGCATTCACCCCGACCGCTCGGCTCGCCTACTCTGCCGCACCAGAGCAAACGTAATCAACCAAGCACGAAAGTATATGCAATACGTTCAGTCAAAGGATAAGTACACCTTATCTATATATAACCAAATCGTAGAACTCTTAAAAAGTAACAAAGAATGAAAAGAACAGATTATGAGCTTACCCTGCCCGACCAGCTCTTCCCAACGGACAATGACCTAGAGATTCCGACACTCGATATTGATATGCAAGCCAAGGAGTGTCAGTCACCCTTCCTTTGCTTCGGCGAACAGAAGAGAACCTTCAATCTCAATGACGAAGGCTCTTTGCACTTCTATACCGATGATTACCGCTTCTCAGCTATCTACGAGCACCCTGAGAAGATATTGCAGCATCACCCTGCCGTTATCGTTGAGCCGAACTTCTCCCTATATAATGAAATGCCCGTATCTTTTGGCTTGCAGGCTATCTACAAGAAACGTTGGATTGCCCGTTGTATGCAAGGTAAGGGTATCGGTATCTTCGTTGACCTCAACGTTGCGCAGAAGTTCTATCGCCTCAATATGATTGGCGTACCTCGTGGATGGCGTGCCTTCGCTACCCGTGGATATTCGGATAGACTGAATAACCTCGCCTTTGAGTATTCTATTGCAAGCGATTGGGCAGAGGGCAAAGAGCCGCTATTTGTTATCTACGGCGGCGGTGCTGAGTGTCGGCGGTTCGCCCAGACCCATAGAGGTTGCATCTACATCAACCCCGTTGTCACTACCAAGAAGCAGCTTGCCGCCTTGCAGAAGATTCACGAAGGTGTTGCCTTTATCGGTGAAGAGTTCTCTGTTAAGGCGCAGCTTGATAAGCTCACCCCTTTCTCCAAACAGATTGAGGATTTCCGAACAGATAATGTCTCTAAACAGATTGAGGAAAAGTAAGATTGTTTATGCGAGATATGGCATTTATTTGCTGTATCTCGCTTTCTTTTGTATCTTTGCATCAGCAAAACAGAAATTGTGGAATATAGGTTCTGAGGTGTCATAACTATATGGATTAGTTAAGATTTGGTTAATTGAAAATAATAGTTAGTTTTTAGTCTATAAGCAGCCGCCTGTGATAGGTAGCTGCTTTTCTTATATTATTATATAATAGGTATAAGAATCTAAGAGAAGCTTGAAAATGTCTTAATATAATCATAAAAACCCATTAGTTTATATTAATTACTATTAATTTATTAATATTATTACCGAAAATATTTGGTACTTTGAGATATTCTTATTATTTTTGGAGTGTAAATAATAAGTTTAACAATATAAAATAGGAGATACAACAATGGAAACAAAGAATGTAAATCAGCTTTTGAATGAGAAAGCAAATGAAGTATTTGAGCTTTTGAATGAGAAAGAAAGAAAAGTATATGAATTTGTATATGAGATTACAAAAGGGCTGACTGATATAGAAAAGCTATTCCTTAAAGATGTTTTTAAAGATGGCAGCTCACGAGCATATTATAAAAGATTTCTGTGCGAAGATGGTAAGCAGAGAAGTTCTTTGGCTAGCGAAATCGAAACTTACCCAGCTTATAAACACTTCGATATCCCTCAAATTCAAAAAATCTGTAGCTCAGTCTATCAGAAGTTGAGTTCAAAAAATGGCAATACCTTTATTGTTCGTGGTCGCAAAAGTAAAGCAGTAGCCTTCCTTATGAAAGCAGAATATTCTGCCGCTTTCAGAACTTGGGCTTGGGATTATGAAGTAGTTTTTCATTAATAACAATTTAGGAGATACAACAATGGAAATAGAGAACAAAAGAAAGGAAAAGACATTTAGAAAGGCTCATTTTACATCATCAATGGGCTGTCAGATATGTATAGAAGGTGATACTTGCCCTTTTGCAAAGAGAGGTTATATCTGCTCGCTTTTTGATTTGAGATAGATTTGTTTACTTAACAGATAATATTTATATCTCAATCGAATAAGAATTAATTATCTTTGCACAAAATAATAATTTAAAATTTCAAGAATATGAGCAAGTCAAGCGGTGGTACTCGCACCATAAGCAGCAACAACGCTGCGCAGAGTAGAACACAGAGCGTTACAAATGCTGCTACGGGAGTAAACTCCTCTTCTATTCAAGATGTTAATAAGTATATACAAGATAAATTCAACGAATCCTTTGATAAAGAGTTTAAAGGATGGAATGTTCATTATATGAGATATGGCGATTTGGATGATTTCTCTTTTAATGAAAAAGACGGAACGCTGACTGTCTATGCAACGGGTAAAGCATATTCGCCGAAACCTTCGATTGAGAAAGAAATCAAAAAGCTCTCAGATTCAGAATACAAAAAAGCAAAAGAAAAGGCTATTTTTAATGTAACAGAAACAAAAGAACCTTTTGCTACTGATGAATACGGAGCGACAAGAATTGCCAGTATGTATGAGGAAAAAGGTTTTAAAGTAAAGAAGATAATTCTTCGCAAGCAATGGGATTGACACTTTATTGAATTAAATAATAACTCCAAAGGCTACTCATTATATGGGTAGCTTTTTTATTTGTTTACACACAATCTATTATTTTCTATTAAAACCCGAATAATCTCCGTAACTTTGCAAATAATAATTATTAAATGGTAAAGTTATGGCAAGAGAAAAGAAAATATCTCAGACCGCAGCTACCGCAAAGGAAGAGCTGTTTAATAAGCTTGGTATTCGTCAGAATATAGACATCACCAAGCTTGAATATAACGAAGGGCAGATTGAAGGTTTGTCGAAAAACCCTCGATGGTTACATGATGATGAAGGTAAAAGATTAAAGAAGTCTTTAATAGATAGCCCTGAGTTTTTGGAGTATAAGCCATTAATGGTTTATGCTATGGATAACGGCAAATATGTCACAATTTGTGGAAATATGCGCCTTCGTATCGCTCTCCAACTAAGAGAAGAAGGTTATTCTGAGTTCGATACCCTTCCTTGCGTTATTCTTAAAGCAGATACACCTATTGAGAAAATCAAGGAGTATGCTATTAAGGATAACGTACAAGCTGGTAATTGGGATTGGGACGAGCTTGGTAATGGCGAATGGGAGGTAGACGACCTGAAAGTTTGGGGAGTTGATTGCTCTTTTATCAATACCGATGAGGATGATACCGATATTGATAAGCTATTCGAGGATGCCCAAAATACCGAGAGCAAAGTTAAAGATATTAAGCTCTCCGTCCATATTCCACAAGAGTTGGAAGATAAGGTAGATGAGATTAAGGAGATTATTAAGTCTGCCGTTTCCGAATACGAAGGTGTGGAAATAAAATAATAGAGATATGGAAGTTTTTTTAGCAGGTGAACACCCAGTAAAGAACGGCAAGGATGCCGATTGGGAAGGATTAAATATATTGGAAACTTACTATTATCTACAGAATAATAAAGAGTTTCCTCGATTGATAGGCAATTTTCAGAATTTCCTATTAGATAGTGGTGCTTTCACATTTATGTCGGGAGCAGGTGTAGTTAACTTCGATAAATACGTAGAAGGATATGCTGCATTCATTAAGAAGTGGAACGTAAAGAACTTCTTTGAGCTTGATATTGATTCCGTTGTTGGTATCAGAGAGGTTGAAAGACTTCGTGAAAAGCTCGAAAGATTAAGTGGACGTAAGCCTATCCCCGTTTGGCATAAGTCACGAGGAAAAGAGTATTTTGTTGAAATGTGCAAGAATTACCCTTATGTGGCTATCGGTGGTATCGTAACCAAAGAAATACCTATCAATAAATATGAGAAGTTATTTCCTTGGTTCGTGAAGACAGCACATAAATATGGCTGCAAGATACATGCTCTTGGATATACAAATATCAGAGGATTGCATACGTATCACTTTGATTCCGTGGATTCTACAGCTTGGCTTTATGGCAATATGAGCGGTTCTATATATAAGTTCAATGCCAAGAACGGAACTATGGATAAAACCAAAGCACCTGAGGGCAAGAAACTTCGCTCAAAGTTGGTTGCTGCACATAATTTCGGCGAGTGGGTACGCTTTATGAAGTACGCCCGTGCAAGATTATAAAAGATAAATATTTAAATTTTAATTAGTTATGAAAGATTCATTGATTATTGTATCAGGAGGTATGGACTCAGTAACTCTCCTGCATGAGAAGAAAGAGAGCATTGCTCTTGCTATTTCTTTTGATTATGGCTCTAATCATAATCAGAAGGAGATTCCTTTTGCTAAGTTGCATTGTGAGCGACTTGGTATCAAGCATATTGTTATTTCACTTGGCTTTATCCACGACTACTTTAAGTCGTCTCTCCTTGAGGGCGCAGAAGCTATCCCAGAAGGTAATTACGATGATGAGAATATGAAATCAACCGTAGTTCCTTTCCGTAACGGCATTATGCTCTCTATCGCTTGCGGCATTGCTGAGAGTAATGGATTGAAGAAGGTGCTTATTGCTAACCATTTCGGCGACCATGCTATCTATCCAGACTGCCGCAAGGGCTTCATTGATGCCATGTCAGAGGCAATGAAGAATGGTACTTACGAGGGTATTACCATTGATGCTCCTTATACCAATATTACGAAGACAGATGTTGCTCGCCACGGCAAGAAGCTTGGTATCAACTACGCTGAAACTTGGAGCTGCTACAAGGGCGGTGAGAAGCATTGCGGTAAGTGTGGAACTTGTATGGAACGCAAGGAAGCTCTCCGTGATGCTGGTATCTCTGACCCAACTGAATACGAGGATGAGTAAGGCAAGCGGTAATACAAGGTTACTTACACCAAAGCAAAGACAGATAGATAAGGCTCGGAACGAATATAATCAAATCGTTTCGAGTTCCTTGGTTGATGCTTCTTTATCATATTTCTCAGAACAGACGGGTGCTCACGCTATCTTTATGAAAGGACATAATCATACTGATAAAATCGCTGATGCCGAAGCAGAATTGGAAGTGGCGAGAGCTATCGCAGATAATGGTATAAATGTTACACTTACTCCTGAAGGCGATAAATATACGATGTATGCAACCAATGTAAAGATAAACAAGGATGGTTCTAAAAAGTATAAATTCGCAGAAGGTTTAATGGCGACATATACCTACGAGCAGAAAACGCCTACTGAGATTAATTCTTCTGCTGAAAGTTCGGTTCGTCTTGCTATTAATCATGCAAATGATAAGCACGCACAGATAGCATTGATATATGATAAGCATTCACTCTTTCATACCAAAGATATTGAGAACGGAATGAAACTTTATCAATCAAGGCATAAAGCATGGAAGACCAAAGGTGTAAAAGCTGTTGTAGTAATTAGCAGTAAAAAGATACTATACGAACATCATTTCGATGAGTAAAAAGCAAGGAGCATAAGGCGATGCCACCATACTGTGCTCCTAAGACAAAAGTCGGGCTGCTGACATCTTCGCTACCGACTACCCTTTATTAGGTCGCAAAATTAAGAATAAAAATTGAAATAACAAAATAAAAGGAAGAAAAATTATGTATTACGTTTCAAAAAGAATGGAGATTGCCGCTTGTCATAAGCTGAATCTCTCTTATGAAAGCAAGTGCGCCAACCTTCATGGGCATAATTGGATTATTACTGTCTACTGCAAGGCTGAAAAGCTGAACAAGGATGGTATGGTGATGGACTTCAAGCATATTAAGCAGAAGATTCACGGCTACCTCGACCACGGCAACCTCAACGAGCTTTTGCCTTTCAATCCTACTGCTGAGAATATCGCCAAATGGATTGTTGCTCAGTTCCCAGAGTGCTACAAGGCACAGGTACAGGAGAGTGAAGGCAATATCGCCGTTTATTGTGACGATGATAAGATTGACGGAAAGGAGGCACTCTAATGGCTAAGTACAAGGTAAACGAAATCTTCTACTCTATCCAAGGTGAGGGAAGACATGCAGGTAGAGCGGCTATCTTTGTCCGCTTCTCGGGTTGTAATTTAAAGTGTCCTTTCTGTGATACTGATTTTAAGAAGTATGAGGAAATGGGGGCTATTGATATTCTGAATAAGATTCAGTTGCTCTCACCTGATTGCAAGTTCGTTGTCTTTACGGGCGGTGAGCCTACATTGCAAGTGGATGAGGAGCTTACTACCCTTCTCCAAAATTGGGGCTACTATACTGCTATGGAGACCAACGGAACGCACAAGATTCCAGGTGGTATCAACTGGGTTACTTGCTCTCCTAAGTGCTTATTCGTTAAGGGCGCAGAACCTATCATTAAGGTTGCTACCGAGGTAAAGGTTGTCTTTGATGGTGAGCACGAGATTACCGATTGTGGTATTGATGCAGATTACTACTACGTTCAGCCTTGTGATACAGGCGATGCGAAGAAGAATGCTGAGATTCTGAAACAGACAGTTGCTTTCGTAGAGGCTAACCCTAAATGGCGGCTTTCCTTACAGCAGCAGAAGATTCTCAACGTGAAGTAAATCATTTCGCCTATGAGCAAGAATAAAAAGAAAACCCCGACAAAGTATCGTCCTATCTGCTTTTATTGCGGTGGGAAACTTTGTTGGGATTCATCAGGTGACCGCAGCGAGGATGATGATTCCGTAGTTGATTACTATCATTGTATGCAATGCGGTACTTCTTATGAGGTATATGAGCCTAATGAGGAGGAGAAGCAAGATTATAAAGAATATTGGAAAGGTAAATAATATGGCTAAGATTACAAAAGAAACAGCAGAAAAGCATATCAAAGAACTCTTGGAGTATATCGGTGAAGACCCTAACCGCAAGGGCTTAGAGGGCACACCTGACCGCATTATCAGAATGTGGAAAGAAATATTCAGAGGTTATGACCCTTCACAGAAGCCGAAGATTACCACCTTTGATAACAATGATGACGGTATCGTCTATGATAACATGGTTATCGACCAAGGTGATTTCCATTCAAACTGCGAGCATCATTGTGTTTGGTTTTGGGGTAAGTATTGGTTTGCATATATTCCGAACCCAAAGGGAAAGATTCTCGGTATCTCAAAGATTGGTCGTGTAGTTGATTACTGCTCCGCTCGCTTACAGATACAGGAGCGATTGGTACACGACATCGTAGATATGCTGAAAAATGCTCTCGGTAGCGAATATCCACCACTTGGTATTGCTCTCGTGATGAAGGGTCATCATTCTTGCAAAGAGTTCAGAGGCGCAAAGAAGAAGGGTATTATGACCTCTTCTTACCTTGAAGGAGCATTCAAAGACGACCCACAAGTGAGGGCTGAGTTTATGAACCTCGTAAATGGTGATAAGTATGAAGGTTAAGTCAGTTAAAACACAAATCTTGGAGGAAGTGGGTTTCCTGCTTCCTACCAAGAAACTTCTTTCCTCTAAAGAAAAGGTTGAAATCATGGAGCAGTTTTTGATGATGCCAGCAAGCCAGATAGTGACTTTGCAACAAGATGGACGCAAGTCATCTTTTGTACAGCAGATAGCAAAGCTGCTCTATAACAACAATCTTGGAGAGTACTTTAATGTACTAAAAATGTGCCGAGAAATGGCAGCAGAGGAAAAAGAAAATAAAAGTGCTTTTCTTAAATAAAAGCTATTGTTGGGAATAAATTAGGAATAAAAGCTATTAATATGCCATTATCAAGAGATGAAAGCAAGCGAAAAAAACAGCTTGCAAACCTTGAAAAAGGTAAGTTTAAAAAAGGTGGAGTTGGCAACCCCAAGGGCAGACCACCAAAGCCTAAGACGATGTCATTGTTCATCGAGGAAATGAAGGAGAAGGGTTACGAAGTGCCTTCCTCTCAGATTATCGCAGAGTCTTTTCTGTATATCGCTACGCTGCCCGAAGATGAATTAAAGGCGGTGTTGGCTGATAAGTCACGCCCGATGATGCAACGCATTATTGCCAAGGGAATACTTGATAAGAAAGGGCTTGATGTGCTCGAAAGAGTTATTGATAGAGCCTACGGAAAGATTCAACGCATCGACCTTACGAGCAAGGGCGAGCAGATTAAGCAAGACCCATTGCAAGTACACGTTGTTACCAACAATGAAGAGTATCAGAAGATTCTCGCTGAGATTCAGAAAGAGAAAGAAAAGAAGGATGCTGAGCCAGATAAAAATATAGGAGAATAAATATATGGAAATACAGAAGAAATGGGCTATGCCAAGTGGTGATACTTTCGGTATAAAGCCAATCAAAGAACTTTTTGATAAATATAATAAAGGTGGTGTTATTATTGACCCATTCGCAAAGGATTGCAAGCTCGGAACAATTCGCAATGACTTAAATCCGAACTGCGATACTCAGTATCACCTTGACGCATTAAAGTTCCTTCAAGGGCAGAAATCTAATTCTGCTGATATGGTATTATACGACCCACCTTATAGTGTAACACAAGCATCTTTGCTATATAAGGATTTTGGTAAAGAGAAATTGGAGGTAAATGTCTCTAATGCCAAATATTGGTCTTTATGTAAGAAGGAGATTGCAAGAATATTAAAGAATGAAGGTATCTGTATTTCTTGTGGTTGGAATACACAAGGAATAGGAAAATGTAACGGAGCGGTATGTAAAGAGATTCTTATCGTAGCACATGGCGGCTCGCACAACGATACCTTAGTCACAGTTGATGAAATAAAGAAATAAGAGCAGATAAAGGATAACAGAGATATGCCGCACGTATATTTAGCAAAGAACTACATGAGGGTAAAGGCAGCGAAGGAAGCAGGGTTCACAACTTGCTCTCTTCAAGGCTCAAGTCGTAGTGCCAAGACGTATTCTGTCGTGCAGTTCCTTTGCTTGCTTTGCCATTCCGTTGCTGGTGAGACCGTTTCTATCGTGCGTGGTGGTATGCCTGCTATCAAACGCTCTGTTTACCGTGACTTCAAAGACATTATGCTATCGTTTGGTTGGTGGGATGATAGGTCTATGAATAAGACAGAGTTTGTCTACACCTTCCCAAACGGCTCATGGATAGAATTTTTCTCAACCGATAATGAACAAAAGATGCGTGGTTCTAAGCGTAAGATACTTTTCGTAAATGAGGCGAATGAGCTTTCTTTCATCGAATGGCAGCAGCTACAGATGCGTACCACGGAGTTTTCTATCCTTGATTATAACCCTTCCTTCTCAGAAGACCATTGGATAAATCAGGTAAACGAGGAGAAAAGCACTTATTGGTTTATATCCACATACAAGGATAACCCTTTCCTCGAACCAAAGGTTATTGCTGAGATTGAGAGCCTTAAATGGAAGAATCCGAGTCTTTGGCGTATCTATGGTTTGGGATTGCGCTCTATGGTTGAGGGCTTGATTTTCAAGAATGTAGTTATTGATGATTATATTCCTATCCAAGCGCACAGACACCGATACAGAGGTATTGACTTCGGTTACTCCAATGACCCTACGGCGATTGTTGATGTATATATCTACGGAAAGATTATCTATATAGATGAAATATGTTATCAGACAGAAATGCTTGCTTCTGATATTATCAGAGTATTGAAAGAGGATAAAAAAAATATTGAGGTAATATCAGAGAGTGCCGACCCTCGTCTGATTGATGAAATCTATAATGCTGGTATTGATATAAAACCTGTAAAGAAGTTCGCAGGTTCTATTCAAGCTAGTATTATGAAGATGCAAGAATACACAATTCATATAACAAAACGCTCTACAAATGTAAGAAGGGAATTTAACAATTATACCTACCGCCAAGACAAAGAAGGAAAGTGGCTTAATGAGCCTATAGATATGTATAATCACGCCATAGATGCATGCCGATATGTTGTTATGGAGAAGTTATTGGGCGATTATGGCAGCGGAATGCAAGCCGCCGACATTCTCGGTCTGATGGGTTAAAATCGAAATGCTTATGAAACGAATATATGATAAACAGCCAAGGGAGCATCATCGCAAACGCTCCCACTATAATAGCAGAGGAGTAGCCAAATTATCCTTTGATAATGAGAAGGTAGCCGCAAGATACATAAAGAAAAAGCGGCTGCTCGGTTACACCGCATATCTTTGTAGTGAATGCAATCATTGGCACATTGGAAGATTGCCGAAATAGGCGTTTTTCTTTTGTTTACACAGGGTTTCTTCTTTATGCCTATATAAGTTATATTATTACTAACTTTGCCCTTGTTATAACAAAAAATATTCATATATGAGAGCAATAGAACAGATAGTAGCAATGCAAGATGCGAACACAGTCCGCTCGGTATTGACAGCAAGAAAGAAAGGCTTTAAGACATCACTGAGTGTGCTTGAAGAACAATGGAATCCGTCAAAGCATAAAATCTTTGATGAGGATTTCCGTCCTAAGAAACGAATCAAAGTACCTACGGGGCAGTATGACCCTATCACACAGAAACCGATTTATAAGGATAAGAAAGTTGAGCCAGTAAGAATTGCTATCCCTGCTCAGAAGTCAATCACAAATCTTACTGTTGGTTTCTTGTTTATGAATGCCGTTACCTATAAAGCTACGGCACATGGTGTTGATATAAAGAAGATGAACGATAAGCAGCAGAAGCTATATGACGGCATCATGCACTGCTATCATGACAACAAGATGAAGTACTTCGATAAGCGACTTGCCCGTACCCTCTTCAAGGAATGTGAGTGCGCCGAGTTATGGTATATGCCAACAGACGCAGAGGGAAAGCTTCGAGGCGAAATCCGAGTTCAGTTGCTTTCGCCTTCAAACGGCGATAAGCTCTACCCTCATTTCAACGATTTCCATATCATGGACGGCTTCGCCCGTGAGTACTATGTATATGATGAGCTTGGAAAATCTGAGTTACATTTTGACGTATATACAGATAGATTGTGCTATCAGTACACTAATATAGATGGCGCAGGTTGGAAGCTTATCTCTGCCCTACCTCATGGCTTCACCAAAGTGCCTGTCGTTTACTATAGACAAGACCAAGCAGAGTGGGAAGATGTTCAATGGGCTATTGATAGAGTGGAGACATGTATTTCAAATTGGGGTGATACGAATGACTACTTCGGGACACCTAAGTACTTTATCAAAGGTCGTTTGGAGGGCTTCGCTGAGAAGGGCGAGCAAGGTGCGGTATTCCAAGGTGGCAGTGATGCAAGTATGAACGTCCTTTCTTGGGATAAATCACCTGAGAGTGTGAAGGGTGAAATTGCTTATCTCTTCAATATTATCTATTCATTTACCTCAACCGCCGACATCAGCTTTGAGAATATGAAGACTTTGGGAAGCAACACCTCGGGTGCGGCTATCCGTTTGATGTTTACTGCTCCTTATATGAAAGCAGATTTAAAGACAGAAATGTTCGGTGAAATGTTCACTCGCCGCTCGAATATCGTAGCTAACGGCATCTGTAATACGGGAGTTTACGTAAAGGGTATCGACCAGAGTGTTGCTGAGCAGATTGACTTTGAGCCAGTATTCAAGCCATATCTGCCAAAGAATGATGTTGAAATGTTGCAACTTATCACTTCATCCAATGGTGGTGCGAAATCTACCTCTAATCGCCGTGCTATCGAGCTTAACCCTCTTAATGATGACCCTGATAAGGTTGAGGAAGAAATGAAGAGTGAACAGGAAGAAGCGTTGGCGCAGCAAGCAGCCCTTTCGGGACTTGGTAGTGCCGCAAGTGGAAGTCAGTCAGTTTCCAATGAAGAAGAGGAAGAAGAATAACTATGTCCAAGAAGCTCACATCAAAACAGCAGAAAGAACAACTGAATAATCTGTTCGCCGTTTATAACAAGCGGTTGGGCAGATTATACAGCGATTATGTCAAGAAGCTCACCTCTCTTGGCTATGGAGAAGATGTGCTTGAAGATGATGCGCTTTTTAACTTTGATAACTTTCCGCAGTTAAAGGCTCGTTTGAACGACATCTTTAATGATTACTATCAGAATAGCCTTCTTTGTTATAAGAACGGCATCACCGATGGCGTTGCGTTGGCGTATAACCACGATGAAATGGTTATAGGCGGTTATTCCGTGCTTACTGATAAAGCTATAAGGGTCGCACGAGATACTGCCGCAGCCACGTTTATTGCAAATCGTTTGAAAGCAAAGAATGGATTGAATCTCTCTCAGATTATTTGGAACTACTGCCAACAGACAAAGAGTGAGTTTGAAATGGCTATGAGTAATACCATTGCGGACGGAATCAAAAAAGGCTCATCAGCAGAGGAAATAGGCAAGAGTATTCGCAGATACCTTAACGACCCAGATATGATGTATCGCCGTTATCATACCATCAAGGTTCAGAAGAACGGAAAGAAGAAAGATGTGGTGACTTGGCGCAGACGTAGAATCATTGACGGCAAGGTGCGCTTCATTGAAGAGCCATTGGAGAAGGTAGGTATGGGTGTTTACCGCTCGGCGAGAAAGAACGCTCTCAGAGTAGCAAGAACGGAGATAAATTCCGCATATCACAAGGCAAGAAATGAACGATGGCAGAATGAACCATTCGTTATCGGTCAGTATATTCACGTATCACCACAGCATAATATTGATGATATATGCAATGACCTTGAAGGTCGCTACCCAAAAGATTATGTATGGATTTCTTGGCATCCTCAATGTATCTGTACATCAGACCCTATCACTATACAAGGCGATGAGAAAAAGGAGTTTTATAAACGCTTGATGGCTGGCGAAGATATGAGTAACTACGTATCCCCTTTTGCTGTGCTTACTATGCCCGAAAAGTACAATCAATACATCAAGGATAACTCCGAAGCTATAGTGAAGGCAGGAATGAAGGGTAAATTGGCTTGGCACTTACAAGATAATACAAAGTATTGGGCACATCTTTTAAGCCCGTCAGACCGCAAGAAATTGGGGTTAAAGGCGGTTTCTTCTAAGGAGCTTATACTTGCAAAGGCAAAGGAACGCCACGCCCTTAGAACTAAGGAGCAGATAGATAAAATACAGAGCCGATGGGATAAGCATAGACGTGACTATTACAATGGCTTGGTTCATAATCTGCTCGGTAGTAAATCTGTTACGGATATAAAGAGCCAAGACCTCTTTGAACGGTACTATGCTATCCGTTATGCTATCAAGGACAAAAAGAGTGCTTCTGAGATAGCATCTTTGTTTGATAGATTCAAGCGAGGTTATCAGACTAAACTTGCATGGACTGACCGCAAGGTTGCAATGAATGTTATGAAGGTGGCTGCTAATTACGGAGAAACCGATGTTTCTTCCGTTCTAAGCGCATTAAAGTCTGCTAACTATACATTGGCTAGGAAAGAAGCAAAAACGCTCGCAAACGCCATTTCTGCCATTAAAAAGGATGAACTATCACTTTCTGCTCTCATCCCTAATGTTAATAAGTGGCATAAGCAGTTCACGTCAAAGGAATTGCACGGAGTATATGATACCGTAGAAGCAAAGTTGGCTCAATGGCAAAGCTTGACGCTTGAAAAGCAAGCTAGCAAATTGCAATTTGAGGCAGTTGATTTCCTTGGTGGAAATATGCACGGGGTTCAACAGAAATATGCTACATGGAAGGTATCGCAAGCGGCATATCTCAAAAAGCTTGATGAGGTAAATACGGCGATTGATTGGATAAACATCAATAAAGCTTATGCTGACGTAAAAGGTTATAAGACACAGAGCAAGATATATCATAAGCTTATCTATGACCTTGAACACGCCATGCTCGCAAAGGATAAGACCCTTGCTGAGCAGTTGCTTTATGAAGCTAAGCAAAAGAAAGAAACGCTTATTAATGCGAAAGCAAAACGAAATGCGAAGAATGTTGTATTTGATACAGACCGATTCTCTCAATCAAGGAAAGATGCCGCAGTATGGGATAAGGGTAATGGTGCAAAAGCTGATAAAACCCTCGTAGATGTTGCATCCAAACAATGGATAACAGCAACAGAAAAAGAAAAAGATTTCACATACGAATACACTCATCATTATTGCGATGTAAATGAACCATTACAAGGAAGAAAATATGATAATTACCAAACGAAGGAAAGGTTCATAGAGAAGGTTAATAATATAACAAGCTATATAGAAAAGAACGAACTTCCTACCGATATGTGGTTTACAAGAGGTGATGATGGAATGAAAGTTATTGAATCACGAATTAAGTTTGCTGGCGGTTCTATGCCAAAAAACCTTCAAGACCTTGTTGGAATGGAAATGCAAGAAGGTGGTTTTATGTCAACTGGTAGCCGAAAAGGAAAAGGCTTCAATACTCGAAGTGTTATCATGAACATATATGCACCAAAAGGAACAAAGGCTGCTTACGTAGAACCTTTCTCTGCTTTCGGTTGTGGTGATAAAAGAAGTTGGGATGGAGTAAGCCGTTTCTCTACGTATAGTTCCGAGCACGAAACACTCTTTCAGAGAGGAACACGAATGCGAATAACAAAGGTTTATGAAGAAGGTGGAAAGACCTACATAGACTGCGAGGTTATAGGGCAAGAAATTAGAGATTTATCTTATGTAAAGGATAGCAATATCGGATATTAAACAAAAAAGGTGTACCATTACGGCGCACCTTTTTCGTTATAGTTCGTTTGGAATTTTATCCTCTGGAAAATGGTCGTTTGGGATAAAGAGGTATTCGTCTATCAGCTTATAGAACCTATCTATCTCTTCCTTAATATTGTAGGCTGCTTTAGCCCATGAAGTGAACATTATAATAAGCAATGTATGTGGAATCCCCTTATATTCCTTACCATTGATTTTCTTATAATATTCTTCCTCACCTTTAAACTTTCCTTCGCTATTAACATACACTCTTTCCATATCCCAAAACCAAGCCATATTTTCGTTGGTATTTGGGTTCTCACCACCTCTATAGTATCGGCAGTGCTTGATTAAATCTTCCTTATTCGCCATATCTATCAATAAATTTAGTTACTACATTTTTCATATCCAAAGGGAGATAGTTCAATGCTTTTTCCTTTATTTCTTGTGGAATACCAAAGAGTGGCTGAGCGATTGAACCAACGATTGCTCCCATCGTATCGCTATCACCGCCGTATGATACAGCATTTCTGATTGCATCCTCGAAGCTATCACTATTAAGGACTATTTTAAAGGCGAGTGGAACGCATTCTTGGCAGGTTTCTGCCCATCTACCTCTTGGTGGTATTCTATCCTCCCATTTAATGCCATAGTAAACGTTTGCTATGATATTCAACATACCTTTCTTTTCTCCCTTTCTCAAAGAAAAGATAGCATTAGATACCGCAGCAGCACCTATCAAACCCTCAGTATGGCTATGTGATACCTTTGCGCTCATTATTGCCTGACGGATAGCATCGGAACTTTCTTTAAATGCCCAAGCTGTCGGACTAACTCGCATTGCTGCCCCATTTCCGTAGCTATCATAAGGCTGTGGATTCGAGCTACGAACCCATTTTGCAAAGCTTGCGCCATACCCACCCATTGGGTTTAGATACTTCTGACACCAGTATTGAAGCGATATACAATAATCTCCGATATTCGGCTTTTCATTACCGCCTTTTCTAAGAATAGCATCGGCTACGGCTATTGTACAGATAGTATCATCTGTAAAATTACAACCTTCGTCAAATAGTTTAAAGTTATAATCAAATGTGTTATTAAACTCATATTTAGAGCCTACAATATCACCTATAATTGCTCCTATCATAGCTGTATCTCCTATTTTAATGTTAATTATTCGCAAATTTACGAAGAAATATTCAGATAACCAAATATTTTTTATTACTTTTGCATTAATTGTTGTATCGAGTGCGTATCTCCTATGTACTCACAACGTTAAACATAATAATTATTTACATCTAGCATCGTCCTCATTCGTATCTCCGAGGGCGGTGCTTTTTGTTTATAAGAACTCCTTTAAAGCAACGTGATAAACATCATACATCAGGCGAGTTACGTATAGTACGGCAACCTTATCAACTACAAAAGAAGGATAAGGCTTACCCTCTTTGATGATTGTGTTCAACGATAATTTCGGGTACTTGGCAGAATACAGCTTCAATGCTTTCAGAAGCTCATCCAACCTTTCTTCCCCGAATGCTTGCTTTATCTTCTCCTGATTTCTGAGAGCGAAACGAGCCATAGATTAATTATACTTGATTATCTTATACTCTATTTCGAGCATAATGTTACCGAAGAATAACGTCTTAACATAGGTCTCGCTGCCCTTTTCCTCGACCTCGTTACCTATCTGATAGCCTTTCTTCTCAAAGAATTTTTTCAAGGCTTTTCTTGCTAATTTCACGCTTTCAAACCATCCTCCGAGTATTCTCTTTTGTCGATTCGCTACCTTGCGGCGAGCGTTCTTTACGTCCATCCTTGTGCAATATGTTACAACATTTATCTGATACATAACTTATATTAATTTACTTTTCTACTTCATAAAGGTATTGAATATCCCCACCGCCAAGAGTAAGGATAACCGAAGGCTCACCGAGCATTGGCTGCTTATGGAAATCACACCAATACCAATGATTTCGTTTTAGCTTACCTTCTATTACATTCAGCTCCAAATCATTCTTTTTAGGAGCTTCAAGATAATCCTTGCCCTGTCGCATATCCAAGCGATGTAAGGCTAAAAGTACGTCAAATGCTCTCATATCTTACTCAGCTTTATCAACGATAACAAGGTTTTTCAATCTCTCCAAGAATGTGTGATAATCATCCTCGCAGAGAATCACTTGACCGCCCGTTGGTGTGGTCTTGCAATTAAGCTTTATAGATGTTATTATATCGCCATTTCGTGAAGGTTCAACGTAAGCGATATTATCTATATTTACAAGGGTACAATGCCCTTTATACTTTACCTCAATAAACTTTGTCATAATCTAAATTATTTATATCCGCATTTAATACCAGAGCAGCAGCCACCTAAATAGAAGTGGCAGAAGCCTAAGAAATAGTGCTTACAATGCTCATTTATCTTAATTTCTTCCTTTTTCATAATTGAATGAATGTAGCAGTTTATTCTTCTTAAAATCGTATGAATAACCTTTTTCCTTCATTTTTTCTAACAAAAATTCTCTTTCATCCTCATCCGCTTCTCTCAAACACCCCGTAGAGTATTTTACGTTTGTAGAAGCATTATTTGCTCCTACTCCAAGCTTTTTGAATGGGAGAGAATACTTTGCATGAGCTTCTATCCAATCATCATTGTATATTCTGTGTAGAATGAATATGCAATACTCAGCACGCCAATTATTATAAAGTACTAAAACATCGCCTTCTTTATACATACATAATCTCCTTTTAAAAATTGTTCGTATTCAAATATGATAGATAGGCATTACAGCCTAATCTGCTAAACTTCGAGTTGTAGCAAGTGTTGTACCTTTCACAGCTATAACACTTGCTTACTCATATCCTTTAGATTTCAACGACTTCAATACCTTTCTTTGGATTCTTGGTTGCTCTATCCAAGCTAATCTTGCCATTGAATACTCCCTTAACGAGAGCATAGAACGTGGTACGTTTAACACCATTTTCCTCGATTGTAGGAACTTTGCCGTATCGCTCGCATTCAATACCCTTATCGGTAAGAATGGTGTTGATTTCCATTACGCCGTAATAGGATTCCTCGAAACGCTTCTGAATGATTTTGCCGCATACCTTCACCTGATTGCCCTTCTGAATACTAAGCTCTGGCTTTAAGCTATCCTCATAAGCTTTTACAAGGAAGAAAGCATATACATCTTGCTCTTGGAAGCAGTAGAAGTTCTTGGCTACCGCAAGCATATCCTCTTCAAATTCGGTCTTAGGCTGAATCTTAGTACCGAACTCGCAAACTGCCTTCACGTAAGCTTCATTAACCTTGAACTTTTTGCTATTCAAAATAGTGTCGATGCCATCCAAAGTAGCAGAGCGATAACGGACGTGTTCAACTTTTGTGCCCTTCTTATATACGGGACAAATATCATACTGAGCTTTCGCTGCCATAATAAGGTCGGATTTAAGGATAGCATTCTTATAGCTTGAATCCTTTCTGCCGCCCCATTTCTCAATATCCCCAAACTCATCATCTGTAGCATAGCTCATTCTGTAATCGTAGAGTTCATAGAGCTTTCTTGTAAAATCAGACAAGAAGCCAAATCCATTTATACCGAACTTCTTAATACACTCGCAGCCTACCTGTAATTCCTCGCCCGTCTTCACGTTTTCAACGACATAGGCATTCTTGCACCAATGACCGCAAAAGTCACATTTACCATAGTCTGCTCCGTGCGCAGGGTTCTTAAAAATAAGCTCCTTGGTTGGGTCGGCAGGGATAAATGCACCATCCATATACGTTGCAATCAATCTCCAATCGCTTTCATCAGGCATATTGACAATAAGGTCGCAAACCTCATGGAATACTTTTGAAACGCCGCCAGATATACCATTTTTATTAATAACAGGATGCTGAAAGAGTTTCTGATAAGGCTTACCTACTGAGTAGGTAAAGCCTTCAACGTTCTTCTGTGTCTTATCAGCAAACTTCTTCAAAGAATCAACTAATTCTGATGGAATAAATGTATTGATAGTTTTCATTGTTGTATCTCCTATATATTATTAGTAAAGCTGTTCTGTTCTTGTATAGCAGCCCTTCACAGCGTACTCAACACGTTTCTTCTCAACCTCATTGTAATCAGAGCTAACGGCAACTGCCTGCCATTTACCACCTTCGTAAATCTGAGCAACGTAATCAAAAACGTTAGCCTCTACTACCTTTCCGTTAATCATTGTAACTTTCATTGTTGTATCTCCTATAATTTAATCAAGTTTTGAAACCAAGTAATCAATCTCCTCCTTGCTGAGCGGAATCTTATTTATGTGCTTAATTTTTATGGTATTATCTGTTCCAATTTTCTTCATCGCAACTTTAAGCGGATTACCGCCCTGTGCTCCTGTTACAAGCAATTCCGCAACGAAGTCAAGCATATCTTGGTCGTGAGCTTTCTGCTCCTTATGCAACTTTTTTTCAAGCTCTTCTGCCTTCTTAGTAAATGAGCAACCCATTTCGATAGCGAAATCATCTTTGATATTCTCCATCATCTGTTCAATATCATCTTTGCTAAAGAACTGATTGAAGTATGTGTCACCTCTTTTATCGCCCATCAGAGCCATAAGATGCTTAATTTCTTCTTGCTTTGTCATCATTGTCGTATCTCCTATAATTTAATTATTAAACCTATTTATTAATTATTTACACCGCAAAATTAATAATTTCTTTTGAAACCGCCAAATCTTTTCGGTGTTTTTATTAATATTTTAATAGCTTTTAATATATTGATATGTAAATTAAGGTTATATTAATATAAAAAATGCAATATAAATATATAGTATTCATTTTTTCGCTACCTTTGCATACATAACCAAATCAGACGAGTTATGACACAGATTTATAACGCATCACCAAAGGAGTTGGCGGCAATGGCTCAACGCTACCTCCGTGATGGAATACTAAGCAGAGCCACATATTGCTACGAGCGGCTGATGTACCTCGGTTGCTTGCGTAGAACGGGGTATCTTCGCCTTGCCTTAGTATATACCAAGCAAGGAAAAGATAACGCCGCAGAGCGTGTTTTAAATAGGTATCGTGCAATTTATAAATATTAATATAGGAGATATAGTTATGAAGAAGGGATGTGGATGTCTTGGAATCCTTGTTATTTTGTTCTTTTTAATGATAGCTATCGGACAGAATGAAAACAAAAAAGAGACAGAAAAACTTATGAATACCCCTCTGTACGAAAACAAGGAGTATGTTGAGACGATGGCTGGCGATTTAATCAAACAACGATTACGTGACCCAGATAGTTATGAGTTCGTTGATATGCAAGAGCAAGAAACGTCAAAACAGGGAGAGAAGTTGTTTGTTGTTACATATAGAGCAAAAAATGGCTTCGGAGGTTATAATGTGGGACAAGCTATGTTTTCTTGCGATAAAGATAATCTGACTTTTATAACACTTGAAGATAAATAATATGAAACAGATAAAGAAGATATGTATATTTAGTGAACTTCTCTTTTGTATAGCAGCCAACGCTCAACAGAAGATAACAAGCTTATCGCCTATACCAGATGCGACCAAACAAACTATCGAGCAATATATCTCTACTCATCCCATTGATGAAATGAATAAAGATACGGTTGTATTGTCTAACATATATAGCCTTATAGGATATAGTTATGTAGATAAATATCTCGGTGAGCTAACAGGTAGCTTTATTGTTGTTGGACAGGATTACCAATATAAAGACTTAAAACTGCAAAGTAACGATAAGCTTCTTTATCTACTTACCGAGAACGGATATGAGCAAACGCCCGTTGATAATAATATCATCAAAGAGAAGATAAGAGCTGATTTCACTCTCAATGATAATAACTCATATTTCTATAGAAATGATACCTTTGTCGTAAGGGCTATAAATATTGATGAGAGGAAGTATATTTTTCTACATTGTATTAGTTATCCTCAAAAATATATACTCGACTTTGATTCAGATAAAAAGGAAGTTCCTAAGATAGATAGAAACGAACTGATTAATATAAAATAATGACAGAAGAAGAAAAGAAGAAGGCTTTAGAGAACTTCAATGCTCTCATAGAAGAAGCAAGGAAGAATAACGTCAATATGACGATGGACGAGATTAATGAAGAGATTCGGCTCGCAAGGGCTGAACGAAAGCAAAGAGAAAAAGAAAAGGCAGAGCGCAAATAGTGCCCTGCCTTTCTTATAAGAATTACGGACATCTATACTAAACTAAGAGTGGGTCAGTTGGCTCACTCTTAGTTATTTTGCTTCGCATTCTCTATAGCTTTAAGTATTATCTTTTTCATTTCATCTTTAAGAAAGAATTTTGTTAGGTACAATACGTTGTAGCCCTTATTTTCTACATGTTGACCGTAATCTACGCCAGATGCAATGATAAGAGAATATCCTTTGGGGGCAATAACACCTTGCTGTTGAGCATACTTAACTGCTGCATCAGGGATAAAATGAGCCTTATCTTTTTCAGTTCCATTTAATTCCTCGTGGTCGCCAACGCACACAAGTTCGCCATCAAGAAATAAAGCATAATCAATGGTGTTCTTTAAATTTGCTGTATGGTCTTGATAACCCTTGTTATCCTTAGAATAGGTGACAGCACGCTCACCTAGTTCAGCCATAGCGTATGTAAGATAATTAATCATTATCTCTCTTTGCTCCATTAGTTTCTTTTTGAGGGCTTCAATACCCTTAATTCGTAATTGTACTTTTGCCATAACTCATATTTTGTTTACCATGTCAAAGGTATAGTTTTTTCTGTAAATAACAGGAAAATACAGAGATTATATATAAACAAAACAAAGGCAGCACGTATTTCAAAGTACTGCCTTTTACATTTGTATCTCCATAATTATTTATACTTTGTTGTATTGCGTATCTCCTATTCACGCATAACATTAAACCTCAATACCGACTACATTATTGTAGATACCCTCTGGCAGCACGCCACCAAAGGCTTTCACGGCGTTACCGATGCCTTCGGCAATCATCGTACCCTCACAGCTATCATCAATACCCTCAGATACCAAGAACTTCATAGCTTTTTCCTGTACCGCCATAAGCTCTTTGAGCAGACCGATACACCGCTGAGTAGCATCATTATCAACTGTTACCTCTATCATTATATTCTGATTATCCATTTTTGATTTCTCCTATTCAATTAAAAGTTAGACTGATTGTTTTTAGACACAAGCGCAGCTCTCTTCTCGCCGTTGATTTCAGCGATGGCATCTTTCACATTAAAGTCGTTGTTATAGAGAGCAAGAATAAAACGCTTGCCACGTTGATTCCATACAAGATTTACTTTTGTGCCCGTAGAACCATCACCCTTGATATAATTGTAGGTTCGGGTGCTTGCGAGCTGCCATTCACGGTACTTGCCCTTCAAATGCCAAGAACCTGATTGAAAGTATTGAATGCCTGCATTGGAAAGCTGCTGATTGAGTGCTCTTGCGCTGATACCGAGGTCATCAGCAACTTGTGTGGTGGTAAGGCAGTCCGTTGATGCAAGTGTATCATCGTAGTACTTTACCTTTGGTGCGGCAACAGTCAATTCCTTCTGCTGAATGCCGATGGTCTGCGCTTGCTGCTCGGTCTGAGCTTCAAGCTCACGCACACGCTGCTCATTGCGCTTGATGGTCTCGTCAGCTACCTTCAAAGCTCGTGCCATAATCATTTCGGGAGTATCATTCTCGTGCGAGACAATGTAGCCGCCCTCCTTGCGCAAAGCTGGCAAGACCTCATCAAAGACCCAATCTTGGAACTTGCGTGCGGCAGGCTTGCGAGACTGGAAGATGCAACGATAAAGGTCGGGCTCGGTAACGAAGTACATCTGAATTTGCTGAATTGCAGCCGTACCGTCTGACTTTGTTCCTGTTTTCACCCCTACATTAATTGAACTAATGTAGGGGGTAGAATCTTCTTTCGCTTTTGATACATTAATTGAACTAATGTGGCAAGCGTTTAGTCGATTTACGACAGCTCCAACTTGCAACCCAAGCGAATCACACACATCCTTCAAACAGAAGATAGGTTCACCCTTCTCATTCCGTGAAGTCCTAAGCTCTCCAAACATAGGAGAATTAAAAATTTCTACGTTCTTCATTTCCGATATTTATTTTGAACGTTTAACAATATGTGGTTGATACAAAATGAAGATGTATCGCTACCACCTTGTTCAATGCTTATATCGGAAAAGCACGCCTACATCATTACAATGCAAGCAGGGGGCGATACATCTATATTTTTTTCTAAGAAGAATCGAGCATAAAAAATGCCCTCCCTATAAGATACGGAAGAGCTTCCAACTCATCCGATATAATTTTTGAACGCCGCAAAATTAAAAAGAAATCTGCGAACTACCAACTTTTTCTCCAATTATTTTCGATTATAATAGAAATAAATCGGAATTAATAGTATTTAATAGCTTTCGTACTAAGAATCAGCAACTTATTTCTTTACCTTGATAAACTTATTATACCTATAGAAGGGAGCAGCAGCCGAGACCGCCGCCCCCAAGAGATACAACATATATTAAGATGAAATGATAATCAGTTTTTGACAATCAAACACAGGAACGGCGACTGCTGTATGATTCCATATTTCAAATTCCATAGAATTGAGGCATTCTTCAACAGTTATCGCAGATAGCTTCTTCTTTGTATATTTAGAGTAAACATCTCCATACGAAATCAGCCTACGCATATCTTCTCTATCCATACCTATAACTAATTACCAAATTGTTTGTTGTTGTTTCCGTTCTTTAACCCGTTTCTTTGCAATATCAAAGAATTTTTTATTCTTCTCAAAGCAAATGAAATGTCTGTTAGTATTAATGCACGCTATCGCAAGCGTACCAGAGCCACAGAACGCATCCAAGACCACATCACCCTCATTACTGCTCAGTTCAACGAACTCTTGCATAATTGAGACAGGTTTTTCTGTTGGATGATTCTTACTTTTCCCGTTAATCGGTTTTTCTTTCTTTACCCGATTATAATACAAGTTATTATTTAACCGATTAAGAGCAGTACCGTAATCATACACTCTTACTATGTACTCCAGGTTCTGCGAAAAACGATTTTTGTTAATGATAGATAACGGCTTCTCCCAGACGAGTATTGTAAACATCAGGCTATTCTTATTTGCCCAGTTACAATAATACGGTACCTGTTCTTCCGAACAGAACATATAAGCATTCATTATCTTCATTTTCGGCTTTAATGCATCAAGGAACTTATCTATTTCTTCTTCGCCGAAACAACTCATCCCTCCCATCATATCACCACCATATTTATAAAGCTCCGATTTTCCAAAGGAACTTTTCTGATTCCATTCACTCCCATCATACGTAGGACTAAGTGGCGATTTATTGTGGAGATATGGTGCATCCGTAACACATAAATCTATGCTTTTATCAGGAATATCACGCATAAGGTTAATGCAATCTCCGAAGTAAATATTATCTAACTCCATACCCTACGCTCCTTTCTTGAATTTCTTAGTACCTTCTTTAGGCTCGCAGAAGCCATCCTCCTCTCTCAAATTATAGAGAGCTTGCGTTTCCTCAGACATGCTATAGAAAGCCGAGAAACGAGCCTTCTTTGCGTTGATAGGGTCATAGAGAGTTCTTGTTATATCAGACCATACGGCGATAACCTTCTTATCCTTAACGATATTATCACGGAATTTCTCTGCTTCATCGTGCATGATGTCGTACAGACAATTATCCGCTTGCGTGAATGCCATTTTAGCCCGATAATTTTCGTAGCTTGGAGCAATATCAACTCCATACTCCCTTTCGGTAATCTCCATAACGTGTATATGGGTATCATTAATCTGCTGTACAAGGTTCTGAATCATAATGACATACGAGCAGAGATAAGGGTTATACTTGCATTTCAGATTGCGAAGCTTATCTTCAATCATCTTTCGTAACTTCTCAACCTTATCCTTAATCAAATCCCACAGAAAAGTAGAATACTCATTATAGTAGTCTTCATCCATATTTCGCTCATACAACTTCATCGTATCACGAATAGAAGTTTGGCATTCTGTAAAGTGCTTTTTAAGATTGAACTTAAACACTTTCTTCTTATCAAAGACCTCCTTAGAAATAAGAAGGAAGTTGTCTGCCAAGATAAACTCCATGTAGCAACTCTGACAGAGAGTAGAATAAGCGTAATCAAGGGCTTTCTGTATCTGCTCATTATCAATGCCACTCGGTACATAGATAGTGGCTTTCCAACCCATAACGTCCGTTTCTACATATCTTCCCGTATCAATCTTACAATCATTATGATTGCCTAATAAAATAGTTGCTTCCATACTTTACTTCTCCTTATTATTATTACCTTGCACAAGACATCCGAAAGTAACCCCAACAGATATGATAATCAATACAAATAGAACCAAATTCATACCTTATCCCTCCTTTTCTTTTAAGAACCGCACAAGGCAGTTATAATTCTGACTAAGGCTATTGAGAATCTTAATTTGCTCACTAAATGACAAATGCTCGAATAGCACAACTTTATCATCCTTATCCTTTATGGTCATACCGCAAAGGTTACCACCGATTTCAAGTATAACTTTTAGATTAATATCTTTTTTATCCATAACAAAGCTATTTTTTTAATTTCCGATAATGATAATATTTTTTGTGTTCATAGCGCACGGTAGAGTACTTTTGAAGATTTTTCTCATATTCCTCACGAGGATAAGAGAATGCGCCTTCAGAAAGAGCTATACGCTCAAAATCGGCATACTTCTTGTTATATCCAAGAAGCTCAACCAAATCCTTCGGATAACACCATGCAATCTGTAGTTTTTGCGGCTCGTTTTTTTCTGGCGAAAACCTTATTGAACCTATATCTTGGTAACGTTTTGCATCAGGCATTCTCATATCCTCAATATAAGGTTGTAACTCACCACTTCTTACGTCTCTGAAAAAGACAAAGATAGCATTACTACCACAAGGCTCTGTAACAGGGTGGAGTATCTTGTCAATACGTTCTTTCTGTTCTTTCTGACTTTGTTTATAGCCTTTCTTGTACCCTCGAATAAAAGCCTCCGAACATACTTCAAGCAAACCATCTGGGCAAACACGATGATTGCATTGCCTACAATGACGTTCATTGCCGTTAGCTATTTTAGCTTTATCTTCTAAGCTTAATCTCTTTCCCATTTTATTACAGATTAATTATTGATATTCCGTTATACAATAGCACCCAACCCGTTATGAGTAAGATGAATAAGAATATAGTAATCAAGATTTTTTCTTGTATGGTTACCACACCTTCTAATTTTCCGTTCATTGCGCCAACAGCAACAACGCTGCTCAATGCGATGACGGATGCGCCTATGATGATTAAAATCGCTCCTATTCCCATTTTTTTACCTCCCATGTTTCTGTAATATCCATCTGCTCACGATATTCTTTTACCGCATTGGTAAAATAAGGAGAGATATTCAAATCCTTAACAAAAGAGGTGATGGTTTCCGTCTGATGATAGTTATCACCTTGTACCCATCCATCATCCTCTTTAACGAAGCAGAAAACAGCAAAACAAGATTTCTGTTCACCCGTTTCATTATCCAGTATCTGTTGCCTTCTCGCACAGAACTTCATTGTTCGTTCGTTATTGAATAGCTCGTAGCCATCACCCGTGCGTTGTGCAAAGGGCACTTCGCCCTTTGCTTCTATGATAAACTTCTTTTCTTTAATCTCTTCCATAATCATTATGTATTAGATATTTCTGAATAACTTTCATTTTTTCCGTAAACAACTCTTACGTTAAGAAGATTGTTAAGTGTGAAACCCATTCTCCAACTAAACCAAAGATAACCAATCTTCTCAGCAATCCTTATTGCGGTATCAGCATACTTCTTTGCATCACCCTTAAAAGGTTCTGAGCCATGATAGGAGAAGCCATTATCAAAGACTAGTTTGAATACCTTATTCTTAGGTAGCTGATACTTACAGAAATCATCATAAGGAAGAATATTTCCATCTACCTCAAAGCAAATCTGCTTATAATCAAGGAAGGAAACAAACCCTTTATCATTGATAGTAAGATTGCTTCTTTTAAAGATAGCTAAAGCATCTTCCTCTTCCTTTTTATTAAGAATGCGATAATTAGTAAAAATTATCTCACACCCGATTTTCTGCGGAACAAAATCAACGATAGCAATAAGTGGGCTAAAATTGCAATATGAGCCAGATTTTGCCATTCCTTGCTTCTTCAAGAATTGTTCACTATCATACTTATCAAGATACACGATAGCCAAAGGAAACTTTTTCCTAAATATTACGTTTAAATCCTTAAATTCTATAAACATAAGCTTAATCAATAAAGTCGTTAAACGTAAGAACCTCAGATGCACCCTCACGGAAAGGTTTCTTATCGCAAGCGTAACCCATCCAAGAGCCATAGTCATACACTTTATACATGTGATAACCAGCCTTCATCAACACCTTAAAGGCAGCTTTCATTTCACATCCATGTATTCTAACCATATCCTTATCGTTGGCATGTCCACTAAAACATGGATTGCTCAAACTAATACGTCTTGTAGCAGGTCGGCTACCATTATTTGCACCTGAGAAAGGATGAAAAATATCCCAACAACTATTAGATAAGAAGGCATTACAGATTGCCTGTACGACTTCCTCTCTAACTTCGGTTGGTTGAACATAATCGTTTTGTGGTATATTTACCTTGATTTCCATAATTGTATCTCCTATATTTAAACGTTAATTATTTCTTCTTCATACATTCCTTCACAGCGTATTGGCTTCTAAGAAGGCATTGTGTGGCATTCAAGCCTTTCAGAGGAATAAAATACTCTACGATAGCATTCCAACGTCCTCTGAACGTACCCGAACCCTTTGCGTTGGCAATAAAAGAATCCTCTGTAGATTCACCAACCAAAGCACCTGAGTACTTGGTGATAACCTCGCCAGTGTATGTATTGATAATTGTAATCATTGTCGTATCTCCTATTTTTCAATTTCTGTAAACTCAATTTTACCATTCTTTTTAACCTGTGCGTGCCACTTATTGGTTCTCACCTTATCATCCCAAAATGAAACAGTAGGAAGTACCACACATTCACCACGCTCTACAAGTCTTTCGTAATAACTTATGACCTCATCCCAACTATCGAAAGTATGGGCAAGTACTGTAAATCTGAATCGAGCAATTTTCTTTGTTTCCATTGTTGTATCTTTTAATTGTTAAACCTATTTATTAATTATTTACACCGCAAAATTAATAATTTCTTTTGAAACCAACAAATCTTTTCAGTGTTTTTATTAGTATTTTAATAGATATTAATACAAAACCAAGGAAATCGGATATTTTTACATAGAAAACTTATCTTTTAACCATTTTTCTATGGTTAAGATAAACTCATCCAATGAGCGGCAAATGCTGTACTGAAAGCCTAATCGCTCAACGTCAGACTGAAATTTGGCTTGCAAATCAGATTGATACCCGTCCTTAGTTTTAACTTCAATAAATAGGACATTTTCTCTTGCTATAATAATAAGGTCGGAGAAGCCAGCCAAAACGCCCTCGCCTTTCATAATCTTCGCTTCAAGCGCACTTCGTTGTCCTCCGTTAGGGATGGCGGCAATGATATAGCGAGGGTATTGCAAGCGAAACCACTTCACCATTTGAATCTGAATCTGCGATTCAATGTGCCGTGGTTTGCTTCTGCCTTTCTTCTGGCTCTCCTTCTTTAAAAGCTCATCGTACTTCATTATTACACAACCTTGTCCAAAATCTTTTTAAGATAGAACTCTATCATATTTTCATAATACTTCCTATTTGAAAGATAGTCACCGCAGCTAATCTTCTTCTTGCATAAATTAACATCATTCTGCGCTAAGAGGTATCTATAATAAAAGAGTGACTTAAAATCCATAAATCTATTCAGTTTTAAAGTCTTATCCTCATAAGCCTCTTCGAGCTGCTTATTAGTTTCTTTCAGCTCTTCATTCTTCTTAATAAGACGGGAAATCTCTTTCTGTAAGTGATAGGTAAATATCCACATAGCGATAAACGGCAAGAATAATATCGCCACAGACCAACCATCTTTGACCGCACTACTGATACAGCATCCTAACAAAAAGAATGCACATAGCAGCTCAGTATGAGAACCGCACCAAGATAAAATCTTCTTCATATTGATATATTATTTATCAGTTTCTATTTTTGAGACTTGACTATTGAAGTATTTGCGCACACCTTCATAAATCTTCAATTGCCGAGAAAGTTCTTTATTCTTTTGGAGAAGCTCATCACGCTCAGCTACGACCTTCTCGTAATCATTGTGTTTGTTGTTTAATTTATTAAGCAACTCACCTTGCTCTTTGACCTTCTTCTGGTAACGAGTTAGCTTGATTTGCATCTTCGAGTAGTTTTCTAACACTCTAAGCACTACTCTTTCGTAAGGTACATCATTATTATACTTAGTTTCTTCCATTCTTATTTTCCTTTCTTTTATTACGCACCACCTCAGCTTGGCAAGCTTTGCAACGATGCTTGTAAGACTTAGAAAATTCACTTATCGGCTTCTCGCAACCACATATCTCGCATTTACGTATTCCTTCAAATAGAGGCTGCTTTATAACCGTTGCAAGAATTCTATCCTGTCTTTCCCATTCTTCGTTAGTTTTCATCCATTGAAGGCAAGGTCTATTTTTTGGCATTGTTAAGGCTGAAACAAGTCCCAACATTTCATCATATCCAAGATGATTACTATGTCTGTCTCCTTGCCATACATCAAAACCGAAATTACCATCTGTCTTAATTATAATATCTTCCATAATTAATAATACTTTTTGATTTTATCATAAACACCGTATTCTCTTTCAATATCAAGGCAAAGCTACTTCACCTCTTCTATATTTCTCCCAAAATTCTTTATCGTACTTAAACCCTTTCTTAAACTTATGTCCGAATTTATTCCCTTCCTTAAACCTAAACTTCTTAGAGCTTGATTTGGATATAATGGCAGCAATCTTCATGGAAGATAATCTATACTCATGCAACCATACGGCATCTTTTCTTAACCCAAGAGACATAGCCTTATTCTTAACTGTTCTAATATTACAACAGAAGATTTTAGCAATTTCTTTATTTGTACGAAAGGGAAATAATCTAATAAATCTCTGTTCCTCCTCCTCGCTCCAGTAGCGGAAACGCCCTAAATAACGGATTTCACCATACTTAGCGATAAATCGTGGTGATGCAGGTTTAACTCCATTTCCTTTTAGTCGCCGCCGTACTGTTTCATAAGGTATACCTACCTTTTTACTAATTTCGGGTATGGTAAGCCCCTGTGCGTACAGAGCTAATAATCCATCATCTATAGAATGAGGATATTTTAGTACACAACACCCTTTATTACCTACTCCCATGCCAATGTTTTTAATTGTTCGATACTCTGATAAGAGATTTTGCATTTCTTATTCTCGTAGCAACAATCTTTAGCAAGAGCATTCCATAGAGCATTAAGACAGATGCCAATCTTCTCTTTATCGTACTTTAAATAAATCTCTGGGCAAGTAAGGAAAGGTTCAGGCTTTTTGTCTTTTAACTGAACCACAACAACCCTTTTTGCTCTTGTTGGTCTATCATTCAATCCTATCATGTATTCACCTCACTTTCTATCTGCTTCTGCGATTCACGGATAAGTAAGTCAAGCACCTTGCTAATAATGTTAGGGTTCTTAACTACATAAGTTCCCACATTGGTTACGAGGTCTACTTTTACCACCATTCCGTTATTTCGTAGCAATTTATATTGAGTATTCAACTCTTTAATTTTATCCAACTCATCCATATAAAAATACTATTTACCATTATACGCAAGCATATACAGCCTACGATACTCTTTATGAGCATTGTACCAAGCTTTGGCTCTTTCGATGCAAGCTTCACGATGCTTTTGATAGTAGGTCTTGCCGTATTTACTTCTGCGCATCTTACGTTCAACTTCTGTCATAGTTTACTTGATAGAGCGGAAGGAGATACTATAGAATAGACCTCCATCCGCAATTATATATTTCACAGCTTAAAAATCAAAAGAACGGCAAGCGGAGAGCCCTTCGGAATGATAAGGTAGCGAGAGCGTGAACCGAAGTTCGTCTGCTCTTGTATCATTGTTTCATCATTGATGGAGAGTACAAGTCTTACCATCTCCTTCTCCCCTACATGCGTAGAAATCACATCGGAGTGCTGTAGGCGATAATCTGACTCCGTAGGCAAACCATGAAGAGCGTTAAATGTAATTGGAACAATCAATCCACGATAACCCTCTTTAAGAGTAATGCCCGTTAACACCTCCATTCGCCCCTTACGAGTTTCAATATCATTTGGAGCATAGATAACAAATGAATTACTATCATTATCAATAGGAGAAGGAACTCCATCCTCAATCCCAAAAGGGAGTTCGTCTTTTTCCTCGTGTTCCTTAACTTGCTCCTCATTTTGCTGCTGAGCCGCATTTTCTTGGTTCTGCGGAGCGTTCTCATTCTCCATAGGCATATTATTGCCATCCAAATTCAAAGGCTGTTCTACGCCATTTTTCTTAGGTCTTGCCATAATTTACTCCTCCCTCTTTTCTTCGTTAGACTTCTGTTTCTTCTCCTCCTTTGTCTTATGCTCGAAGACATCGTACACGTTGGTTTTACTGAGACCGATGATTTCGTAATCTATCATGGTCTTGCCCATTACCTCATCAATGTTATTGATTGCTCGGTGCATAGACTTTGCTTGTACGAGGTAAGTCACATTGCTACGCTTCTCCTTATTAGACTTTTCATCAATGAGGATGAATTGTAACTTGGCTTTATACCAGTAATCATCATCATCCTTATCAGAAAAGAATACCTCTCTGTACGAAGCCTCTTGCATTGACTTAACCTTAAACTCGCCGCTAATATAAGCAGCCATTTCCTCTGTGATTGCGCTCTCACCTTCCGTGAAGGATAAGGCATCAATCGCATACTTTTCGGTCACAGATTTCTCTGAACCATCTTCTTGGGTCTTTTGATAGCGGATTCCTACCTCAAACCAATTACTCGTTCTACTTCTCATATCTAATAATCTAAAACTAATTTAAAACCATTCTCTAAGAGAGTTCTTGCTCAGAATGGTAAATCATCCGAATTCTGCGTTTGTGCAATAGGTGCAGCGCAAGAAGAAGCCGCATTCTGACTTTCAAAAATTACAGGCTTTAAACCACCAAGGATAGGTATCGCCTTTTTCTCCTCATCTGTCATTTTCTCACGAACCTCCTTAGGCAACGACTGCTTAATCATGTGGGTCTCGTCATACTTAGGGTTCTTTAGCTCCCAAGCAGTAAGGTCGATATAAGCAGCCTTCGGATGATTATTTTCATCTGTGGTAACGAAGATATTATTATCTTCAACAGGAATAACCAAACAACGAAGTACTCCGGTTCGACCTTGGATTTGCATTATGCCAGCTCTTTTGAGCTTCAGCAAGTTCAATTTTCCGTTAAAATCTGTCATATTATATATATTTAAAAAACATAGCCCCAAGAGAGAGAATCGAACCCTCGCCAACCTCCGCTTATTAAGAGCTGCTTATTACGGAGTATCTTCGCATATACTTTAAAAACATGGAAAATAATACATACATCTATTCTAACTAAAAGAAGTCGGAACCACTATTCTACAGCTCACGCACACCGTGCGATTGGTTTTTCTCGGGATATAAATGCCCTACCGCTGTAGGGCTAAAAGATGAAATTTTTCAAAAATAACCTTTTAAAAATCTGAATAAAATAATTCTTCTAAGAGAAAGAGCCAACACCTCACGGCGGCTTTATGGCTCTTCAAAAAACGACTTTCTTATGACTTCAATATTCAATCTTATGTAGTTATATTTTAAATCAACTTATTCTGAATGAAGCTACTCATTGCTACTTGTATTTCCATTCGAATCCATAGGCAATTTTGTGCCTACCATTCAACACGTTACCAATATTTGTTATATTGGTTTTACCGAAATATAAAGTAGCAGCCGTAATACTATCGAACTCAGCAATAACATTTTTTGTAATCGGGTCAATTTGCAGTACAGCTTTTTTATATCTTCCAGCCGCATAAGGCTTTATATTAAGACCCGTACGCAACGCATGTTTTTGATTTTCAGAATGAGAGCACCATTCCAAATTATCGACTTTATTATTCAGTTTATCTCCGTCTTTATGATTCACATCTGAAAGATGATTTGGATTTGGTAAAAATGTCATTGCAATCAGTCGGTGAACCTTGGCAAACCAATGATGATTATTGTCTTTGCATAAGCAAAGATACAGATAACCACGATTATTTGTATTTGGGGAAATTATTTTCCCTTTGTGTTCCCTTGGCGAAAGAAAGCCATGACTATTTTGTGTCATAAGAACCCTATCGACAGAACGAACTCTTCCAAAAGTCGATGCCTGATAAAATCCTTCCCATTCAGGTATATCCTTCCAAATCTCTTCCATATTTTAAATCCTTTCTTTAAAGAGAGGGCTTTCGCCCTACTCTTATATTAAATTCTGATTAATAAAACTAACCATTGCCATATTCTGCGAAAGAATCATTGGCTGGTCTAATAAGTGCGGTTTATACATATCCGTAGCGGCATTGTAAAAATCCCACACTGTCACCTTATTTTGCTCGTGATAGGTAAGCATCATCTTCTCGGTAAGACGACCTATCTGAGCTTGATTCAGAGGTATAGTTTGCAAGTTACGTATTTCTTTATATTTAGTCTCAGATGAAACACGTAGAGCGGTAAGCATACCTATTATAGTAAACATTTCCTGCGCACTAATCTCTCTTGCCTTCATTGCTTCGATTTTTTTATCATCGGAAGCAACAATACCTCGAAGGTTCTGTAGCCACTCATCAGCCTTTAGAAGCAACTCTTCAAGTGTATATGATTTTCGGTTGCTATTTGTATCTGAATATGTAGCCGCATACTGCTCTGGTGAAAGCATACATGTATTATGACAGATAACACAATTACGTCCAATTCCGAGCTGTATTCCTCTTTGATGGAATGATACAGCCATATTGGTTGTGACCTCATTCTTACCCTCTCCTTTATCGAAATCTCTGAGACGGATATTACAGTAAACTCTTCGTAGAATATGAGCCTCTACTGCTCTGTCGCCGAATTGAGCTTCTTTCTGTGGCAAGATGCTTACACCAGGATTTTTCTTATCCTTGTTGTTTGAAGCAAATAAATCATAAATCTCTGGCTCATAACCATAGCTCTTACACATATCCATTACACGATGTATCAGTTCGTGATGATAGATACCTTTGAGAGGTTTGCCGTAAGCATCATTCTCACGTTCAGTTCTTTCAAGCTGCTCTAAGGTAAGTATCTGACACTTACTTACGTCAAAATCCAAAAACTGACGTTCGTCTGCGCTCTTTAACTCTGGCTGCTTTGCAACCGCTACTTCTGCTACCTTTGGCTGTGCCATCAAATTCATTGCCATTGTGTTCATTGTTGTATCTCCTATTTTTAATACATTAAACAAAATAATTATTACTATATATACTATTAATCTTCAATATCATTGAGAACCTCCATGTGTTGCGTTTCTCCTACCAACTCAACATTCTGCGAAAGGTTCTTTGTGCAAAGGAATACCCATTTAGGTATGATGCAAAGATTGTAGTTATCACTAATTGCATCCTCCTTAATAATTAACTTTGACTTTGGTACGAATACCTTTGTCTTACCTTCTTTGCCTTCAAAGAGAAAAATCTGAGCATTCTTTGATTGCTCCATCATTTCATCCTTGCGACAACGGAACTTAACTAATGTTGTTACTATCTCCATATTACCTCCTTTTTTAGTAAGCGAGCCAGATAACAGCATACGCTAAGATAATTCCACTAGCGGCGAGCATTGCTGCTTGTACCGCATCTTTTACATCTTCGGTTCTCCAATTACATGGATTCATCATGTCTTTTTCTTTTTTCATTTTTCGTATCTCCTATTTTTAATTTATTAATAATATCTACATTAATTATATGTATCAAAAGCTATTTTATTAACTTTGATACCGCAAAATTAATAACTTTATCTCAGACTGCCAAATTTATTAATAGTTATTTTTAATTTATTAATACTAACTATTAGTTTTTTAATAGATTTTAAGCGAATATCTCATTTTTTCTTTATAATTTTGCGGCGTAAAAGGAAAGTGCTAGTTTCCAAGCAAAGAAAAGAATCATATATGCCCAATCAACACAAGTGAAAGGGTTCGATATACAAACCAAACGGAATGATTGCTAGCACCTTTCATCTGTTTGGTTTTTACATTAATATATATATAATGATGAAAAGAATAAGAATAGGAATACAGGAAGCTAAGTTTGCTCTGAGCGACAAGAATCGCTTAGATGCCTTCTGTTTGCTTCTTAAAATAAAGCTCTTATTCCGCTCATCAGACCTTAATCTTGTGTCATACAATCATTGCGCCAAGCTTTTGCATATTGATAATAATAAATTAAAGAGACTGCTTGAATATGGTTGCAAGATAGGGTATTTCCGTTTTGAAGAGAAAAATGGAAAGAAGAGATTCATTGCACGTAGCATACATTCAAATGATGGATATAGTTATAAGCTTCGCAAGAATGATTTGACGAAGATGACATTTCCAGCCATCAAAAACCTTTTGAGAAGGATTGTCATGGAGAACCAAGTTAGAATGCAAGAGGACGTAATCAATACGCACAATAAGGGGACGAATGGGAGAAATGCGAAGACTATTCGCAAGGCTCTCAAACGTGAAAGTCGTATGTTGAGGAAGAAGTTTAGTGATAACAAAGGTTTATCTTATGACAGAATCAAGGATGTTATCTATGGTACGATGTACCAAGCGTTCAAAGTTACAAATCAGCTTGTAAACAAGGGTATCATCAATAAGCGCACAAGAATCAAGGAAGTAAGGTGCGATGCAAAGGTATGTACCAATAATATGGCTATTACGGATTTTGAAGGTTCTATAATAGTGATAAGCGCAAAAAATAGAAGTGCATTTTCCATTGAATCGAATATCTATCGTATGCAGATGGACGATGCTATATCAATATCTCGTCATGGTATGAGAAGAAAGGAGGCAAAAATGTAGTTTATGTAAAATCAAAAATAATAAAATAAGGGATGAGGGCTTTAATTTAATTTATTCCCTTATAGGGGCGACAGCCCCAAGAAAGAATTAACTAACGGGCGCACATACGCCCCCACCCGATTATATAATAACACAGGAGATACAAAATGGAGAAAAAGAAAAATTGGCTCGATACTTACCTCACGCCAGCAAAAGAACTTGTTGGATATGAGTGCTACGTAAGTTGTGATTATGAAGATAAGTTCGCAACAGGAAAATTTTCAGTTATCATCATAAGGAACGGAGAAGTTGTAGCAAAAGAAAAGAATCACATCTATTGCGCTTCAAAGGCAGTCGTTATGGTAGAAGCAACGCTGTTTATGATGCAAAAATGCGAAGATGCCGATGTTATCACAATACATTCAGAGTACTTTAAAAATTACTTTGCCTTTTTTCACGAGGCGAGAAAGGCTAACGCACAAACAAAGAAAAACTATCTGAGCTTATACAAGAGCTTTAGAAAGGATGCGGAAGTAATCTTTGACCTCACTACTTGGTGTAAAAGAAACAAATACGATAATGAGGTTGAGAAAATGTTAAGCGATAACTAAACCATAGGAGATATGCAAGATGAAAAATGAAACGAAATTAAAGAAGCTGATGTCTTTCTTAGACGAGAACGGCATCAAATACACCACACCTCGAAAGAGAAAAGAGGGAAGTGCCCACCTCTTCATCGGTCAGTACATGATTGCTGTAAAGATAGAGGGTGAAGATGATGCTTTATTCTTTAATAAGCATAAGAGAGGGAAGCATCCTTTCTTTATCAGAACTTCGGAGACCCCGAAGTTTATTATCGAAAAGATGCAGAATCTGATTACAAGAATGATGTTAATACAACAGAAACATTTTATGGAACAAAAAAAATAATTATATGGAAAAACTTAATTTTAAGCTAGAGTTCGCCGATAATGGGGTTATTGTCACAGATGATAGCTCTGGCTCTGTAAACGTCTATCAAGAAAAAGAAGACGGCAGTTATCACGAATATACGAAGAGAGCTATCAGCGAATCCGTAGATGACATCATTGCTCATCTTTTGCTTGATGGCACGGAAAACTTGAAGCAGAAGTCGATTTATAAAATCAAAATTGAGATAAGATAATATGTTATACCAAAAGAAAGAAAAGAAGCCGAATACGGCAATTAAGTATGAGGTACGTGAGTTTATTCACGGCGGTATTGAATATGCAACAGATTGCCCTTTCGGTGAATGTGGGCGATATACGCACGCTCTAAATAAAGTCGGTGCTATTGAATGCAATCTTTGTAGGTATCAGAAGAAAAATAATACAGAAGCAAGGGTTGTAAGATGTATGCATCCGTAATTACAGGAATTAGCAGTTGATAAACTTTTTAAAAAGTAAGAATTATGATAGAATCAATGAAGATACGTGAAGGGTTGGTATTTACCTTACCAATAGAGCCTAGTATGGTAGTCCATGTAAATGATAGACTAGAAGTTTACGTTTATAACATCGGAGAAAAAAGATATTCGTTAGCCAATATTTGCCCTCTCAGATTAAAAGTTATCAAGGTAGGTAGAGCTATTGTAGAATGCAATATTATACCAGACGAATACAATCTTGTATATAGAAAGAATATTCCTATTCAGTTTGAAGAGATTGCAAAAAATGGCACTATTGTCACAGAGGAAAAGGAAGAAATGGTTAATCACCCTAACCATTATGCTTGGCTAAAGGAACTCTGCGGCATAGAGCCGATTGATATTTGCCGACACCTTGATTTTAACTGCGGCTCGGCAGTAAAGTATCTTTTACGCAAGGGAAAGAAGGAAATGAACCTTTCAGAGCGAGAACAGAGAGTGCAGGATTTGAGCAAAGCAATCTTTTATCTAAAGGATGAGATTGATATGATAAAGAAGAGCAAATGAAATACTCGAAGGCTTTAATCAGACAAATTCGCTGCGACCTCCTCTCGCATACAACGGATGCGGAGAAGGCTGCGGCGAAAATCTGCACTCAGTTAGGATATAAGGTGATACCACAGCAGCCGATAGTCACGGGCAGGAAGCTATACTTCGCTGATATATATCTGCCAGAGATAAAAACTATAGTAGAACTCGATGGTGGCCACCATTTTACTAAAGACCAAAAGCGCAAGGATGCTAACCGCTCTTCGGGTATATGGCGGCTCGGGTATCATGTGGTAAGATTGAGTAATCACGATGCTAGGAATCCGAAGAAGGTTAAGGCAAAGTTAGATTTGATACAACGCAAGGCAAAGTAACCAAGAATATTGGCTATCTTGCCTTTTATTTTTGTTTCTTAATAACTATACATAAACTAAAAGAAAGCCGCTTAGACCGCAAGAAAATCGCCAAAAATAGCATTTGTTTACACAGCTTCTATTATTTATTATTATTTTATTAATAGAAATAGTAATTTTGCAATCGGAAATTATTTATTTATTAACGTTTAAAACAGAATTACTATGACAATAAAAGAAAAAGTGCTTGCTTCTGCCAAAACATCATTTGCAAAGTATGGTTTGAAGAAGGATGAACTTTCAAAGCTGGTTGACCTGATTGTTGCAAGTCGTGGTCTAACAGATGAGTCAAAGGACGAGGATGTAACGAGTGCTATCTCGGCAGTTGAACCTTATGTTGGTATGATGCAATCATCATTCAATCGTGCGGTCAGTGAAACAACGAAGAAATTCGATGGATGGATTGACCCTAACGACCCTAACCATAAGCCTACTCCACCAATTCCTCCTACTCCTCCAGTACCTCCAACAGGGCTTACACAAGAGCAGGTTCAGCAGATGATTGCCGAGGCCACCAAAAGTACCCAGAAAGCAGTTAGCGAAGCTGTAGCCGCCGCCATTGCTCCATACAAGGAAAAGGAAGAAAGAGCACGTCTTGATGACCTTTTCGGTAAGAGCGAAAAATTGAAGGACGTTCCGCAGCAGTTCCGTTCACGTTATCAGCTCGACAAGGAAGAGAATCTTGAAACTCTCGCACAGCAATGTGCCGATGATTGGACAGCATTGAAGCAGTCACTTGTAGCAAACGGCAATTTTGTTGAAGCACCCAAGGCAACCTCTCCCGAAGACGAGCAGAATGATTTCATTACAAAAATGCAAGGCTTCTCGGAGCGTAATGCTCCAAAGGAGTAAGGCATTATCAATGAATTATGTTAAACTCTTTAAAAGAAGAAAATTATGTCAAACAGAGGCTATTTTTTGCATAGAACCAAGCCAGAGGATATTAAGGAAGCACTTTGGCTTGAAGAGCAGTGCCTTCGCCGACAGGGTGGTTATGACCTCGACCGCACCAACCTTCCAGCTACTTTAAAGTTTGTTGCGAAGGGTACAGTTCTCAGACTTGTAACTGGTGGTAAAGCGCAGGTTGTAAAGACTGCAAAGGTTACAGAGAAGGCTGTTAAGGCTGCTACAACCTTAAAGATTGCTAGTGGTTCTTTATTCCAGGTTAATGATAAGATTGCTGGTGCGACCATTTCGGCAATTACTTCTTCCGATGGCGTAGATACATTAACTGTATCAGAACTCGCTAACGAAGTTGCCGCAAATGCGATTGTATCGGATTACGATAAGACCAAGGACGTACTTCTTGGCTTTTCATACGATACTCTCGATGTAAGAGACCAAGAGTCTTCTATCGCAGCTACTCCTACCTTACAGGTAATGGAGGTAGAGGAAGATTCACTCCCTTATCCTATCAATGATGAGATTAAGGAAGGTATCAGAGCAAATGGTATCGCTTTGTTCAAGATTCAGTAACCTTTAAAAGTGGAGATTATAGATTATGAATAGTATTTTGAAAAATCTGCAAGACCCAAAGTCTTTTCAGACCTACATTGACGAATACATGAAGACTTCCACCTACAAGGCTGAGTGGAAGAACGAGTTGAAACCTGTTGAGTATTGTGCTGCAAAGGTATATCAGGCAAATATGGCTACCTATGCTGCTGCTATGGTTGGTTCTGTTATCGCTAAGAACGCAGAGCGTCCATTGCATACCATGCCTGATTGGGGTCAGCTTACTGGCTCTATCGGTCGTATCGCCGATGAGTGGGAACTTGATAACGACTACCTCGACCAGATGCACCTCTTGGAGGGTAAGTATAACGATATGTCGGGACGTGGCGGTTATACACAGTCACAGCTTAACGCTAAGTACGATGAACTTATCAAGTACTCATTCAAACCTTTTGAGCTTGCGGTTATCGCTCCTCATAAGCGTATTGATATGTTGTACTTCGAGGGATTGTTCAAGGGTACTCAGACTGTATCACGTACCAATAACTCTAAGGCTAACGTATCTTATACCTTTGATTTGGGTGTTAAGCAGCTCTCTGCTACCACAAATTGGGGTGAGGCGAACGCAACTCCTATTGAGGATATTAAGAAGTTGAAGGACGAGGCTCGTAAGAAGGGTCGTAAGATTCTGCGTCTTCGTATGTCTGAGAACACATTCTTCGCAATGTGTAAGGCAAAGGAGATTAAGGACACCTTCCGCTTGAACCTTAATGGGGTTACCATCAATCCTGCTGCGCCGATGATTAGCGTTGACCAGATGAATATCTATCTGCGCTCTATCCTCTTGCCAACAATTCAGATTGATGAAGATAAGTTTGTTGAGCTGCCTGACAAGACAGTCTTTAACCTTATCCCAGATAACCGAGTTGTTGCGATGTGTGCCGATAAGGTGGCTGTACCTAAGTGCGCTGAGTGCTTGGAGGCTATTGACCCAGTTGATGGCGTTTCTTACTCTACATACGATAACAACCTTATCGGTTATTGGAGAGATAAGAAGGGTTATCATCTTACCAACGAAATGTGGATGCAACCAGTATTCGATGGTATCGAAGACTTCTTTATCTTGAAGGTTGGTGCTTAATGCACTGACCCTCAGTTATGGATATATTGATTTAATAAGTGAAACTTCATAAGATAACAAGATTAGCATGACAATTTCAGAAGCCATAGCAAGCGAGATTCAGCCTTTCTCTACCTCTGATGAGACTTTGGAGAAGATGTTTATTGATGCTACTGATAAGTTTAGCATCACGGCATCCGTGGCTGATGAATACTCTGTAGCGGTAAAGAAACCCGTAGCCTATGCGGCTATGCGTATCCTCTACAAGATGAATCCATTATCAAGTGAGAATGTTGGCGGTATCTCTCAGAGTTACAAGAACGACAAGAATCTCATTGATAAAATGATTAAATCTATTGCGAAGGATGCTGGATTGGATGCTGACCTTGTTATTGATAGTACTTCTGATGATTATTGGGTTCAGAGTGTGAAGGTATGGTAATCAAATAGATAGCGTATGAACTTTGAAGATATACTTAAAGTAAAAGGTGCTCCACAAGATGGCTTTGATGAGGACGGAAATCCTATCGAACAGCCAGAAGGAGAATGGCAAACCTTTGGAAAGTGCGTTATTTTACCTAATTCGCAGGCGAAGATTATCACTCTGACAGACGGGCAGCAGTACGTGTATTCGCACGAAATCTATGCTCCTCTCTCAAAAGCAAAATACCCTCTCATACCGAAGGAAGGCGAAAAGGTTTGGATAACCAAGAAAGATGGCACGATTGATAAGGAAATGGAGGTTAAAGGCTTCGTAACCTTAAAGAAACGCTATCTTAGAATTTGGCTCTAATAGGCGGCAATATGGCAAAGGTTGAATTACAAATCAAAGGTCGTGAAGCCTTACAGAAAAGGTTGAACGAAAAGAGGCAGCAGATTATCAGTTACCTCAATATGCGTTTGATGCAACTTGCCGAAGAAGCGGTCACCTACTCTAAAGAAAACAAAGGTTATCAAGACCGAACTGCAAATTTGAAGAACTCAATTTCATTCGCTCTCTACCTTGATGGGCAACTCATTACCTCGGCAGTTGGTAAGATTTCAAAGGAAGAAGAAGCGGAAGAAGGACAGGAGGGTGTAAGTGCTGCACTCAATGAGTATGCACAGAAAGAAGGTGTGGTAGCCCCTAAAGGGTACTCTCTCGTCATTGTGGCTGGCATGAACTACGGAAAATATGTAGAAGATAAAGGTTACAATGTCTTACATCTTACTAAGTATTTCCTTCGTGACGAAATGAAGAAGATTTTTGAAGAAGTAGCTGAAATGATTAAAAGCGATAGTTAGATATGATACTCGGTGATACAGCCGTTACGGCATTATTTAAGTATCTCAATGAAAATGTTGAGAGAATAGGCATAGAGGAAAAGCGTATCTTTAAGTATGAGATACCCGAGAAGTTGGCTATTGGTGATTATATCGCCATCAATCATCTTCCCTTTGTGTATAGTGATGCCATTAATGAGGGTGTAGTGAATCTGAATATTCATTGCCCTAAGACCTCATCGAACTTACCCGATATAAAGAAACTTTCTGATTATTCAGAAAAGATTCTTTCTCTGTTTGGTGATGGTACTTATCTTGGTGGCTGCTACTTCGATTTCTACTCTATCTCTCGCCCAACTCGTGATAGTGATAACACTTATTACATCAATATGAAATTTAATGTAACGTACAATAATTTAAAAGAATAAAACTATGGCAAAGAATGGTGTATATGGCTTGGAAAGTTTCAAATTTGCCGATTGTGTCGAAAATGGTGGCTATCCTACAGAATGGAGCGACAAAATTAAGGCTGTCGTTTCTGGTAGCTTGAGTTTCAATGACCAGGCAGCACAGACATCGGATGTAGAGGTTGAGGATTCAGAAGACCCTTACGCAGTGCTGCCTACATCAGCAGCAATAAAGGGCTTTACCTTGCAGACATACGATTTCTCAGAAGATAACTTCATTAAGCTTCTTGGTTATACCAAGGATTCTGGTACTGGTGGTAAGGATGGTTGGTTGAATGAGCTTCCACAAGAAACCGAGGTTTACAAGGCTGTACAGATTGTAACAAAAGATTTGGATGATATTCCTTCTCGTACCTTCCAGTGGTCTAAAATGAAACTTACAATCACTCGCAGTGGTTCTATCGGTAAGAGTGGACTTCCTAATCTTAACATTGACTTCCGTCAGATGGCGGTATACGATGCAAAAGGTGAGAAGAAGAGCGGTCATCGTAATATTCTTACCAAGAATATCAGCACTCAGCTTGGTAAGTAAGATACTTAGTATCTAAGATTTTTATTTAGATAAAAGATTAAAATTAAACTTCAAAAGGCGGTGAGGTAAGGGAACTTTCCCAAGCCGCACCGCTTTTTTATGTTATAAAACATATTTTGATATGAAAACATCAGATAAGGAAAAGGTAGCAAAGACGCTTGCCGAGGCATCTGTAAAGATTAAGGTTGGTAAGTTTCGCTTTAGAGTGAAGCCGCTTACTTTTATGCAGATTTACGAAATGGGTGTATTCGGTAGCTCTATCAAAGAACCTACATGGAAGGAAGGCGATAAAGTTAATATAATCCCTCTTTTGTTTGAGCACTCTGAGACAGCTCGTTTAATGAGTGAGATTTTTATAGTGTGTGCCTTTCGCAAGAAGTGGGCACGCAAGGTATGGGGGCGATATATACGCAAGCACCTTGGTATTATGGCATTCAATGAGCTTGTGAAGTTTATCAGCGGTTCGTTTAATGCAAATTTTTTCTTAACCTCTATAATTTTCCTGACTCAGACGAAGATAATGACGGAGCCGAAAACGACTCCCCGTGGGCAACAATCGGACAAGTAATGAAGTACTTTCGTATGAGTTACGAGGAGGTCGTATTTAATCGCTCATACATTAATATTATTCTGCTTAACCGCTCGATTCCGTCCTTTAATACAAATACCAAGGAAGAACCGAAAAAAGGCAGCAGACAGCAAAAGAAGCCGCAAAAAGAGTATCATAAGATAGATAAGCCAATCTCTGCTAATGATTTCTTTATGGGCTTGATGTAATAATCACATAAATAAGCAAACAATATGGCAGCAGCAGATGAAATACTTGGAATCAGCGGACAGATGGATATTTCCGATATTCAAGCATCACTTGACAAGCTCTGTGATGGATTGAATCGTGTCGGCGTTGATACAGAAGCCTTATCTCAGAGAATGAATAAGGCACTTAACGATGTGGCGCAATCCGATGAAGACCTTGCAACAAAGACCACCAAGGCTATGCAGGTTCTTAAATCTGCTATGGATGAAGCTACGAAGGGGATTCAGTTAGTACCTGAAATGATTGATACCGCCAATAAACGAGTAGAAACCATTGAAGGTACTATCGGTAAACTTAACGAGCAGTTAGCTAAGACTGAAAAAGGCTCAGAGGCATTCGGTTCGCTTACCAAGCAAATTGATGCTCAAAAGCATTCTTTGGAATTGGCGAAAGGTGATGTAAAAGAGCTTGTTGAATCTTATGATGGTGTAAGAAACTCTATCTCTCAGGTAAATGGTGCGTACCAAGCATTAAGTGCTTTCTCCGTTGCAAGCACAAGCGCAAATGGTGTTCAATCCGCAACGAATATTGCTGTAGGGGCTACGGCTACAACGGCAGCAACCGCCACATCAGCAGAAGCAGCAGCTCACGTAGCAAATGCCGAGGCGGCAACACAGAATGCCGAAGCGGAAAATCAGAACGTAGAGGCAACTAGACATCTGACAGAAGCTTTGCAGCAATATATTTCCGTTGCTTCGGGTCGTGCTGAGATTGAACGAATGCAATCCGAGAGCACAAAGGAGCTGAAAGCAGATATGAAGTTGTATGAGAAGGCTATTGAAGATATTCAAAATAAGCTTGATGCAACTGATTTTGCTAAAAATATCGAGGAAGCAACGAAGAAAATAGAAGTGCAGAAATCAAAGATTGAGAGCTATAAGAATGCTATGAACAATCTTTCTGCTGCGGATAACGAAACAGGAAATGGTGCTAACTACTACAATAGGCTTATAGAGAAAGCACAGGAAAATATTGATGCCCTTCAATCAAAAATCAATGATTGGCAAACAGAACAGCAGCGACTTAATGCAGACCTTCAGCAATACAATGCTCTTCTCGAAGCTGCGAATAAGATTCAGGGCGGTTCAACCATCGTTCAGTCTGATGCAACATCAACTGTTAAAATCAACGTTGAGGACACATCATTATCAGAACTTACTTCTAAGCTTGATGAGAGTAAGCAGAAATTGCAAGATTTAGAAGCAGAAGCTTCTAAGATGGATGGAAAGCCACTTGGAGAAAAGCAGAAAGAAGACTTGCAGAAACTACAGTCTGAGATAGAAAAGACAAAGAATAATATTTCTGTTTTGCAAGAGGCTATCCGTGAGAAGAACGAAGAAACTTTTATCGGTAGATTACGTAATCAGATTTCCGATTCATGGCAGAAGATTTCCGATTTCGGACAGAGCATAAAAGATAAAATTACTCAACCTATTGATGAGCTGAAAGCAAAAGTAAGCGGTTCTTCCATCGGTCAGCGTTTTAGTGAGGAGTTCGCACAAGCAAAGTCTGGTCTAAGTGATTTTAAAGACGGTATCATCAATGTAATGACTGCCAATGGTAAGTTGCAAGGTGAGATTGGTAAGGTTGGCGAAGCTTTCAAGGCTCTTGGTATTCCTGTGACGGGGTCTCTTACTGCCATCAAGTCTGTAACAAAGGCTCTATGGGGAATGTGTGCAACACCTGTGGGTGCGGTAATTGCTGCAATCGCCCTTGCTTTCAAGGCGGTGCATACATGGATGACTAAATCCGCAGAGGGTCAGAAGGTCTATACAAAGCTGATGGCTTACTTTGGTTCTCTTGCTAAGTCTATCACTGATATTGTGATTATCTTCGGAGAATACTTGTATAAGTGCTTCACAAAGCCAAACGCTCCCCTTCGTGACTTCGGTAATAACTTCGTAAAGACGTTTAAAACTGCCGTGAAAGCAGCGGTGAATCTTATTGGAGGTCTCGGGACTACCATTAAAGGTGTATTAAATATGGACTGGGACACCTTTACTGCTGGTCTTAAAAAGACTTGGGATGGAATTAAGGGTGCTGGTGAAACTGTTATTGATGTATTTAAAACACAAGTATCAGGTGTTATTGGCGCAACAAAGACTATCTATGATGCTTTTACCAATGAAGATTTATCAAAGAAGTTAGGAGCAGCATTCAATGGAATACTTACAAAGGCAGAGCAAGCGGCTTCCCTTGCAGGTAAGATTCAAGAAACGCAAATCGCTATCAATAAGAATAAGGAAACTCAGCTCAAACTTGATGGAAAAATTGCCGAGGTAAGAAATAAAATATATACCTTACAAGGAAAGGAGAAAATCGCTGCCATTGAGGAGGCAAAGGCTCTTGTTAAGCAGAAATACGATTTTCAGATAAAGCAGCAGCAACAGCTCGTTAAGTTACATGAGAAGCAAACTAAATTGCATGCTCAATCTTTGGAGGATATTGCCGCTGAGCGTGAGCTTAGAATGCAGGTTCTTAGAACGCAAGTTCAACAGAATAGTGAACAGAGAATGCTCATCAGACAAGAGGCAGCAGCAAAACGTTCTCTAGCGAATAAAGCTAAATCGGATACAAAGAAGGATGCTACTCAGCAAAAGCAGATTAATTCAGCAGAGGGGAAGCTTGATGATGTTATCTATAAGAATGCTTATGAGAGAGCAAAAGCTTGGCAATCTTTGGAACAGGAGGTAACCGATGCAAAGATTAAGGCGATGAAAGAAGGCGAAGAGAAGGTTATTGCCGAGCGCAAAAGAGAGCTATCCAAAGAGATTGAGCAGATTGAAGAACGAAAGAATGCAGCTATCAAGGCAGAGCGTGACCGACAGAAAGCTGAATTTGACGCACAGCAGTCTGTTATCAAGGCAAAGGGTGGTAAGGCTGAGACTTGGGATGATAAGAAACATCTTGATTCAAAGAATATTCAGAAGATTACCGAGCAGTACACCATCATTGAACAGAAGACTGTAGATTCATATAATAATGAGATTTATGCCGATGAGATAAAATCATATCGTGAATACCTGAAGGAGTATGGTAACCTCGAACAGCAGAAGCTCGCCATCGTTGAGGAATATAACGAGAAAATCAAAGAAGCGAGGGCAAAGGGTAATATTTTCGAGGAAGCAAAGTTGAAAACTGACCTTGAAGAGCAGCTAAAGAAGCTCAACTTTAATGATTTCAAGGATTCTATTAACTGGGATTCTGTTTTCTCTGATATGGGAAGATTGAGCAAATCTTATCTCGAAGACCTAAGAAAAAAGCTCAAAGACCTTCTCGGTTCGGGTACTCTTGATATTGATGATATGAAGGTTGTATCTGAACAGATTGGTAAGATTGATGATGCAATTTCAGAGCAGACCGATAAGTGGGGATGGTCTAACGAGAAGGTGCGTGAATATAATCGTCTCTTACAAGAGGCTGCTGACGCACAAGAGCGATTAAGAAAAGCTACAGTTGAGCAATATAATGCACAGGAACGACAGTCCTCTACGAGGATTGCTATACAAAAAGTCTTTGCTGAAACGGGTGTATCTGTAAGCACAAATAAGATAACCTCTCAGAACAAGAGCGCACTCTTTAATGAGAATAAGATGAATCTCAGTAATGAACAGCTTGAAAAATTAAAGAAACTCTTTGATGAGCTCGCTGTTTCTGAGGTAAAAGTCGGAAAGGCAACAAAGGACGTAAAGAAGGCACAAGAGGATGCAAATATATCACAAGATAAGGCAAGAAAGTCAATTAAGGAGATTGCTAATGAATGGGCAGAAAGCATCGGTAACGTTGCTAAAAAGCTACAAGAAGCAAGTGAATTGATTGATGTTCTCGGTTTCGGTGATTCAGACCTTGGAAAGAAGCTTAAAAGTGGTGCAGATGCCTTCAATAAGGGTTCGCAAGCGGCATCAGACTTTGCTACGGGCAACTATATCGGGGCAGCTATTAACGGCGTAGGGGCTATCAAATCGCTTGGTAGTGCTCTTGGTATCGGCAATGGAAGTAATGCGAAGGAGGTTGCGGAGACTACAAATCGCCTTACAGAATCCAACGAGCGATTGCAATACTCTATTGAGCAGTTGAAGAGTTCGATTGATAAGACCTCGGGAATGAGTGCCGTTAGCAATTATCAAAAAGCCTATGATGCACAGAAGCAAATCAATAAGCAGAGTATGGAAATTCTTCAATCACAGATGGGTTACCACGGCTCGCACCACTCTAACGCTTATTATTGGAATCTGTCAGCACAGGACTATGCGGCTATCAATCGCACGTTAGCACAACAGTCAGCGGTCAGAGGAGGCTATATTAATTCTACGATAAACAAGGTAAGTTCTTTGGAGGATATTTATAAGCTCACTCCAGAGCAGATGAAGGATATTCGCACATACAACCAAGATGTATGGAAGAATATGACCGACCAAGGTAAATATGATAAAACCGAATATTGGGAGAATTATACCGACCTTGCCGAGAAGCTTGAAGAGCTGACTAATAAAATCAATCAGAATCTTACGCAGACAACCTTCGATTCGTTAAAGGACAACTTTATCAGCAATCTTATGGATATGAGTAAATCGGCGCAAGATTTCGCAAATGATTTTACAACGATGCTCAATAAGTCTATGCTTAACTTTGCCGTTGATGACCTTGCTAATAAGAGACTTAAAGCCCTTTATGAAAAATGGGCAGATAAGATGAAGCAAGGACAGCTCTCTAATGATGATTTGGATATACTTAAAAAAGAGTATGATAACATCGTTGATGAAGGTTTGAAGATAAGAGATAATATTGCTGCAATAACAGGGTATAAAGAGGCGAAATCTCAGCAGACAGCAACGGGCAAGGGTATTGAGGCTATCACCGCAGACCAAGTAAGCAGCCTTATCGGCATCGGTTATGCGGTACAGATTGCACAAGAGCAAGGAAACGAGGTTCGTAAGGCTATCGCTATAGATGTATCTTCTTTGTGCATCTATGCTGCGCAGATATATAATAATATCTCAGAAATGCGAGATATTCAGTATCAAGGGTTGGAGCAGTTGGAAGCAATCAATAAGAATACTGCACCTATTATATTGATACGTGAGGACATCGCAAGTATGTATAAATTAATGAAGGATAAGTATTAAGTTATGAAGAATGATGCTTTTATTAAATTGGTCGATGAAGCGGATACTGCTTACATTGACCTTGATACTTTCGGTATTACATTGGTAAGGGGTTGGCGAGAAGCTCTGCTGACCCCTGCCCCAGTAAAAAGCTATGTAACTAACGATAGTCGATTGGAACATGGGCAATCGGTTATCGCTACATCGAAGTATGCAAAGAAAGATAAGCGTGAAGTAAGTATCTCTTTCTTTCTTGAAGGTAGTTCAGAAGAAGATTACTTACAGAAGTATGAGGCTTTCCTTGATAAGATAGCTTATTCAGGTGAGTTTTGTATGAAAGTGCCACGCTTAAAGAGGGTTTTCAAACTTGTTTACACGCAATGCTCGCAGTTTGGTGATTATGGTCTAAAAAGAGGTAAATTTGTACTCAAATTAACGGAGTATAACCCGAATGATAGAATTAAGTTATGATTAAGATATATGATATTTATGATAAATTGCTGATGCAAGCAGAAGTAACATCAGCAGCGAAGAGAGAACAGGAAATGTCTAAGTCAGATTACATTTCTCTGTCTTTCTCTGCTGCTGAGAAGGTTATTCTGCCAGTTGGTGCGTATATCAATTATACATATAAGATTGATAAAGTAAGAGAGGTTACTAGGAAGTTCCTTCTCTTGGAATCGTATGAGCCTACTCAATCAGATGAATGCTCTTGGAAGTACACTCCTCAATTCCAGCATCCGAAGATGATTCTATCGAAGACCCCATTCTTTATCTATACTCGTAATTCACAGAATGTAGAGGTAAAGCAAAATGTATGGTCTTTCGTAGGTATTACATCTGTACTTAGCGAAAAAATAAAAGATTTCCTTAACAAGGATTTGATGTTTGGTGAATGCGAATGGAAAGTTATCTTTTCAAATGTAACGGCAAATACTGTCAATGTATCATTCAGCGATAACGATTTTATTTCTGCACTTACAGCAATTACAAATGCTATCGGAGATAACTGCGAATGGCATATTGACTATGATGATGAAATTATCTACATCGGTAAGGTCTTAATCGGCGCAACTCCTGTTGTTTTAGAGGTTGGAAAGAATGTAGGTGTACCAAGTATCAATAATAGCAAAGAAGGCTACTATAACGCTTTCTCTATCTTCGGCGGTACAAGAAATATTACACAAGTAAATAGCAAAGGTGAGAATGTTTCATCTGGCGATATTCGTCTGCAATTAGATGAGGGCAATGGTACAATATCAATAGACGGAAAGGAACGCTCCTACTCTATTGATAAGTATTCAACCCTTGACCTTAGAGCGGATAAAACGAAAGAACCTCTTTTTACAAAGGTACTTGATTTTTCTCAGATTTTCCCTTCACTCAATACCTATGTATATAATGTGCGTGGGAGAGTTAAGTATGTGCTTGATGAGAAAAATAATAAAATTCCTATCTCTAATGCTGATGGGTCTGTTAAGGGATATAAGACCTTCACTGTATGGTATATGAGATTGGCTTATCCTACTACAGAAAAAGTAGCAGGAAAGAAAATTATTAATACAACCATAGATGATGGAATTACTCATTATTGGTATGATTTTGAAGTTACCGATGATTTGCTTATCAATGGTAAGAATATCGGATGCTCATTTGAACCGAATTTTAATACAGGTGCGCTTTCTACTCCACTTGCAGGTCAAGGAACTAACGGCGAATATGTAGGCTTTGAACTTACTTATCATAAAGAAGCATCATCCACGCACACGTCAGACGATGTTAGTAAGGATAATTTTAGCATATTGGCTGGTGATTACGAAATCATCTATCAAGAGGATAATGAGGTTATCATACCTACAAACGCTGCTGAAATGCTCATTCCTCGTGGAGAAAGCAAACCTTCTTTGAAGTGTAATATCACGGTACTCTATAATATTGCAATGGCTGATACTATCTATTACGAGGATGCTCAAAATAGATTGTTAGAGAAAGCAAAGGAGGAGATTGTGCGATTACTCTCTGATTTGAATAACTATGAGGTTAAATCATATTCTGATGTATTCTTGGAAGATAACCCTCAACTACAAATCGGTCAGAGTATAACGTATAAGGACGGACACGGATATGAGCTTGCGACAAGAGTGTTGAAGCTATCGACTAATATTGATTACGACTTTATTCAGTCGATTACAATAGGCAATCAAGTAATTAAGGGCACTATCACGCAGCTCAAAGAAGACGTACAGACAATTATTGCGAGCGGAGGAAGTAGCGGTAACGGAGGTGGATATTCCGTTTCCCAGCTAAGAAAACTCATTGCGAAGTACGGAAGTGATAATTTTATATCTAAGCAGTTCGATGACATTGCAAAAGGCACTATCACTTGGGAGAAGGTGCAGAGGTTCTTGAAGGGAATGAAGGTCGGGGCGAACGGGGATTGGACTCTTGACGAACTAGATAACACCCATCTAACCACAGATTATCTACAAGTCCGAATGAAAGCAATCTTCGAGACCTTGGAAATATTGCATACAGACACATTGGGTGGTGAATTGTTCATCACCCCAGTAGGCAGTAACCGAATATTGAAGGTAGAGGAGGTGAATATTACCTATGATGGTGTTAGTCAGAAGGCTTACAGATGCTACTTCCTTGGTGAGCAAGATGGCTCAAAGGTGGAGAATAAATGGAAGGTTGGAGACCAAGCAAGGAGCAAGAGCTTCAATCTTACGGCAGGAAAGTATCATAACGTAGGCAACCATTACTATTGGAGGCTAGTCATCGGTGTGTCTTCCGAGGCAGTGGAGATAGATGGCAAGAAATATCATTATGTGGATTTATCGGACATCGACAAGGACGCAGCCAGCGATGAGCCTATGGTTGATGACATTCTGAATCAGTGCGGTAATAGAACGGACAACGCAAGGCAGAGTTGCTTGGTATTCTCTGCCGTTGATACCTATTCGCCTAGTGTTACTCTTTATCACGGAGTGAATGGTTATACTTTCAATAACAAGGAATATGTTGACTATGGCGTGAACCATTCCACGAACAAGGCTTTCTTTCACGTCTACGGAGATATGTACTTCGGAGACCGACCTACTAGTGCCAATAACTACGAGGGTGATTCCTACGTCAAGTATGATAGCGACAAGAAGAAAGTAACCATCAAGGGTGACTTGGATGTTAAGTCCACCTATGATGGCAAAACCTTGGATAAGTATATCGCAGACAATAGTTTGGATAAGAATGCCGTTGAGACCATTATCAAGAAATCGGATACGATTACCGACCTTAAAAACCAGATAGACGGAGCTATTGAGACTTGGTTCTATGACGGTGTTCCTACACTCAAGACCGAACCTGCCATTGGGTGGACTACAGACACGGATAAGAAAACCCACTTGGGAGACCTCTACTATGACAACAAGACGGGCAAGGCATACCGCTTTGCCAAGGATGGCTCTACCTATAAGTGGATTATCATCACAGACACGGAACTGACCAAGGCACTCGAAGATTCAAGCCAAGCACTCAAAGATGCAAAATCAAAGAGACGTATCTTCGGCTCACAGCCAGTTCCACCATACGATGTGAACGATATGTGGGTCAATGCCACCTATCCTAGCGATGGAAGTACCTACAAGAATGAAATCTTGAAGTGTTCCACCTCCAAGGCAGAAGGTGAAGAGTTTGATATTGCCGATTGGAAATTGGCTAGCAAGTATACCGATGACACGAAGGCAGAGGAAGCAAAGAAAGCTGCTGAGAAGGCGCAAGCAGAGATTAAGAACACGCAAACTAATTTGATTGCCCTCGGAACGACCGTATCTAACAATAAGAAGGCTTTCGATGTTTTTACCTCTGATGGCTACTTGGATAGTTCTGAGATTGCGGCTATCGCACAGGATAGCAAGCGACTGGAGGACGATTATAATGCAGCCGTTGAGTCGTATAATAATGTTGTTGGCTCTAAGTTCTTGTTGGATAAGGATGGTAAAGAAACGACCTATAAAACGGATTTGGTTTCAGCTAAGGATACACTCGATAGCGCAAAAAATGAACTCATTACCTATCTTTCTGACATCGTAAGCAGATACAACGCTTCTGATTCAAATGGAAAGGCTACCATCAAGGCGGCTGCGGCTCAGAAGTATACCAACTTCACGAATGCTTATAAGGCTTTCTACGACAAGCTGGGTGTGGCGAACAACTATATCACGTCTAATCTGTTTGATGGTCTCAATACTAAGCTCATCACCAATATGGCAGGTCTTGAATACATCAAGGCTGCTCTTGTTGATGGAGACACAGTAGTCAAGGGTGGTCTTATCCTCTCTACATTGATAGCCTTACGTAACGATAAGGGAAATGTTACCGCAGGTATCAATGGAGCGGACACGAAGGAGAATGGCATCGCCCTTTGGTTAGGTGGAAAGGCTATCGACAAGCAAGCCTCCACGACAACAGAGGAAGAGAAGAAAATTGCTGCCAAGTCCCTCCTACGCTTTGACGGAACTGGCTACTTCGCCAACGGCAACCTTTGGTGGGACGCAGACGGTACTTTGCACGCAGACCCGACATCTTTCATTATCAACAAGAATAATGTTGGTGTACAGCTCGCTCTCTTTGCTCCTGTATGGAAGAGCGGAACGACCGACACAACAAAGCTGGCAAACGTATTAGCTATCGACCCACAGAAGCCTTTCACTCATCTTGACGTATCGGGTAACGTGACAACCGAAGGCAGCTTAAAAATTGGTGGAATCTATCTATCGTATGATAGTGCCAACAATGCCCTTCGACTATCCAAGGACGCTGCTGGAAAGGAAGCAGCTAACTTCTATGCTCTTGGTGGTATTACCGCATACGGAGCAGGAGCATCTACCACGGGCGGTGGTGGCGGCTTGAACGGCAGCGTGAAGAGTTATTCAAATGCCTTGAAGCTTACATCAGAATCGCTGAGTGAGATAGCTTCTGCCTACTCAATCAAGGCTCTTGATTCTCGTATCTCCAGCTTGGAAGGTGGTAGTGCTACTGCTATTTCTGTCAGCGGTAGCGGTAATGCGGTTACGTCTGTCACCAAGGATGGTACTACTATCAGCGTAGTTAAAGGTAGTACGTTCTTAACTAGTCATCAGTCACTTGATGGTTACGTTAATGCAATATCTGTAAGTGGAAGTGGGAATGCTATCACGTCTGTATCTAAAAGCGGAAAGGGTATTACATTTACTAAAGGTGCTACATTTTTAACTTCTCACCAAAGTCTTGCTAACTATTATACCAAAAGTAGTGTAGATTCACTTCTTAGTGGTAAGTCGGCAACTAGTCATACTCATAGTGTAAAGATTAACGGTGTTACTAAAACTATTGCAGCTAGTGGAGGTGCTGCTGTAGATTTAGGAACTTATCTTACTAGTCATCAATCTCTTAATGGGTATGCTACGCAATCTTGGGTTAAAAGTCAAGGTTATCTTACTAGTCATCAAGATGTTAGTATTCTTAACATGGCTAATGATAGATATTATTCTAATAATGCTTATGGTATAAATATGCGAAATTCTGATATTATTGGAGTTAATAGCGTTTATACTCAAGATTTATCTGATTCCCCTACAGAAGCTATTCTTTTTTGTAGAAGTAATGGCAACTATGATGGTATTCGTGCAGCAAATGGAGTATTATATTTTAGCAATAATGTAGTTAGAACTACTAGTAAATATGATGCTGAATATGAAGTTTATCATAAAGGTAATCTTACTAAACTTAGTCAACTTACTAATGACAAAAACTTTGTTACTGGTTCTGTAAGTGGTCAAACTATTACTATCAATGGTGTTTCTACTACTTGGCAAAATACTTGGAGAGGAATTACTGATAGTTATAGTGGAACTTCTACTGGTACAAGTCTTAGTCAAAAAGGTGCAAATAGTTTATATAATGCTTTACATAATGGATATGCTAGCAGCGCAGGTAATTCTGACACTGTAGATGGTTACCATGCAAGTGGTCTTCTCACTGCTCTATCTAATTCTGATAAGGGAATTAGTATAACAGTTGGTGGAACTACTAAAAGCGTTAGTAATATTAGTGTTAATTATGCTAGTAGTGCTGGAAATGCAGATACTGTAGATGGTGAACATGCGTCTGCTTTTACTAGGATTGTGGGTAGACATGGTATCTATACTTCAGGTACAGCACCTTATAATTACATTCATTTATTTAGAATAGCATGTTCATCAGGTTATTCTACTATTGATTGTGAAATAGATTTTAGGACGAGGTATCATAGTGCTAAAATAGAAATTAGAATTTCTACAGCTGAACATCCTTATAATAATGGAGGAAGTTCAATTTCAATAATAAAGAAAGTTGTAAGTGGTAGAACTTGTGATTTTTGGTTTTTACCTACAGTACAATCATCTAACTATAATTATTATGATGTGTATTATAAATCAGGAGCTTTGAACTCAGGTTCTTATGGAATAATATCAAAAGGTAGTAATGGTACTCTTGTTTTCGAACATAAAGGTACAAATCTTACAAGTTTACCAGATAAAGTTATTCCTGTTAGTAATAATATTGCTACTTCTGCAACTAAACTTCAAACTCCTAGAACGATATGGGGTCAAAGTTTTGATGGAACTGGTAATGTTGATGGAACATTACAGATAGAAAGAACATCTAATTTTGGTAGTTATAATGAAGGTATAAGAATTGTTGGTGCTAGTAACGAATGGTCTGTTATAATGCTTGGTTGCAAAGCTGGCTCATATTCTGGTACAATAAATTCTCAATGGGGGTTAATGAAAACCAATTCTGACACATTTAGAATAGGAAGAGGCTCTTCATCTTCATCTTTTCTTGAAATTACAACTAATGGCAATGTTGGTATTGGAACTACTTCACCTGCTTATAAACTTCATGTTGCTGGAGAAATTTATTCCTCAAGTGTTATCAGAAGTAGTGCTCAAAATGGAGCTATATTTTTAAGTAATGATTCTGGTCCTGCTTGGATTAGTGCTCTTGATGGTCAAGTAATATTCAACACTGGTAAGGCTATTCGTTTTGGTGAAACTGCTTGGGATTGGAATGAATGGGCTGGTCTTAAATATACTCATTCTAATAAAACTATTTATCTTGGTATAGCTGATAATTCTGTGTTTAATGCTAATAGTGCACAAAGTAATGGTACACTTAAATTTCCAGGTATTACAACCATAACTCCTGATAGTGGAGCTAGAATTGGAGGTAGTGGTGGTGATTTATATTTAGGTAATGCTAATAATAGTAATTGGGTAAAAGTTCAAGATATATGTAGTCATAATGGTTCTAATTATTGGTATATATATCAAAGCGGTAATGCTCATTTTAGTAACATTAATGTTGCTGGTACTACTACTATCGGTGGTAATACTACTATCGGTGGTAATTGTCTTGCTAAAGGTGGAGTTACAGCTTATCAATCTTCTGACATCCGCTTGAAGCAGGATTTGCGGAAGCTGGACTACTTGGGTATCATCAAGGCGATGGGTGGCACATTCGGCTTTGCTTGGAAGAAGGACAACACAAGGTCTATCGGTTGGATTGCCCAGCACGTCTTGTGCAACCCTCACTTAAAGGACATCGTGGAGACGGACGAGAAGGGCTACTACAAGATTAACTACTGGTCTCCGAAGCTGATTGCAACGGCATTCGGTGCTATCGAGCAGGTGGGCGATGAGGTCAGCAGGTTGAAGGCTCGGGTGGTCTTCCTTGAATCAGAGGTTCTGCGATTGAGTGGAGATAAGGAAGACTGCAACAAGAAGAGATTAGATAACAAGAATATTAATTTATTAAATTAGTTAAGAAAATGGAGAATTTAAAGATTAACAAGAAGAGTGAACAGACAACCGCCACTTACACCAAGGGTGGCTATCGAGTAGAAATCACCTACAATGTTGACAAGACGGGTGGCAACATTGAGAGCATCAATATGAGTATCTATGGTGATCCAAATGGTAATTATCTCGGCAATGCGAACGCAAGCTCCAACGGCAGCGAGCTGACCTACAACATCAGCGGTGTTCCGCAGAGCAAGCTCAGTGAGGTATCAGCATTGATTAAGGAGGTCAATTCCGCTATCGCCGCTAATATGGCAAGCGAGGCAGCAGAGTAAGTATTAACGCAGGGTGGCTCTTATAGGGCTGCCTTGCCTAGTGTTCTAAGTTCTAAAGATAAAGCGTATGGAACGATTTTAATTATAGCTTGCGAAAGTGTTCAATGTAACAGTAGAGCGAGTTGTTACTAAAGAAGTTGTAACAGAATAAGGAACTGAAGTTGAATATTTAAAAAATAAAAGATTATGCCTTACAATAGTGAAACTGGAATTATTAGTGCTCCTGTTAGCATTGATGATGTTAAACAAGCTCTTGGAGAGAGTAGCAATGACCTTGCTACTCTTTGTAAGAGTGAAAATATAAATATGTGGAGTAAGTATAAACCTATTAGTTGTAAAGGTGAATTTAAAGAATATCCTATTAGAGAAGACTCTGAGGAAATAGCAACATCTTCATATAGTAAATACACTTGTGTTGTTCGTTGTGGTATGAATATACCTATGGACACTTATAAGAACTTACGTTATAATTATGGAGGAGAAGGTTTTGCAATTAAAGCTTGTAACAACCTTTATAAAGATAATGTATATGGTAATAATGGTTATATTAGTGATAACACAAGTACAAGTGTATCAGGAAAACATTTTCCAAAAGGTGGTACTAATTCTCCTTATAGATTAGGTGATTTTAGAAACTATAATAGTAAAGCAACAAGGAATGCATTTCTGACTTCTATTCCTCAATTTCATACCGTTGAAGTTTATTATTCTTCAACTCCTAAATTTAATTGTGTTCTATATAAGAATACAAACGTTGATGATAATACAAATCTTACTATGGATGATATAATAACTGATTTATCTTTAGCTTGGTCTTTTTGGATTCAAATTCGTTATGATTCACCATATAATGTTAATGATAAGATTTATAAAAATTATTATGTCGGTAATTGCAAAAAACCAACAGATTATGTATACGCTAGTAAAGAAATAACTTTTGATATAGGCAGTGGAGATAAGTTTATTGATATTGTGCCTTTTTTAGCGTATACTCGTAATGCAACTTTAGATGATAATACAAAAATAATTTTTATATCTCTTCCGGGTGGTATTAGTTTTAAATATTATCCTAGACAAATTAATATGGAAAGTATTAAAAGTGGTTCTAGTGGTTTTGTTGATTTCTCATCGTTGAGAGAATTAGTTGGTGCTAGTTGTATTTGTAAAGCTAAAATATATAAACTTCCTGATGCTGCATTAACCGTTACTGATGGTATGTTTAGAAGCGTTTGTACTTATGGTAATAATAAGACAACATACGGAAGAGGTTATGTATCTAATAGCTCTGGTCAAGGTGCAGGCTCTGTAACTATTCCTGAAGGTGATAGAACAGATTATATTGAAGTATATATAAGATTTGATAATATTTATGATGGAGGTTATTATGGACAAATGTGTCAATTATCTTTTGAAATTAATATAGATGGTGGATGGAAACAAGTTCCTCCAGGAGGTAGTTATATTATGCGTTAAAACGTAAATGCTCTTAATATAATAAATGTGCTAGAAACGTATTTGTGGTTTACGTTCTCACCGAGAAAGCAGACACGTTGCGACCTAGTGATTACCCAACGTGGGGAAGCTGATTTTTTAAATTCGTAAATTTTGCTCCTCCTGCATTGCTATTCGGAATTATTTTCTTAACTTTGCACTGTTAATAGGAAAGGTATTCTGCTATGGCAATCTGACGAAGAATATTGTATAACATAAAAATAAAGAAACAATTATGAAAAAGATTAAGACAATCGAGGCTGTTGCAGCCTACAGAACATTGAAGGCATTGAAGACATCATCAATGAGCGATGATGCCGCTATGCGAGTTTGGAAGAATATGAAGGCACTGCGCCAAGTAGCCGATACCTACGACAAGGATGTGGAGGAAGCGCAGCAGAGCTTGAAGGACGATAAGTTCGAGGAGATGCAGTGCAAGCTTCAGGAGTGCCAGCAGTTGGAGCAGAAGCACGCCAATGAGGGCTACGAATACACCAAGGACGATTCAGCCAAGTTCGCTGAGGTCAATGAGTACTTCTTCAATCAGAAGCAGAAGACCGAGAAGTATTTCAAGGAACTTGCCGACAAGGAGGTAGAGGTAGCCATCGAGGAAGTTGAAGAGAAAGAGATTTTCAAGGCTGCTAAGGATTGCGGCTTGAAGTTCGCTGATATGGAGAGCCTTGAGGTTGTGATAGGATAAACACTAATAGCGTTAGAATTTGGCAAGGAAGCCGTTCTAACGCTATTTTTGTAGCCATCTACTTTCAGATTGTTACTTTTTACAAAGTTTAACACAGAAATATTCTCATTTCCGCTGGTTTTGTGCCAAAAAGTGTATCTTTGCAGCACTTTTCTTATTATTAAAATGAGGAACTAAGAACAAATAATAAACCAAAAAAACAAAAGGAGAAGAATTTATGACTAAAGAGGAAGAAGATGAAGTCCATCGGTTAGTTCAATCAGTCGGTGTTGTACAGTTGTCAAGAGTAATGTTTAAGGACATGGACGTTAGCGAAATGATAAACGTCATTATCCTTGCAGGTAGAGGCTACAGCGTAAAGCTACTCACTTGGTTTAAGTATTATTGTGAAGTGATGCCTCTGTTTATCATGCTTTTTCATATTGCATGCATGGTAACATTTGCGTCTCATGAAAAAGAAATGTGCGTATGGTTTAAGGAGAATTGGGTATCGGCAGCATTTATCTATTTCTCAGTTTACATCCATCCGCTTGTGCTTATACTTGCTAGCAGATTCTTTTGGCTCTGCTACAGATGGCGTATTCCGATGATAATCTACCTATTTGGGATAAATGCTATTCATATTGTATACTGGAATGTTTTTACCACCAACGAAATGGTGGAATCTAATGTTGTAATACTTGTAATGACCATTATATTTTATGTATATGGTTTTGCCGATAAGTATTACTCAGGCAAGGGCTGTCAAAGTTTAATCTCTAGATTATAATGATATGGGAAAGTTATTTGGTTATCACACCTTGGGAGTGTTATTAAAATCGTTATCGGATTCTTGTTTTCGAGCAGACGAGCAAGAGAAGAGAGGGGAGAAGGTAACTGCTTGCGGAATGAGCAGCGATGAGATAGAAGACCTTTGTGAGAACTATCTGCCGTATGCTCTCAACCCGATGCTATCTACCGAGGAAGTTAAGGAGAAATTGCACGTTTCTGATGCTACACTCAATCGTATGGTGGCTAGGGGTGATATTCCGAATGGCGAGTGCAAGAAGCGTGGGCACACCCGATATTTTAAGAAGTGGGATATTCTTCACTTCATAAAGAGCAAGAGAAAATAATAGTTGAACATGTAAGTATTCCTTACAAGTTGAGTAAGAGAGGTAAGTGATTACCTCTCTTTTTTTGTTATTTATGATATTACCTCCTATCACATTAAACCACTGATAATCAGTCACTAAAAGAAAGTGTGATAGAGTTATATTTGCTTTTCCCTATTCTTTGTACCTTTGCATCCGTAATCGATTACATAGTGTTAGTTAATATTAAGGATTTCAAAAGATTGTATTATGGAAATGACAGATGCAAAGGTCGTAGAGAAGAAAATCTACGAAGAGGGAAAGAAGCACGATGATTATGCTTCTAAGGCAACAGGCAATGCTGGTCTTACCCTTGGTATCATCGGCACAGCACTCGGTGCTGGTGCTTGGTTGCTTGGCGGTAACAACCGCAGCGTGTTTGGTTCACTTGGTAATGGTATGCCAGATAATGTGAATATCAACACCTATGGTGGTATGACTGCAAGTAATACTGCTCCTACAGCCCTTGAGGTAATGGAGAAGGAATGCGCTGATGAGGTGAAGTTGCTTACCGACATGTTCGGTTTGAAGCTCGACACCGCTAACAAGTTCTACGCTATGCGTGAGACTGACATCGCTGAGAAGTTCGGTCTTTACAAGTCGCAGGTAGATGCTATCAACGCTGAGAACCGCCGAGCAATGCAGGCTGAGTTCGGTCTTTACAAGTCGCAGGTAGATGCTGACTTTGGTTTGTACAAGAATCAGAGAGACCAGTATGACGCACTACAGGCTAAGTATAGCGACCTCGACAAGAAGGTAGCCGTTATGGAAGCCCTCACTCCTTACAAGGAGAAACTTATGATGGCTTACGTTAACGAAAAGACATGCAATTGCTTGCGTGGTCAGTTGGTACTCCCATCTACGCCAGTAATTTCTGGCTACGGCAGCTATTGCTGTAACGGTACTGCTCCTTCCACTCCCACTACAGGAGCGTAACAGAGCAAGAAAGTCCGTAAAAAAGACTAAGAAAAAATGAGTTGGTGAGGGGCGTTTGCCCTCGTTGGTGGATGCCCTCTCACCTCTCTATAATATTATCACCAACTTTAAAGATATTTGATTGTTATGATGAATTTTGGTAACAGCCCATTATTGGATATGGGTACAAATCAGCAGCAGCCGCAGATGATGGATGCCGAGCTACAGAAGATGTACGAAGCAATACAACAGAAGCGAGCATCTATCAATATGCAGACGCAGGTATCTTCTACTCCACTCTTCGATGAGATAGATAAGATAGAGGATAGTTTTACAGATACTCAGAAGCAGTTCTTGATACAAAACCAAGAATACGTGGAGAGTTTGCAGTACGTATCTAAGCTTGTGCAAGATGAGGAACTACGCATTATCCGACCTCGTATAGAGCAGACAGAGCAAGGCAAGGAGGCTTTGAAGCATCACCTATCCATCGTAACAAAGCTAAAGAAGGAGATGGCTAAGGAGGAGGAACAGAAGCGAGCCTTGCTTGATGACTACCTCACCAATTATCCAGATATGGCATACAAGGATTATCTCGCAATGATTAATGGTCAGAATCAAGCTAAGAAAGGAGGGTCTAAGAAATGAATATAACAGAGCTTAAAGAGAAACTGCTTGAATCGGTTGACGTTTGGGCAGACGCAAGAATAGACGATATGGTTAAGGCTAACCCGATGATAGCCATACCATCAGTGTATATGAAACGTGCGGCGCATAATATCATATCCAAGAATAAGGATAAGTGGGATAAATCGATAGACAATGCTACCCTATTTCTTGCTGATGAGAATGGAAATATTGATGCAGATACCATCTTCGCAGATATGATGCAGATGCTAAAATCCGTGGAAGATTACAAATTCGATGTAGGTTTTATTCACGGACATATTGACAAAGGAGTTGTGTCTATTGACCTGCCCGACGGAATTGTTACTGCTATCCTCTTTGGAAGCAAGCGAAGCATCAATTTCACGGAGGAGGATTTTGCAGAGTTAAAAGATTTGATAATAGGTTAAAATATATAAGATATGGAAGCAAAAGAGATTATGAGTAAATTTGATGAGCTGTATGGAATGATGGCTTCATCAACCAACGTAAAGTATATGCACACATTCGGAGACACCATGCGTTGCATGATGCAGGATATGGCAGCCAAACACCCAGAGTTGGCGCAAGAGTATCTTGATAAGCTCTGCGCCATCAAATGGAAGAACTATCTCACCAAGAATGAGGCTTTGGATATTATCGGTAAGATGAATCCCGAAGCAACTTGGAATATGCAAGGATGGTTGGACGAAATGGAGAAGTTGGGCTTATGTATGGAGGATAAGCCATATTACAATGATTATGCGCTGTATATAGCCATGAATCAAGTAATAAGCGACCACGGAGAGACCATTGCCATAATAAAGGGCGAGAAATCTCTTTCTGATATAAATGAGGAAGAACTTGTAGAATACGCCTACAAATTAGCCCTTGACCTACTGAAAGATAAGGATGGCGTATATAATATAAGAGAATACTTTTTGAAGTAGATATACTGTTTGAATCATTTGTAAAGAGGAGCTTTTGGTAAGTTCCTCTTTATTTGTTTACACCCGATTATCTATTTTCTTTTGTCTTTCAATTTTAAAAGCTATCTTTGCATCAAAAACAAAATATGGTAGGACAAGTAGGAAATACGGGTACAAGAGCGGCAGGGATGATGCTATTCGGGGATGAGTTGAGTTGTATGTTACTCGATACCCGATGGATGCTCATTGCTATCGTTCTACTTATCATTGCTGACTATCGCTTTGGTTGTGAAGAAAGTAGCCTTCGACATAAAAATGCTTTAGAAAGCAAGAGCCCTCTCCTTGCTGATAGATATGAGTTCAGAGCATCACGGGCAAGGCGCAGAACTGTAAATAAATTTGTGGACTACCTTATCTATATAATGGTAGGTGTATCTCTTGGTAGAGCTTTATTGCCGCAGATTGATATTGATTATATTTGGGGTGGATGGGTTGTTACTGCATTTATTGCGGTAAGAATAGAGATTCCGAGCATAGTAGGACATTTCTTGTTTGTTCGTGGCGTAGCGGTAGAAAAGAAAACAATAAAGGGCTTCATTAAAGCCTTTATCGTAGCTCTTGCTAAATCAAAGAGTGAAGGTGTTGGTGATGCCTTAGAAGAAGGATTTAAAGCAACGGAGGATAAAAAATGAAAGTAACAAAAGAACAAATGAAAGCCATCATGCCGAAAGCTGGAGAAAGGATTGATATATATCTTCCTTATATCAACGATTACGCAGATGCTTTTAATATCAATACTCCACTTCGCATAGCACATTTCCTTGCACAAGTGGCTCACGAAACCGCAGAGTTGGTACACATGCGAGAAATTGGTAATGCTGACTATTGCCATAAGTATGAGGTTGGTAGGCTCGCAAAGATGTTGGGCAATACTCAAAAGGGTGACGGCTACAGATATAAAGGTCGTGGCTTCTTGCATTTAACAGGAAGGGCAAATTATCAAGCATACACGAACTCAAAATACTGCAAAGGTAATGTTGTGGCAGCGCCAAAGCTCTTGGAACAACCGAGAGGAGCAGTAAAGAGCGGTATGTGGTATTGGCTGACAAGAGGATTGAATGCCGTAGCTGACAAGAATGATATTGAAGCGGTTACAAAAAAAATCAATGGTGGAACAAACGGCTTGGCGAGCAGAACCAAATATTGGAAGAGAGCTTTGAGAGCCTTTAATATATAAGCTTATGAAAAGGATTAAAGATTTGTTTTATTGTTTATCAATTTCAATGCTTCTGTTTCTTATGACGCAGATAGTTATCGGGTGTACGGCTACCCCTAAGGTGGTTACCCGACAGACTTATATCAGCGATAAGCAGTCACATTGGGATTCGATATTTAATGCTAGACTTTCAGCGACCTTTGAACTCTATCAGAGGACTCAAAGTGAGCTAAAAGAAAATAGCAAGTCTGAAACAAACCATATTAGAGATAGCACTTCTACAATGGTTGATAAAGATGGTAATATTCTCAGACAAGCCAAATATCACTACGAGAGCCATAACTATACAGAGGTATTCGTACAGAAGCTCAGAGATAGTATTTCTTATTATAAATCATATAAGGATAGTCTAAGCAAGTATCGACTCAAAATCGATTCCTTAGATAAAGCTAAACAAGATTCTGTTCCATATCCCGTGTATATAGAGAAGCCGATGAATAAAATAGATGCTGTATTCTATCGATTAGGTAAGGTTACGGCGGTATTCGTGCTTCTCTTCATAGTAGGTATGATATTTTTGGCAATATATAAAAATAGAAAAAGATAAGACATTTTCAATAGTTACTAATATTTATAGGTTTTAGTTTTTTGGTTATAAGATTGTTGGATAACAAAGGCGGTTACTCGTGATGAGCAGCCGCCTTATTTTTTTTAGTACTTCTTGCCTCCGTGATGATACTCACGGGTCTCATTATAGCGCATCTTTAGATTAATGTGCTGTACGAGGTCGATACCTAATGATTCTGCCCATTCAAAGGTAGCAACGATTATATCATTAAAATAAGCTTCACAGAGCAAAGGATTATCAGAGGTAGTAAAGTTTAAGATACCTCTTGAAATGAAGTACGCATTAACTGTAAAATCTCTTGTTTCACAGAGTTCTACATTTTCTTCATCGGTTGTATATTCCGTTCTACACTTCACGTTTTTCAACCCCATAAGGCTAAATAAACGAATGCAGATGTCTGCCAATTCACTCTCAACAGTTCCCTCAATATGTTCGCCGTAGAATTTTTCAACCAAACCTCCGTGGTGGTCGTTAGCGATAACGCAATCAAGCCCACTTTTATCAAGGTTATCCATCCAACGTCCCTTGCGGTCAGCTTGAACGGCTTCCGTAACCTCTGTGCTAATCATCATAACCCAGTGTGCCGTAGGCTTCTTCTCTTCGTACCATCCGTGTTTTACGGCATTGTTATAGGCACGTTCTACCCATTCTTTAACTTGTTTTCCTTCTATTACCATAATTATCTGTATTTATGTTTATTACACCATTTTCCACAATCTGTACATTCTTCTTTATCGCAGCAAAAGCCATCACCATAAACACTTTCGTTAGTAAATGAAACGCAATTACCGCAACAAGGCTCTTCATTCTCTTTTTTCATATAAATAACGTTTTATTGATTCACGCAATAACTTATTTTCATCGGTAAGCTTTCTTACTTTCTCTTCTAACTGCTTTATGATATGTAAATACGACATTTCTTCAAGAGTTCTCATTTCATTAACTCCAATGAGAATCCTTTCTTCGCAACGTGAACCGCCTTACCAGTGGCTTTCGCTACCTCAGAAGAGAATAATTCAGCATCGCCATTATTTGCACTCATGTGAATAAGCACTATCGCTTTCGTTTTTTCTAATTTATTCTCTTTAAGGCAGTTCAGACATCTTTCCAAGCTCATGTGAGTAGCTTTCGCTCTAATGCCAATCTTCTTAGGAATAATGCCCTCTCTCACACTCTTATCAACCAATGAATCCATGTGATTGCATTCGATAAGGATATAGTCAAGCGGAAAAGATAGCTTATATTTGATATGATGGCTATCCGTAAGAAAAAGCATATCTCCCATATCGGGATGGTAGATAATAAAGCCGCAAGGCTCTTTGGTGTCGTGAACTGTATCGAAAGCCTTTATAACGAAGTTACCAATACGAAACTCTTTAAGCATCGGTATGGCATTATAATGAAATTCACCTTCCTTAATCTTCTTTTCTTCCAAAGTACCTTTGGTTGCAAAGATATTGAAAGGTCGTGCATACTGAAGAATAAACCCTGCGTGGTCGCAGTGGCTATGAGTAATCAAGCAACCGACAACCTTTTTGAGATTTCCTCCAAGTGCTTCTACGGCATCTTTTAAGGGCATTCCACATTCTATGATAAGTGCTTCATCATCATTCTGTAGGATATACCCATTACCAGAGCTTCCACTACCTAATGTAATTAATTGCATATTCTATACTTTATATATATAGGAGAGAGATTTTTTTTCTCTCTCCTATCCGTCAATTTACTGCTGCTTAAACATATCAGGCATTTCCTGCTTACCCATCGGTTTTGCCTTAGGCTTTGTTTGAGCCGCATTTTCTGCGGTCTGAGCGGTTTCCTGCTTATCACTTGGGGAATTATCAGCAGCCTTATTTTCTTCCTTATTCTCGCCATTATTCATACCGAGCGACTGAGAATTAGCTTGCTGTTCCTCTTGCTGCTGAGCTTGTGCAAGTTTCTCTTCGGCTGAAAGCTGCTCGGTAGAGGTATTATTGACAGGAATCTCTTCATAATCGGCATCTTCTGCCTCATCTTTCGTCTGAAAGCCCATCATTATACCTGGGTCGGTCGTTCTGATAAACCAAGAAGCGGAACGATAACGAAGCATCAAATCTGGGATATTCTTCCATTTAGGGTTACGGGAATACCAACCTTCATCCTTTGCCATCTGAATTGTTACGACAGGACCTTTCTTTACCTCTCCTGTTTTTAATTCTATGGCGTAAGCGTACATACCCCAATTATCCTTGCCTCTTTCGCCAACTTCCGCATAACTAAGCGTTGAGTATTTACCCGTTGCGTTAAAGCAAGCAATAGCAAACTTTGCTTCAAAGGTAGGAGTACCATGAACGGCTACGAGGTTCTGTAAAACCATCAAAGGGTCAGCATTCATGCGAATAGCCATATTAAGACCAATCAAACAGTTACCAATGTTTCCCTTGTAGGCATCAGGTACAAATGAAGATTGAGCAAATACCTTTGCGATTCTCTGCCCTGCTTCAAAACCTTCAATAGAGCCAAAGATGTTAATACCTTTCTGTGGCTGTACTACAGCCAATTCTTTTGTTTCTTCCATGATTTCTATATTTATATTTTAAACTGATTTAATCTCCAAAGGCTGACCGTAGATACATTGCAAGAAGATAATCTGCTGCTCAACGGGCACGATGTGCTCTGCCGATTCTTTGCGGTCAACGAACAGAGGTACGAAGATATTTGAAGCCTTAGATATACCGCTGATAATATCAACGCCCATATCAATAACAGTTCCATCATTCGTATTATCGTAGTCAATACCATCCTTATCAATAGCGGTGCAGATTTCCTTCTCATCGTCATTGGTTTTATTCTGCTCATAGAACTTCCAACGAATGAGTGAGAAGTATGAATTTACCTTTTGCTCAACAAGATTAATCTTAGCCTTCTTGTAAGCTTTGATTTGGCTAATAACTTCACCACAATCAGCAATAATCTGAGATAACTCAACAGAGCGATTATTGAGCTTTTTCTTCTCAGCGTCAATACGCTTATTAGTCTCCTCACCTGCGATTTGATTAACCAATGCATCACGCTGAGAAGTAAGGGTCTTCTTTTTCTCCTTATTCTCTTCGATTGTAGCATCAACCTTCGCAACAGGCTTACTTGCTTCTATATCGGTGAGGTCTTTATCAAAGACCACCTTTTCCGCAGCAGCTTCCCAAGTTTGGTTCTGCTTCTCTGTGCGCTCATCAATTAACTTCTGATACTCAGATTGAGCATTCTTTACCTTATCCTCATCTTGTGCCTTGGTAATCTGCTCATAGGTATTGATATTACCTTTGAGGACAGTCATCTGTTGCTTAATCTGAGCAGCCTCGTTCTGTATTTTCGTGAGTTCATCAGACTTATTCTTATTGAACTCGGCAACGGCGTTATCATATTCCTTTGCCTTCATTTCGTCCGTATAAGGACGACCACAAACTGGACAAACATCTGTTTGCTTATAGTTAAATTTCTTTTCGTTAGCATCATTCCACTCTTTAATCTTGTTATTGAAATTAATAGTGACCTCTGCCAAGGAAACCTTGTATTTTGTATTGGTCTCCATATTTGTAGTATATGCAGATTTAGCGTCATTGAGTTTCGTTGAAGCCGTAGAAATCTTCTTCGTAAGCTCATCAATCGCCTTAATCTTAGCATCTTGCCATACCTTCTGTGCATTCGCAACCTTTACGTTATGCGCTTGCAACTTATTGAGGTACTCTTCCATAGCAGGGTCTTTCTCAGTCGTTCCCTCCAATGCCGCATCTATAGCAGCAATATCAGCATCAATCTTTACCTTCTGCGCTTTGAGAGCAGTAAAATCGGCATCAACTCTAAGAGCCTCTTGTGCCTGAACCTTTGCAGGTATCAAATCTAACTCCTCTTCCGCTTTCTTCTTTGTTGCCTTCTGCTGTATAAGCATATCGGAGAGTTCTTTCTTCTCTTCAATTACGCCCTTATACACCATAGGATAAGGCTTCATCAATTCTTCTTCATTGATTTTGCCTGCCAGCGACATAAGCATTTTACGGCGGTCATCAACCTTATAGGACATAAAGATGTTGATATTAGACAGTACGAGCCATTTATTGAGCGGACAAAGTTCTTCAAGTTTGGCGTTGAAATCTTTCTGTGAAAGAGGAACGTCATCGATAAATCTATCCTGTGTAGTACTTTGCAACTTCTCATCTGCTGTACCCTTATTCTTCCAATTCTCAGAAAGAATACGCTGTACCTTAATCTCTCGCTCATCATTATAGTTAAGTACTACAGTGACAGAGGTTTCAAGATGATGAATAACATCATTATTAATATCAAGAGGTTGTACGGTGGCATTCTTCTTACTGATAACGCCGAAGATTGCCCAAAGGTAAGCATCATAGATAGTTGTCTTACCTACCTTATTTGCGCCACTAATAACCATATTGTGGCTAAAGTTAATTTCTTGACTCCGAACCTTCTTAAAGTTCTGTAAAGTCATTGATTTGATTTCAATTTTCATTGTTGTTTTTATTAACGTTAAACGATTTGTATTCATTTCCAGCCCTAGAACCCATAAGCTTAATAGTCAATTCCTTGCGTATCTTATTACAGATAGCATTAACGGTATCAATATCAGCTTTTACATTCTTCTTTCGCTCCTTATTGGTTTCATTAGCTATCTGAGATAGCTTAGTTGCTCTTTCTGAATCAAATTTCATTAGAGCTTCCATAAAGTTCTGCGGATTAATAGTATTACCTACATATATCTTTCCATATCCTCCACCTACCAATGATTCCAAAAAGTAGGTAAGTTCGCTAGGAGATAGATAATAATAGATACTTCTTATTCGTCTTGCCATGAAGACAATTTGAAGACTATTAACAGAACTACCAGCACCGAGAAGTCTAAAGGTATCTAATAACTGAGCTTTTACCCATTTTAGAGCGAACCCTTCTCCATAATCATTATCTAAAGATGCTAATGTATTGGTATCTTCAAGAGCTGAAGTTAGTGAATATACGGGCTCTTTTCGCTTACTGATTAAAGGATAATTGGTTTCTACCCACTCTTCGAAATTAATCAGCGTTAAAGACCTCTGCTGCTGTTCTTGCGAAATTAAGCTCTGTTCGCTGCTGTTGTTGCTGTACTTCGTCATACTCAGAATATATTTCATCCTCCCAAGCACGGGAATTAAGATAAGTAAGAGGGTGTTTTTGATATACTTTCTGAGTGATTGATGCAACATATCGTGGCGTAGCTGCCATACAAGCGGCTCTATCCTTCTTAGTCATGTGCATCCACTTTTTTAAGCATTTCTGCTTACCGACACACTTACCATACATCTTCCACCATTTTTCAAACTCTTCATTTATAACAGAGATAGATTGTGGTGGGATAATCTCGTAACCTTGGGATTCTAATAATGTGATTGCTTCTTGTATCTCCTTTTCCATATTTACACCTTATTATATATTATATATACTCGCCACCCCAAAATCGAGTAATCTCTGACCCTGCGATAGCAACTTGCCCATTCGGTCTTACAATACTCTTTAGGAATCCACCCTTGATGTAACGATAGATAGTGTTTGCACTAACTCGTAACTTTTCAGCAGTCTCCTTAACCGAATATCTACCTTTCGGTTTTACATCAGGCGGTTCGTTTATCATCATTACCTCCTTTCTCCTTGTTGCGTTTGAGGATGCCATAGATGCTAGCCTCACACGCATATTTGAAGTCACTCATTGTCCGCCGCACAGCCTCAGACTTCTTGAAGCCCTGCTTCATGTAGTTCTCAACTGATTGAACTACCAAGCTTTCTTTTTCTTTTTGAGATTTAATAACCATATTTAACTATAAATTTATATAGAAATTAATATTAAATTATTATCTTTGCATCCGAAATATATCGGTGTTTTATAATTACACCGCAAAATTAATAAAAAAAATTGAGATACTATTATTTTCTATTAATATTTTAATAATAATTAATATAAACGTATGGGTGAACTATTGGAAAGAGCAAAAAAGGTGGCTGAGCACAAGGGAATGTCAATGGCTCAGTTTCAGGAAAAGATTGGTGTAAGCATCAGTCATTTCTATAATACAGATAAATTATCATTGAAGACAAAGAGAGCTGTTTCAGAGGTCTTCCCTGATATAAATGCTGATTGGTTAGAAACTGGTGATGGTTTTATGACTAACACCGATAAACTACAGGAGGAAGGTAAATTCTATAAAGTACCGCTTCTTCCCGTTGCAGCGCAAGGTGGTACACCAAACAATTTCGAGTATCAGATAAAGAAGCATGATTGCGAAATGATGATTTCTCCTATTGAGAATATTTCGATGGCAATCACAGTCACGGGGGATAGCATGTCGCCAGAGTACCCAAGCGGTAGTAAGGTTCTTGTGCAGAAGATTAACGAGAAGGCTTTCATTGAATGGGGCAACACCTATGTGCTCGATACAGTAAACGGAGCTATCATTAAGAATGTATTCCAAGCAAAGGGTGATGATACGAAGGTTATATGCCGCTCCGTAAACCCTAATTTTGCAGACTTTACTGTTGATGTTTCTGATATTAGAGGATGGTACAGAGTGCGCTGTTGCATTACCATAAAGTAACGTTAAAATACGTAAAACATGCAAATTTCGTGCAAACGTATTTTAATAGAAAGCGTAACGATTTGGTTATCAATAGGTTATTCTGCACCATACTGATACAAAAAAAATATTGGTATCTTTGTTGCCAAATTGTAAGATTATGAAGAGATTTAAG
>ERZ1023967.3-NODE-3-length-95162-cov-413.603047_pt1 | contig 95162 bp, 137 predicted proteins | sample MGYA00380429_ERZ1023967 | MGnify/ENA primary metagenome ERZ1023967 (study PRJEB33179, sample SAMN07449055) | human gut metagenome | biome: Human-gut; feature: Human associated habitat; material: Faeces | host: Homo sapiens | place: India:Kasaragod | collected... | reverse complement strand
CGAAGATAACCAGAATTCTAAATACGTTGCAAATCTTTAGAAGAATAAAGATGGCAGCTATTCAGCTAGTGTTGGAGTTGTGAAGGAAGATGGATATAATGACTATGTTAGCAAACATGGCTTACACTTTACAAAAGCTTTACAGGAATACGCTAGTAAATAGATGGTTAATTCAAATAATTAGGAACATACATGGACTTCTGAGTAGGTTCAAAATGTATGTGATGTACTTAATCTTAAAATTCCAGATACCTCTACAATAGAAGATGTAACTTATACAGCAAACATGGCTTATGCTGATTTTTATCCAGAATTGCTTAATGAGCACCAATGCGTAAAATATGCAGCAGCTGTAGCCAATGATAAAGATGGCTATACAGGAATTCAGTTTTGCAGATGGATGGCAGACGTTGTAGGAAAGAAGGAACATATAGATTGGGATAAATTCAAATAATCTTTAACTGTGGCGTTTTAGACGTGGTCTTCGATGACACCACAGTACTATATTGTTAACAATTTAAACGAATTAATATGATTAATTTTTGCGTAGAACCAAAAAAGCCTTGTCATAAAAATCCAATTGGAGAATTAGATTTTAAGATAGACAAGTGTTATTCGTCAATATATTCTAGATTATGCAGTCATATAGATGATTCGGTTTCACATATATCTTAGGAGGAAAGAGATGAATGGAATGGAAAGGCTAGCAATTCTGCTTTACTAGATCTTTAGAATCAGTTAAATGAAGTAGCTGGAGATGGAGACAACTCTATAAAGAAAGAGATATTGATAGAAGTGTCTAGGCAGATAGCAGATGCTATTACTGATTTAAATATTGAAGATTATGCTAAAAAGAAATATGTTGATGACGCTATTAGTAATATTAACTTTGATTAGTATATTACAAATACCAAAGCTGATTCTACGTATTTGAAAAAGGATGATTATACAAAATTTGATCCAACAAGCTATTATACTAAAGCTGATGTATAGAAGATAATTGAAGACTCTACTATAGGGAAAGATTACCCTATATAGAGCTTTGCAATAGAAGACAACTAGCTTCTTCTCACATAGAAGAATGGTGGATAGTTTAGGGTTAACCTATCTGGAATTGGATCTGGTGTTGGAGTAGATACAGATTATGTATAGGAACAGCTTTCTAATTATATTAAAAAGAACACATTATCAAAATTAGTAATAAATGATTAGACGTACTCTCTTGAAAGCGGACGTGATATAAAAATTCCTACTAGCGGTACTGGTTCTAGTATAGATGCCACAAAATATGGATACAGCAAATCTTATTTCAAAAAACATTCAAGCAGTTCTGTAGCACCAAGTAAACCTAGTGCAAATAGACCACCTGAAGATGGTTCTGGGTGGGTTGAAGATGCCCCAAATTAGAGCGCTGGATATTATATATGGATGACATAGGTATTTATAAATGGTAATGGACAGTATGGAGAATACACGAATCCAATATGTCTAACAGGAACTGCCGGAGAAAGCGCTGTATCATACGATATTAAAACGTCTACGAGCACCATTAATTACCAAGATGGAACAATGTACCCAAAGACTATTAGCGTATATGTTGCAAAGAGCAATGGCTCATAGATTACAAATATTACGCCATCAAATAGTTCCGGTTGGTCGTTCTCATACAGTACTAATGGAGGAGACGCATGGACTGCAATATCATCTGACCAGATTCAAACAGAGGGCGATAATGGAATGTTGTTTAAAGCAACAAATGGAACAATAATATTAAGCGAATATGTTCCAATCGTTAAATCTGGTATAAATGGATCAACTTATTCATTGTAGCTTTCAAACATATCATTATCATACGTTCCAGCAGATTAGAATTACAACTTATAGATGAGCTGTAATGTTAATTTGTATAAAAATGAAAATGCTATAGATAGTACTGATGCAAATCTATACAATCTATATATGTAGCTAAACTCAAACGATAGAACAACTTTACAGTATAATACAGATCATTGGGATGCCACAGTAAATACAACTGTACAGTCTAAGTCTAGTACTGTTACTATATATGCATATAATACAAACGGCGCTTATCTTACATCCATGACTATTCCTGTATCAGCTTCTGGGGATACATCTATAGGACAAACGTTCAAAGGTTCTCCTTTAAGGATCACTGGTGAATGGCAGAGTGGAACAAAGTACTATGACGGAAAGAGAAGTGCAGAAAGTGGTATATTCTATCAGGATGTTGTACTTTATAAAGGCGTATATTATGCTTGTGTAAATACAGATTCTGGAGAAGCCGACTATTGGAATACACCGCCAATCACTGCCACATATTGGTCAGCATTCTCATTATCTCCTAATGTTGTAGCTAATCTCGTTATTGCTAATGATGCGTTTATAAAAGAGATCTCATCTAACGAGCTTGTTATTTTTGACGATTAGAAGATTGTAGCCGGTATGACATCTAGCAAAGCCGTAGACGAATCATCACCATTAAATGGTAAAGTTACAACTGAAGGAAAGGGCGATGTTCGTATATGGGCTGGTGAAATATCTAATGCGAATTTAGCAACTGCTCCATTTACCGTCACAAGTGCTGGTGTTTTGAAAGCTGGCGACGCAACGCTTGAAAATGTTATTTTAAAAAAGGCCAATTTAACAGATGCTACGTTTGTTAATCCTTACGGAGAAACTTGTATAACAACAAAAGAACAAACTGTTTATACAGATATTTCTACTAGTATAAAAGCAATATCTTCAGGAGTATTTATAAATGATACAACCGGTAAAAACATGGCGCAACTCTATTATTTGTCAGAAAATTACTCTGATTCAAAACCTTAGGCTGGATTAAGATTAGCAACAGGTGATAATACTAAGTTTTTTTCCAATGTTAGAGATAATGACGCTTAGTTGTATATCGGTAGCGGTGTTGGTAGCGACATTGGTATCAGCTCTAAGATTTTATCATATTTTTCAACATATGCAGTTGATGGCAATTTGCTTGTTGATTTTATTTCTAATTCTATTTGTAAAATACGTGTAAAAGGACTTCGTTCATACGCTTTTATAGAAGATGCGTATTCTGATAGCGCTCTATAGAAAAATGAAATGTTTTTGATTAGTAATACAGTAGAAGACAGACAAGGCAATGCACATACAGATTATACTGTTCATATCAAAGGTGCAAAAAATTAAAATGAAAATAATTAGACAAAATATACTTCCTCCAAAAGGTTTTTTAGCAATTAATCTGTTCGGTTATCTATTTTGTAAACCAAATGCTAAGATAACCGATATTACGATTAACCATGAATAGATACATACAGAACAGATGAAAGAAATGCTGTACATACCGTTCTATTTATGGTATGGAGTTGAATGGCTTATTAAACTTCTCTGTAAAGGAAACGCATACAGAAACCTTTCATTTGAGAGAGAAGCTTACGATAACTAGTATAATCCAGATTACATAAAAACAAGAAAACATTATAGTTGGCTTAAAAGACTATTTGAGTAATGTTTGACATCATATAGAACAAGATACAATTAAGCACAGAAGATTTAGCTATACCACCATTTAAAGACTTCTATAATAATGCTAAAGATAAGCAAGATGCATTAAAGAAGATCGAATTCATAGTGTGGAGATATAAATGGAATAGCCCATATGAGGCATATCCAGAAAAAGAACGCACATGGAGAGTGGCTGAGGCTGTGTTTAAGGATAAGAATTACAAACCTGATGATGCTGTAAAAGAATTAGCAAAAAAGTTTCAGGAGTTGCAAGAGACTCCTGCTACTCGCTTGCTTAAATCTTCTAAGAGCGCAGCAGAGGGCATTATGAACACGATGGATAGCTATGCTGAAGAAGAGCTTGATATAGATACAGCTAAGAAACTTTCAGCTATATTGAAAGATGTTAGCGGAATAATCAAGTCATTAGACATGGCTATGAAGTAGGCAAAAGCAGAACAAGCAGAAGCTGGTAGAGTCAAAGGTGGTGGCACTATTGGCATGTACGAATAATTATGATAGACTTTAATTAGAAGCTCCATAATACCGATAAGTTCAGATAGGCAGCCATCTTCTTTGAAAAGCATGGATGCTATACGCTAGCTCCAGTCGGTACTACTGATTACAATAAATATTGGGAGCAAGAAACGGATAGGTGCAAAAATGGTTATATAGCTCCAGACGGAGAAGGTATAACTGGATACAACTACTTCTATTTGAACTATAGTCCAATTTTTAAGCTTGTAGAAACAGAATACACAGATAGAAATGGTGATTTAAGAAAACGAAGAGAACGTATATTACAATTCCCTAGCTTTTGGGATTACGACTATTATTATTTTTGTGCAATAGAAGAAGCTGAATAGCAAGGTAAGCATATGGCTGTTTTGAAATCAAGACAAAGAGGGTATAGCTTCAAAGGTGCGTCAATGCTCGTACGAAATTATATGCTTATTCCTGGTTCTAAGAACTTTGCTGTAGCTTCAGAACAGAAGTTCCTTATTGGTGATGGTTTGCTTACTAAGGCATGGCAGATAATGGACTTTCTTGATCAGCATACAGCGTGGGCGAAACAAAGGCTTGTGTCAACCCGTATGGAAAGAGTATCTGGTTATAAGGTTACCGATGAGTTTGGTAAACAGACAGAACGGGGATATCTTTCTAGTATAGTAGGCATTACTCTTAAGAATGATCCTGAACGTATACGTGGTACTCGTGGTAAACTTGTACTATGGGAAGAGGGTGGTAAATTTCCAGACCTTCTTGATGCGTGGCGTATTGAATAGCCATCTGTAGAAACTGATGATGGAGTGGCATTTGGATTAATGATAGCATTTGGAACTGGTGGTACTATTGGAGCGAGTTTCGATGGTCTAAAAGAATTATTCTATAAGCCGAATGCAAATAACGTACTAGCATTTCCTAATATATGGGACGACGGTAGAGAGAATACTGAATGCGGATTCTTTGTTCCAGCTTATTCAAACCTAGAGTCATTTGATGATGATGGTAACCAGGTTTACATGGACAAGGATGGTAACAGCTATAAAGAGAAGGCTATATAGAACCTTATAGATCAGAGAAATAAAATAAAGGACGGTGGTGCTAGTTAGCAATCTATAGACCGTTTTATATCAGAGCGTCCTATAAAGCCAGCAGAGGCTGTATTGGAGCTCGGTAAGAATATATTCCCTAGAAAGTTATTGATGGACCAATTGACCAGAATAAGGACTAACAAGAAGCTTTAGAGTATGAAGCATATAGTTGATCTGGAATGGGATGGAAATGGTCAAGTAAAGGCTACGGAAAAGCCTAGTGGGGATATAACCAACTATCCTCTTAAGAAAGGCGATAAGCCTCATGGATCTGTAGTTATATGGGAATACCCAGTAAAGGATCCTCCGCTTGGATTATATATAGGAGGATGCGACCCTTATGATCATGATGATAGCTTTACAAACTCTCTTGGTTCTACATTTATATTTAAACGTGTAAGAGCTGGAGAAGCATGGACCGACGTAATAGTAGCAGAGTATTCTGGAAGACCGGATACAGCAGAAGAGTATTACGAGAACGTGCGTAAGCTACTTACATTTTATAACGCTAGATTATTATTTGAGAATGAAAGAAAAGGAATCTACCCTTACTTTACGAATAAACACTGCGATTACCTCTTGGCTGATTAGCCAGATAAAATCATATCTGAAGTCTTTAAGGACAGCAAAGTGCAAAGAAGAAAAGGATGCCACATGACCAAACAGATTAGGGCGTATGGCGAAGGATTAATATTAGAGTGGCTGTTAGATGAATTTGAAGAAGGTCACCCTAATGTAGAAAGAGTATACAGCGAACCTCTAATAGAAGAGCTTATAGAGAATGATGGTGTACGAAATGTAGACCGCGTGATAGCCTTGTGTATGGTAATGATATACAGAGAGGAGCTCTATTAGGTAAAGGTGTCGTCTGCAAAAGAACAAAACAAATAGGTTGAACTCTTCGAGATGCCGTTATTTAGCAAACAATGGTTTGAAGAAGATAGCAGCACAAGTGAAGACGGTATGCCGATATTCACATTTTAATACATGGAAGATAACTTATACAATTCAGCTTTCCCCAGACAAAAGCTCCCTCTTTCAAAGAAAGGAAAGAAGTGGCAGGAAGATTGCGTTAACTATATTATAGGTGAAGGTAACGTAACATCTGGAGGAAATGGTACATCATATTACGGAGAGCTGTAGACCTATTATAATTTATATAACAGCATCTTCGACGAGAAGGATTTTAAATCAATTACAAACCCATTCAAGGTCGAGGATGGTTTTCCTGCTACTCCTCACGACTTTAATATTATAAGACCTAAAGTAGACTTACTTATAGGAGAGGAGACAAAGAGGCCTCTTAACTTCAGAGTTATCAGAACTTCATAGGAGGCTACATCTGAAATGCAGGAGAAAGAGAAATAGATGATTCTACAATATATAGAGGCAGCTATCACAGCTAGAATGAGCCCAGAGGAAGCTTAGTAGTTCCAGTAGTAGCTACAGTCTGGAGAGATTATGCCACCAGAGTAGATAGCTAAGTATATGGACAAAGACTATAAAGATATTGTAGAGAATACTGCGTATCATTCTCTTACCTATCTGAGAGAGAAGCTTGATCTTGACAACGAGTTTATCAAAGGCTGGAAGGATGGATTGATCTCAGGTAGAGAAATTTATTATGTTGGCGTACTTAATGCAGAGCCATATGCGGAGAGAGTTAATCCTATATGTTTCTCTTACGATAAAAGCCCAGACCTTGAGTTTATTGAGGATGGATCATGGTGTTGCAGAAAGATGCGTATGCCTATAACCGAAGTATACGATAGATATTACGACAAGCTTGAAGAGAAGGATCTTGATAAGCTTGAAGAAATGATTGGTTCTACTCCTGGTAGAAACCTTGGAGATAGAAGCCCTGTTGATATGGGCATACAGTTACGTATATACGATAACCCTATATTCGAGGGAGCTGGTAAATCTCTTGTAAATGTATGGCATTGTTGCTGGAAATCTTTCAAGAAGATCTTCTATGTAACTACTACAGATGATGCAGGACAGCCTCAGATCAATATAGTCGATGAAACATATCAGCCTGTTGGTAATGAGGTTAGTATTGAACCAGATTGGATTATAGAGGTATGGGAAGGATACAGAGCTGGTAGTGACTTATACTTTGGTATACAGCCTATTGAATATCAGCACGTAAGTATCGATAACCCTAATAGCTAGAAGCTTCCTTATTGTGGTGCTATTTATAGTAATACGAATAGTAAGCCTAGATCATTGGTTAGTATTCTTAAGCCATTACAGTATATGTATATTGTATTGTGGTACAGACTTGAGTTAGCTATTGCTAGAGATAAAGGTAAGGTTGTAAACATGGATATTACATAGATTCCTAAGTCTATGAATATTAGTCCAGCTAAATGGATGCATTACTTGTCTAGCGTTGGTGTTAACTTTATTAACCCATACGAAGAAGGCTGGAATATTCCAGGAAGAGAGGGTGGTAAGCCTGCTCAGTTCAATCAGATAACAGCACTGGATCTTACAATGTCTAATGTCATAGCTGAATACATACAGCTGATGGATAAGATAGAAGAGTTGGCTGGTACAATCTCTGGTATTACATAGCAGCGTGAAGGAGCAGTAAGCTCATCAGAGATGGTTGGTAATGTAGAAAGATCTGTTGTACAGAGCTCGCATATTACCGAGCCACTATTCTGGGTTCACAACCAGTGTAAGCGAAGAGTGCTTAATATGCTTCTTAATACAGCTAAGGGTGCTTGGGAAGAGACTGGCAAACAGAAGCTACAGTACATCTTTGATAATGGAGAAAGAGCATTCTTGGACATTACCCCTAAGTTCTACTATGAGGATATGGATGTATTCGTAAGTGATACGTCTAAGGATCTTGAGAATATACAGAAGCTTCAGCAGCTTATACAGCCAGCTATGCAGAATGGTGCTAGCTTGCTTGAAGCCGCAGAGATCCTTACAAATGATAACTTCAATATCATTAAGCAGAAGCTTAAGGATATGCAGACTAGACAGGAGCAGGTACAGCAGCAGCAGCAGGAAGCAGAAGCTCAGCAGCAACAGCAGTTACAACAGATGCAGAACGAATCTAAACAGCAAGAGCTTATGTTACAGGAAGCTCAGATGGATCTTCAGAGATATCAGATTGATCAAGATAATCAGACTAAGATAGCTGTGGCACAGATCAATGCTTATCGTGGAACTGAAGATATGGATCAAAACGATAACGGAATACCTGACGTTGCAGAACTTGGCAAATAGGCTCTTGAACAGCAAAAGATTAATCAGGAGGCTTATAATAAACGTTACGAAGCCAAGCAGAAGCGCGAGATAGAAGATTAGAAGATCTAGCTTGAGAAGGATAAGATGAAGCATGAAACAGAGCTGTAGAAGGCCAAGGATGATGCTGCTTATGAACGCGAGAAACTTAAGGCTCGCACGGCCCTTAAGAACAAAACATCTGGCGAGAAGTAATGAAGTTTGATAATAAGACATTTTAGCAGAAGTATGAAGCGTGGAAGAATGGCGCTGATTACTGGAAGGATATTAGAGGAATCAACTTGGGTGGAGACACCCAGGCTGAGGAACCTAGTCCAGAAGAGTAGTAGCAGATGAATTAGAGTGTATAGGCTATACTTAATGCTTACAATGAAGGAAAGGATGAAAATATAGCTGAAGACATTATTGAGCCATTACCTTTTGATACTCCATTAAATGAAGAGCATCCTATACTTCATAAATATAAAGGTGGAAAAGATGATTCTATTAATACTTTTGTTAACAGAATTGGTCCTCTTGTAGGACAATAGCTAAACAGATATGGCTACGGTGATGCTGCATATTATAATGTGATGCGTCAGCTTGCATACGAATCTAATTATGGTAGATCTAGAGTTGCTAGAAGACAGCATAATTACGGTGGAGTAGGTTGGAATGGTAAGACTTATACCACATACAAGAGTGATGCAGATTTCGTTAAAGACTACGTAAGACTTATGCATACTAGGTATAGAGCTGCACTTAGAGCTAAATCTACACAGGATTACGCAAGAGCACTTAAGAAGAAAGGTTATTACGAAGATTCTCTTTAGAATTACTCAAGAAACCTCAATAGCATGAATAGTCTTGTTAGAGCAGCTCGCAATCATAGGAATGCTCATAAGGATGCTTATAACTATAATGTATAGTTAAACGACCTTGAGCAGGATTATGAAGATGCTAAGAATGCTAGTCCTATAATTATTAATTCACCATCTACAAGATAGCCTAGTACTATTAGGGCTGATATTCCTACAACTCTACTTGGTCCGACTTAGGAAGAGATAAAAGCTCAGCAACAGCGTGATCTTAATAAGTACAAATAGTAGCTGTATGATAATATAACATAGCCTTCACTTCCGAATATACTAAACCTACTTCCATCTAATAACTTTGGTAAAGACTCTTATGGCTAGAAGTTCTGGTGGAGAAAAGGCAATAATCTTAAACTTATGTAATTATGGCACAGATGGAAAGTCCAAAGCGAAAGATGCAGAAGAAGAATGACTATCAGCGTCATAAGCTCTTTCGTAAGATTAAACGTAGAAGAAAAGCATAGGCTGAAGCAGAATAGCATATAGCAGAGAGGCAGCTTAAAAAGAAGTTAAAGAAACCATAGATAGGAGGTGCTTATGCCTAAGCGTTTAAATAAGCCTATACTTGTTAGAACAAGAGATGAGAATGGTAATTATATTACTTTAAATATGAGTACCGGCTCTCGAAAAACAAATTATCAAACTAAACAATCTACCAGCGTAAATAAGCCTCGTCGCAAACAAAATGTAAAGAGAACCTTAAAGCCAGGGGAACAAGTGTTTACAGATTGGAGAACAGGAAAGAAAACTGTATTTACACCTAGAAGAGCTGAAGTTAGTAGTGATAATCGTAGCGAATATCAAAAGCAAGAAGATTAGAAGACTGCTGATATTTTGCATCAGAAATACGAATAGGAAAAGACTACTTAGGAAGGTCTTAAAAATCTTGAAGCTATCGGAAAAGTAATTAGCCCATCTACATATATAGGGCCATTAGCGAATAGAGTTACTGCTTCTATTTAGGGCGATAAACAAGATAGTAGGCCTATTGGCGAATAGATTCTGTCTGGAGAAGGAACTGGTGACACTGCTGGTAATTTGTTGTTAGATTTTGCTAGTCCATACGTATTCTCAAAATTACCAAATGCTACTAAATAGTTATATGAAGCTATTAGATACGCTAATAATAAAGTTTTAGATAACCTTGGTTCTGCAGCCATATATGCGAATGGATTAGGATTTAACGGAACTGTTGGTAAATCATTCTTTAGAGATCCTAATAAAGCTTACAGAATTACAGAATATCCAGAAGTTTAGGGAATACGAGAAGTTGGTAAAAATGTAACAACAAGAGATGCTAATTTCAAAATTATGGTACCAGCTAACGAATGGCGACTATCTGCTTTTGATAACTATGCTTATTCAAAAGATGGAAGTTGGTATAAACTTCCAAAAAGTGTTAGTTCGTACGAAGAAGAAAACCCGTTCTCATTTGTTGATATAGGCAACACATCTGATCCTGTACAAGTTAGGCTTGCTACAAAAACTGGCTCTGCTCATGGAAATAGGTCGCAAGCATCACTTGGTAAACCATGGGAAGGCGGATTGTCTACATCTGGCGGTTTGTTCCCAAGAGGCATATTAGAAATATAGGGTGGCAACAAAATTGCTGTAGGAAAAGATCGTGTGCACTTCTCTTTAAAAGATTGGGAAGATGCATTGGTCGGATCTAGAGTTGGATACAAAACAGGCGAAATGCCATTAGATAATCTTACTTGGTATTAGAGACTACCTAATGGTAGGTATACTATGGGCGAACCTGTTCTTCCAGACAAAACTATACAAATTAAACCAAGCACAAAGCAGTAGAGACTTCAGTTAGAAAAACCAACTTGGCAGATTTATCCTGGTAAAACACATAAGATATCAGAAGTAATTGATGATAATGGTAATGTAAACCTTGCTAATTTATTCAAAATATAGAATGAAGCCTTATCTAATGTTCCTGGAGGAAGGCTTGCTAGACATAGATTAGAAAATCTGGATTGGCATAAAACTGATTGGAATACATTCCTGCATAGTAGAGATGCTTATTAGAGAGCTTTGTAGGCAGGATATCCAAATGAAGCATTATTTCCTACACTTATGCATGATGCTGGAAAGCTTTGGGCAGGAGATGGGCACGGTCCATACGGTGCATCTATAGTTAAATAGATATTTCCGGATGCTACTGATGAGCAAATAATGGCTATATATCAGCATATGGATAAAGTTCCAGAATCAGCTATGGGCAAACTTGTTAAAGGAGCCGATATAGCAGAAGATAACCCATTTAGAAATTATAGTTCTGGCAAAGATATTAATATAAAGAAATCTAAGCGTGGTACATTTACTAAAGCAGCTAAATAGCATGGTATGAGTGTTCAAAGCTTTGCTAATAAGGTTTTGAAAAATCCAAGCAAGTATAGTGCAGCTATGAGGAAGAAAGCAAACTTTGCGCATAATGCAGCAGGCTGGAAACATTAAACATTACACGGGTTCGACTCCCGTGTAGCGTACAACAATTAAAAATATTAACTTAGTTATAATTTAAATTATGGCAAGAAAGAAGAAAAATCCATTAGGTGATTTTGAAGACGCTTTGAGCTCTCTCGGGTTCGGTGGCCAGGAAGGTGGCGACAGCGTTACAGACATCGATAACCAGGATGTGGTTAATCAGGTGTTAGATGATCCTAATGATGATATTGACAATTTAGACAATCCAGATGACGATAAGTCTTCTGAGGATAATAAAGATGATAAGAATGTAACTGGTGATCCTAATGCTCATGATGATAACACAGAGGTCCCAGATAATATTTTAAATAATAATACGTCCGACACAACTATAGTTGACAACGAATAGGATAACGACAATGATGATAATGATCAGCAGACTGACACTGACGTCGTAGATCCTGGAGAAGCAGAATAGATTGGCGCTTTCTTTGACGCATTCGCTGAAGCTAATGGTTGGAGTGTTGATGCAGAAGAGAAGCCTAAGTCAGTCGAGGATCTCGTAGAGTACATCAAAGATGTCGTAGATGAGAATTCAACCCCACAGTACGCCGATGATCGTATTGCTAGACTTGATCAGTACGTAAAGAATGGTGGTAAATTTGAAGACTTCTATCAGACACAGCAGAAATCTATGTCTTATGATAACATAGATTTGGAGGACGAATCTAATCAGAAAGCAGCTGTTCGTGAGTTCTATAAATTACAGGGTATGAACGACGAGCAGATTAGTCGCAAGATTGAGCGCTATGAAGATGCTGACATGCTGGAAGATGAAGCAGCTGATGCTGTAAATTATCTTAAGGCGTACGAGCAGCAACAGCAAGAGTATATGGCTCAGCAACAGGAAGCTCAAAGACAGGAACAGGAGCAGAAGGCTGCACAGTTCATGGACGACCTTACATCTAGTATTAATGGTCTTACTAATATTAGAGGTATCAATATCCCAAAGGAGGATAGAAAAGCGCTGTTCGATTATATTACAAGAACTGATGCAGACGGTTTAACAGAGTATCAGAAGGCTTTTAATAATAACCTTGTTAACAATTTGATAGAATCAGCCTACTTCACAATGAAGGGTGATGCTCTACTGGGCGAAGCACAGCGCAATGGTCAGACATCTGCTGCGAGTAAACTTAGACAAATGCTCAAACATCAAACAAAGAATCATACATCATACAACGTTGGGCATGAAAAACAACCTCAGGCATGGGATCTCGCGTCAAAATACCTATGATGAGACAATTAACATATTATGAATAATTCAAGTTCTTTATTAAATAATCTTCAGCTCTACCGTGGTAAGCGTTTTGCTGACTTGGTAGACGAAAACATGATTGCTAACGCAATGCTTACAAAGCCTCATGAAGTAGCAGGCTTGTTGTCATTGGTTTTTGGTACAAAGGATGATGGTATTTCAACTACCATCGACTTGCTTACTGGTGGTCTTGGTTCAACCATGACTATCGAAAACAGAGAATATGAGTGGTCTGTAATGATTGATGCTGATCACGCTGTTAATATCCGCTACGCTAAGTGGAATGGTAAGGAGATTACTCCTAAGTCAATTACAGAAGGTTTGACTCCAGGTATCAATAATACTCCTATTTATCTTGGTCTTGAAGAGAAGTGGTTCGGTCCAGGTGCAATTCTTGCATTTGACAACGTAAACTTCCAGGTACGTGTAAACGGTACTCCATATCAGGATGGTAGCACATGGGTATATGAGTGCTATGTAGCAGAAGGCTTCCAGGGTTCTTATATTCCTTGTGAGTATTTGCTCCCAGGTCGTCAGGTAGACCGTATCGGTTCTGCATACGAGGAGTACAGTGATGAGGCAGATATCATCAACTATCAGACTCCATTTAAGATGCGTAATAGCTTGATGACTATGCGTCTTACTTACGATATCACCGGTGATGCTTACTCTACAGTATTGGCTATCGCTTTGACTGATCCTGAGACAGGTAAGAAGTCTTATTTGTGGTCTGACTATCAGTATTGGAAGGCTCTTCGTGAGTGGAAGAAGAGAGAGGAGAAGCAGTTGCTGTTCGCTCACTCTAACCGTAACGCAGATGGTACTTATAATTTGAAGGGTACTAATGGTCGTTTCGTTCCAATCTCTGCAGGTTTGTTCGAGCAGATTGCTCCAGCTAACGTACGTTATTATACAAAGCTGACTACAGAGTTGTTCGAGGATTACTTGTTCGATCTCTGCTACAATATCATTGGTACTAACGAGCGTAAGTTCGTTGCTTTGACCGGTGAGATGGGTATCCGTGAGTTCGACCGTATCTTGAAGGAGAAGGCAGCTAGCTTCAATATGATTGATACACACTTCATTACAGGTTCTGGTCAGGATCTGAAGTTGGGTGGTCAGTTCACAACTTACACTATGACTAATGGTATTGAGTTGACAGTTAAGCGTTGTGCTATGTTTGATAACATGGAGATGTTCCGTCAGCTTCACCCATTGACAGGTAAACCATTGATGTCTTACACATTCTTGTTCGTTGACCTTGGTCGTCGTGACGGTCAGGCTAACATTGTTAAGGTATGTCGTAAGGGTCGTGAGTTCGTACAGTGGTGCACTGGTGGTTCTGTATTGCCAAATGGCTATGCAAACAACATCAACACTATGCGTTCTAACAGCCGTGATGGTTACCAGGTACACTTCCTTGGTGAAGAGGGTATCATGTTGAGAAATCCATTGTCATGTGGTATCTTGTATTGTGATGCTGAAGACCAGGAGACTATTGCAGTCGAGAATAGAGCAGCAGAGCTCGCGTAATTAATAAAATAATATACAATGTTCAACCCCACCCAAAATCGGGTGGGAGCTTGGCATTGCAACAACTAATTGAAAAATTATGGTAGTTGAATTAAAGATCAGAAAGAAAAATCCCTGGGCTGGATTGTTGAAGTATAAACATTGTTTTGATTATATTGCACCTTACTTTACCAGATCTGGGTCGATATACACAGGTTTAACACCTGAGGACGAAAAGAAATTTGAAAAGGAGCTTGGCTATCCAGAAGGCCATCTCGCTAAAAATTCTCCATTCTGGAATACATTCTGTGTTAAGGTTGGTTCTAAGAGTACAATTCTCGATGACTCATTCCCACGACAGGCTATGATCATTAAGTTCCTTGAAGGGCATAAGAGAGTAGCTACATCACTTGATAAACTCAATGCTGGTAAGGATTATCTGCTTATTAATAGACAGGCTGAAGCTATTGAGAAGAATAAGATTAACAAGCTTCGTAGAGATGCTATTATTGCTTTTGGCAAGCTTTCTCTTGAAGAGATGCGTAAGTGTCTTAGACTGTTCGGCGTTAGTGCTGATACAATGTCTAATGAGCTTGTAGAATCTACATTGTTCTCATTGGTTGACAAGCAGCCACAGAACTTCTTTACAAAGTGGGTTAATAACAAGACAAAGGAAACAGAGTTCTTGATCGAGAGTGCTATTGCCAAAGGTATTATCCGTAAGGATAGAACACAGTATTACTATGGTTCTGAGATGCTTGCAGACTCATTGTAGGATTGTATTGCATACTTGGACGCAAAGAAGAATCAAGACTTAAAGATCTCGATTATTAATCAGGTCGAAAATAAATAATTAAACTAACGACGTATGACGCATAGTGATATTTATACTAAGTTTATGATTGAATATGACAAGGCAAATATAACTTCGTCATATCCGTCGCTAACTAAATATGAAGTTGCAACAATACTCGACAAAGCCTACTTAGCTCTTATAGCTCAAAAATATACAGGGAACAACCCAAGAAAGTCAGCGTTTGAGTCAGATATGAAAGCAACTGAAGATTTGTAGCCATTGATTAATAAATTAACCGCAATTGGTAGTTTATCTGGCGATAACAGCTATACATTTGCTACGCACACTTTAGACAATCTCATACTATACATAATTGATGGGCAGATTAAAATCAATGAAAGTATTTCTTCTCATGATAATAAGAATCATCAATATGAAAATATAGTATTCGTGTCGCATGATGTTGCTAAAAAATTCAAGGTCACAAAAACAAATCTACCTTGGATTGAATAGCCGGTAGGATGTATAGAGGATAATAACGTTGTAATATACGTAGATCCAATGGATGTACAATATAATGGAGCTTAGTCAACAGCTGAGTTTACATATATTAAACGTCCTGCAAAATTTGCCGTCGGACAAGGACTATCAGTAAATGACTATGATTTCGGATAGACTAAATTTGAGTTATCTGATAGCATGGCGGAAGAATTAATTAATTTGGCAATCATTATGTCTACCGAGATTGTAGAATCTAGTAGACTTACTACTAAAGCTAATACTAGACCACTTGAATCATGACAAGAGAAGAAACAAGAAAACTTGGTATTGAGTTCGAACGCAGACTAATCGAAGTATATCCTTAGTTTGCGACAGAGTAGAAACTTAGCACCGATACAATATATTCATTCTTAAGCGAGTTCTAGACACAGTACGTAAAAGTATTGTATTCTAACGAAGACGATTTTCAACGTGGCACTAGACGAGCTAAAAGAATAAGCGATGTTAGTAGATCATTGATTAGGCGAGTTAATATAAAAACGTCAAATGATGAAGGCTTATATAAACTGCCAGAAGATTACGCAATGTACGTAAGATCTGAAAGCATCGTTACAAAAAATTATAAAAGTGATAAGACTTTAGAAGATGGTGTAATTACACCAAATATACTTATTAAGCAAGAAGATGTAGATAATGTAATCAATGCATACTACAACTACAATGGTATTATAAAAAACCCATTAGTTATATTTGAAAGTACTAATTATACAAGTAATTAGTTTAAGGTTATATCTGATTCATATACATAGATAGAAAGTGTAGACCTTACATACTATTGCCAGCCTAATGCATTCAATGTATTAAAGTTTGATGATAACGACCAGTCTGCTGGAGCCGTACATAGTTATTGTTCGCTTCCGTATTCATGTTTCGAAGAGCTCGTATCAGGTGCTGTAGACATGTATTTGACTCAGTATAAACTAAAGCTTGCTTAGGGTAATTCTAAATAGAAATCACAACCAAAATAGTAGGAGGCTGAGTAATGAGGAATATAGATATTTTAGTGGGGCTAGAAAGAGAGATAAATAAATTTGATAGCCAGCTAGACAAACCATCTACTGACGAATCTTTATTCTGGCTCAATTAGGCTGTTTGCAAGTTCGTTAAGCTTAGATTTAATAGCGATCTTATTCACGGAACTTCGTATGAACAAAATGAAAAGCGTAGAGAAGATCTTATTAAGCTATATGAATAGAAAGTTTATGAACCACAAAATATGACTGTAGACGAAAGTCAACCATCATATACATCTTATACAATAGTCTATCCAGAAAACTTCATGTTCTCACTCAATGAGGACGTCGTAATAAGCGATCTTGATGGAGAGAATAAAATCAATACATGCATGTTCGAATGCACGTAGGATAGTTTTATGTACAGAGTTAATAACAGCCTTACAGATTTCCATTACAGATTTCATAGAGCTAGACCTCTACGTGTAAGAAACTCTAATGGATGTATGTTGCTTACAGATAAGCAATATAAGATTAGTAAATATTCTTTGGGTTATCTCAGAAAGCCTACAGAAATAACACTTGATAATCCTTATGATGAATATGAGGATTTCGAGGATATCATTATGCCTGAGATTATAAAAATTGCCGCTCAGATGTATTTAGAAAATAAGAAAGATGAGCGCTATAAAACTATAACTCAAGAGGTAAATACACAAGAATAATAATTTTAACGTGGAAAGCCCAGCTAGTTAGGTCTAGCATTAACATTATAGGGTGAGTAGAAAAAATTAATTTTAATATGATTACATATGTAAATACAGTCCTTGTTTCTAACAAGAACGGTTAGACACTTGCTACAGCTACTGATTTGGCTGGCAAGGAAACAAAAGCAGAACTTAAGCCATTGGTTGGTAAGTTTGTATTCATGAACTGCGACCCATCTGCACAGGATGGTACAGCTATCACAGATGTTTATTCTTACGATGAGAACGCAGATCGTTTCAAGATCGGTGTTATCACATCTGATAGTTTTCAGAAGGTTGGTAAGGACGGCACTGTTAAGTTTGCCCCAGTTATCAAGTGGTCTAATATTATCAACGTTGCAGACATTAAGTCTGTAACAAAGCTCGACTATAAGGACGATGCTGAAGATCAGATCACAATAGACTTTACAAACGTACCAGCAGAAACACTTAAGGTTCTTGCACAGGGTGGTTGTCCTGTTGTACTCCGTCTTACATTTAAAGATATGCCAATGCGTTATCGTAAGTGGACAGAGTCTTACAGCTACGTTACAGAAGTTGGCGACGGTGTTGAGCAGATTATCGCTGGTCTTGTAAAGGATATTATTCGTGCTCCAAAGCGTCAGAGAGTATACGCTAAGACTGATGAGAAGAAGCTTATTCTTACAGCAATGAAGTATGATGACGATGAGTCTAATAGAACAGAAAACGTATACATGAAGGGTCGCTTTGATGCAAATATGTATTGGATGAATCCAGCTGCTCCAGGTTGGGCATCTAACAACAAGTACGACCTTGGTGCAGTTTTCTCAAAGAAGGAAGGTACAACATACCCTGCTTCAGCTAAGCTTGTTCGTGATCGCGAGCGCGCATCATTTGATTATCAGGGTGTTTTGCATCGTAGCTGCTGGTACGATCCTCAGCCAGCTATGGTTACAAATATCGATAACAAATACGATGGTATTACAATCGAGTTTGAAAATCAGTATAGAACAGCTGATGATTTGTGGCGCAGAACAAAGCAGACTGTTGAGATTTACGCATCTAACAATGGTGAAAAGTTTACAACCGGTGCTGTAGAAATTGCTGGTGGACTTGTAGAGAAGCTTCAGAATATGATTCAGGCTCGTCAGAATATAGCAAATCCTATTAGTAATGCAACCGCATACGACGAAACAAAATTTTAATATTTAGCCGGGGTGGGGTAATAAGCCCTATCTCGGCTTTTTGTTTTTAAATACATATCAATATGCAAAAGATCAGAATTGGAAATGATATTAGATTAAACATATCACTTGTTGATAAAACCGAATATAGCGCATCTAATATCAAAAATATAAAATGTTATCTGGTTAACAAAACATTAACCGAGAGCATGAATAAAAAATGCTGCAATAGTTAGTATTTGCTAAATTGGTGTGGATGTCCTACGTATCACGTATTGCCTCATTGTAGAAATAAATTCTACTACAATGGAAGAGATTTCGATTGCAAGTGCGAAATGGATAAATATAGACCTTTGGACAAAACAAAATATCTCATGGAGTCTGAGTTAGACGCAAACAACAATGTTATAAATGCGTACTTCCCATCAAAGGACTAGATATGCGGAGTATATCAGTTAGTTGTTGTTGTGGAAACGTTTGTTCCTGGTTGGGGAAAAAGACAGCTTAAAACTAACACAATAGACTATGGCGAGATATTTGAAATAGTTGATAAAGGTGTAGAGCAGACTGGTGGTATAACAATAACAACCGGAGTTGATCCTTTGATTAATTCTGGATTTATTGGATATTTGGCAGTAAGACCATTTGCCGAAGATGAAGAAAGCGATAGCGAAAAGGGCTTTGATAGATCTGACGATGGATACGAAAATCCGTCCCAGGAAACGTATGATAAAGTAGGAATATAGAATGTAGATCCTAATCTACTTCTCGAAGTTCATGATTTATCAAGATTTTCAACTATAGTAAATTATGTAGATGGTCAATATTTGTGGGTAATGTCAAAAAAGCCTATTAAAAACCTTATTGACGGAAGTATGAATAATATACCATTTACTACTGTTTAGTACAATGCTGAAACAGGATATTATTATTATGCAGGTTCTAACCCAGTACTTAAAAATACTATGTCTGGAGGAGTTTCTGTAAAGGCAATATTCTAAAATGACTAATTATGGCAGATATTAAAAACTCGTATATAAGACCAAAGAAAGAGGACACAATCGTATACGGAAGGATTGTTAGTGCGTCTACAGAAGGCGTTGTGGCAGATGCTGGACAAATATACGACGAATAGCTCAAAGTTGGTCAGCACGAATTAAATGAGCGAATTATAAAGAGCGGCATTGGATCATTTGCCGGAATACCTACATATACAAAAGATATCATAGATGGCGTAGACCCTAGTGACATCCCTGATAAATACATACTTATAGCTGATAAAGAAAGTGACCTAAAAGTAAAACCTTCTAGAGAGGTTGAGGTAAATGGTACATATGTCGACATTTTGTTTTCTGCCATAAGAGCTTTATAGAGCGAAGTGGCAAAAATAAGGAATACGTTTAGATACGGACTCAATTCGTATACAGATGAAAATACATTAATGTCATCTGTTGTAGATGGTATTTCTGATCCAGACGATGAGCCACTGTGGGCGGTTGATAAAGAAGATTTATCATCTGTTACACGTCTTACAATAGGTTAGGGTTGTGAACTTACGCCAGAATCAAACTTAGGCTATGACGAAGAAGGTATAGTAAAGGTTACCGGGGAAGCTACATGGAATGATGATTAGACTGTAAAATAGGTTACGGATCCTAAGATTTTTATGTATTTCACTGTAACTAATCCGGATGTAACCATACATTTAACAAATGGAGAAAACCAGACTCGCTTTAATATAAATTCAATAGAGCTACCAAAAGCTGATGCATACAATATAATGGTTTGTATTAGTAGAACGGTAGAAGATGCTGGTAGTAGATATATATACATTAGTATCGGTGATGCTATTCACGACAAGGTATACAAATAGGGTTATTATTATGATGGTAAGCTAAATAAAATACGAAACGATATCGGATATTCGTATTATCCAGACTGGGTTACGTTCAAAGATACAAACGTTTCCATGTTTGATATATGCTCTAAGTTCTAGGACTTTTCTAATCAGGTTATTCCTAGCGCACCATCTGAGTAGGATTACAAATATAAAGTATCACACATAACAATTCGTTCCGTAAAATCAGAAGATGTACTTTAGAAGATAAAGAATCAAATTCAGAATAACGAATTAACCTTTGTTGAAAGTACAAAGAATTTATGGATTAAAAATAATGATAAACTAGTTAAAATTGCTGCTGGTGGCGGTACAACACCAGATGACGGTATGACAGAAAGTGAAGTATTAGACTTGCTTAAGAAGCAAGGCATTATTCGCGAGGATGGTGAAAACCTACGAATAACAGACCTTTCAGATATTACATTTATTCACCAAGACACTGGCAAGAAGTACAAGTTCTTTATCAATGAGTCTGGAGATCTTATTAATCAAGAAATTCCTAATGACGAAGATCTGCTTTCTAATAGAGTAATCGCTAGTGGCGTTGACCTGGATAGCTGGAGTGCTAGAGGATTTATCGGCAGACTTAGATTAGCCGAATATAATAAAGCAAATCCATCTAATAGATTATCTGAAACACAAAACATTGGATTATATTCTGACAGAATAAAAATTGGTGCATTCTATGCGCCGTTGGACACAGATATCGTACACGGTTGTACGAGAGCATTCGTTGAGCTTGAGAATACATCTGATAGCGACTTTTGTTTACAGGGATGCTACTTACATTACACTAGACCAACAGACGATAAGCAGACTGTATATCATTTACCACTTACTGGTACAATAAAGGCGGGCGGTACATATGTTATCGCAGGAGCTTATTATGGTGACAAGAAAGACGAAAACGCCTATATTAAGGTAGACTCATACGATCAAGAGTGGTATGAAGATGGTAAGTTAATTGATTTTACAATCAATACAAGTTCTAGTCTTGGTAATGGTTTTGCTTTGACATATGGTAATGAGGATTTAACTTCAACAACATATCTATGGAAAGCTAACGATAGCTCTGTAACTATATTTAATGATACTAAGACTTATCCTAACTTATACGATCCATCATTCATTGATGCAATCTATTTCTTTACAGGTGTTATAGATTCTTCAAAGACCGGATATTGGGCAAAGCTTGTACTTGGCATCAAGTCGAACACAATGTACAAAAACACATTTGAGCTCGATCCTGCACAGCAGGCCTATCAGTCAGCCAATGTTAAAGATAGTTCTAGAGCAAGATGGGCTAGTACAGCAGACGTTTGGATTGTTGACCTTAGTTCACCAATGATTAGTTTTCCACATTCTAAGGAATAGTATAGTGTAGCTAATTTTGCACCAAAGGCATCTTACTTAAACAAGAATGTATGTACAGATAAATCTAAACTTGATGTAACAAAACCAAATATGGTTACATGTTCGTTTGGCATAGACATGCATAAGGATAGAGCATTTAACTGGATCTCTGTAGGATACCATGATGAGTATATCTGGATTAGATAGAAAGGCTAGAAAGACTGGGCATCTAGATTCGAATCTTATAAGGAGGTAGAAAACGCTATCACAGGAGCTACGTCTTATCCTAGAAGAAAAGAATACTCTAAAGATGTTAATAATATTATCTATAATAGAATCGTAAGTAGATTCCCAGCAGATGGCACATAGTATACATCTCATAAATGTGTAATTAATGTTGTTAGCTCTGCAGTTACAGGAGGTCCTTAGGTTTGGGAGTATGTTGTTGGTAGACCAGATGCCAATGGTAATCCTGGTTCATATGTATCAGATGTACAGACATTTACATTGTATCCAGAAACATATAAGCCAGTTATTTATTAGACAACCGACCAGCAGGGATTCGATTGGCTGTAGTACCAGGTTTGGGCGGCAGCAGCAAACAAGTTGAATGAAAAGATCGCCGAAGACCAAAAGAGTAGCAATATCATTCCTATTGTTATGAATACTGGAGATATGACACAGAATGGAACAAGAATCAACGAATGGTTTGACTACTACAACGCTGGTCATGTTTTGTTTAGCAAGTTTGAGCAGATGAATGTTGTTGGTAATAACGACCTCTGCGGTACAAACGTAACAAACCTTGGAACTGGAGATGACCTTGGTAAATCAAACTCTTTCTACTTCCATGTGTTCTATTGCTATGATATAGATGAGTCTACATTCATACCAATTGTTAATGGCAAATATATACCATCTCTGTATTATTTCGAATCAAAGAACTACAGATTCGTTATGATTAATAGTGAAATTACAATGATTAATTGTAACCAGTGGTTTAATCTTAAAGACGGAGAAGACACTGTTAATATTTATACCGGTTACACTATTGGAACAAACCAGAAATATGTTAGCAGTTTTACACCAATCTATACAATGGTTTACAATATGCTTAACACTAGCAAAAAGTGTATAGCTGCTTGTCATGAGATGCCATTTACCGTTATTACAAATAGCAGTATCGCTACTGGATAGGAATAGTATTCTAGATCACTTGGACCTAATGGTACTGCATTAATCGGTAGCCATTGCAATTAGATCGATAAAACCGAAACTGGTGCTGGTACATATTGGCTTAGTAGACTCCTTGAGTACAAAGGGGTAAAGCTTATGATTGGTGGTCATAAACACACATATGCTTGTACATATCCTGTTAGAGAGTATTTCTTCTTTGGATAGAACAAAAACAGCAAAGACAATTTTGCAGAGTATTCAATGAGCAATACATTGTAGAACGATAATGTTAGGTTTGTTGCAGAGGGTAAAGATTACACAAAATTCCCTTTAACAAAACGAGAGGATGTGGGACAGGCTCCTACTGGCTTCTTCCCATATACAAGTGTACCTAACCTTGAAGGTGGTGTCACTTACTTTATGTGCTAGGCTACAGGATTTAAGCTTACATCAAATAAAGAGCTTCCTTCTGCAAACTAGAAGTTCTCTTTAGCTATACCAGAAACAACAGTTAAGAACGGAAAGGATACAGCTAATGCTAATTAGAAATATCCTATGTTTGGAATTATAAGACTCTCAGATTCTGATTACAACGTTGAGCTTGTTAGAATAGCTAATATTCTTACATCTACAGCTAAATTTACACAGTATGATTACTCTACGTCTCCTATGAAGTTACAGTACTTTAAGTAGGTTTCTGATAACAACTACGGAGAGTGGGTTGATACAGAAACAATAATGCTTACAGTATGAGATTAAATAACAATTCTAAGATTGTTAGTGATGACGATATAATAATGTCGGATGGCTCTTTGACGCTGTCCGACAAATTGTCGTCTATAACTAATGATGTAAATTCGCTTAAGACAAATGTTAAGTGGATTTATAAATATGGCGGAGTCGGTTCTGGCTCTGGTTCCGGAGGCGGAGGTGGCGATAAACCATTTAGTGTGTTTGCGTCACTTAACGGTATCTAGATCAAGGGTAACAATATTGTTCTCAATGGAATAGATACGTATCCACTTCTTATTATAATAAATAACCCAAATGGTGGTAAGTTTAATGTAACATACTCGTACACAACAAAAACTGCTAGTGGCGGAGAAACCACTCAGACAAGAACTTAGATTTTATCTATCGAAAACGCGTTTAGATTTCAGACAAATATTAATCTTAATACAAACGCTACACTTACTATTACTGTAACAGATGGTAATAGCACACAGCAGGTATCATGCCAGTATATCGTTACCCCATATTCATTCGATGTATCGCTTGTTAATGATAAAGGTAAGAAGTATTTAACAGATAGTAATACGTATGAGATCTTTATAGAAACAGCAAGAGACACTGGTCTTAATATAAAGGTTGACTACGTAGTTTCTATTTCTGCAGCAATAAACTACTCAGCTAGGTTTAATGGATAGGACTTAAGTTCTGGCAGTATCGAAGATCAAAAAGGATCGCTTATATTTCCTATAGATAAGAGTAATTTTACAAACGATAAATCTGGACTTTACTCTGCAGTATTTAGTACGTAGGTTATACCAGATGGCTAGGAAATGATCTCAAATGACCAGACTATAAACATATCTCTTATACCTAACGAGTTGTACTGTTTGATATCTCCAGATGTTGGTGTTATATACAATACCAAACAGACCGAGGGATAGTATATTTACAATCCTGGATATATTCAGTTTAACTATAGAATATATGAAGGTGTAAACAACAACAGAAGTTACAATGTTTTCGTAAAGATTAACGGAGTATCAATGTTCGAAAACGGTCTTACTGTAACAGAGCGTCAATAGAACTCATTTAAGATTCTTGCTACAAAAGCTGGAGAAAACACAATTGAAATAAATGTTTCCGGATACAGTGCCAAATATTATTTCTATGTAAAAGAATCAGAGGATCAGCTTGATTGGTTTGAAAATTCACAGTAGTGGAGTTAGTACTATTATAGAATCAATACTTGTACAGATAATTTTAAGCAGTATTTAGCTAACACAAGTATATCTTAGACAGTTAACTCTAATGCTATTAGAATAACAGGTATTGAACCTCCACAGGTTAGTGGTACGGGAAACATTTGTACACATATAGCTATTGGTTTATAGTTCAATCATATAAACTCTGATAACGCTACTATTATAAGCTTGTACAACGAAGGAGATTCTCCAATTATGACGATAGGGTAGCAGACGACAACTAGAGGTAGCTCATTCGTAGATTGTTATATATAGAAGCAAAACGACGCAAATAAAGATGATCTTACAAAGTATCATCTATTGTAGGTTTTCTCAAACTTTGTAAAAAAAGAAGGAAACGACTCATACTATGACACTTCTATATATATTGATGGACGAATGGAGGCATCATTCTCTAGCTTGTTCAATGCTCCGTTGCTTGTAAAACAATTACAGATAAACCCCGCTAATGTTTATATCAATACAATAGATGTTGATTATCTTCCTGTATCTGATATTGGAGAGAATGGAGATTATGATGTATACCAGTATTACCTTAAATATAGATCCGAGATAATTCGCGAACAAAACGAAGAGTTCCAGCAAGAGCTTATTTTGAAACAATATTTAAAAAAGTTTAATGTTGGAATAGACGGTAGAGTCATTACAGACGGTGCTACAATTAGTGATATTGCTGCAAATACATCAACTCCGGTTCTTGTTATGACGTGCCAAGATAATGGTACCGGAACACCAATGATATAGAGGCTTGAGAAAAACTATGGTGAGGATGGAACCGGCGAAGGATCAGATCTTAATTTCCCTGTATCAATTGAATGGAGTTCTGGAAGATCTGCTTTAACAGAAGTTAAGATGCCGGATTCATTTACTAATGCACAGTTTAGAGCATCTTTACAAGGTTCTTCTACAAAATTGTATAGAGTAAAAAACTTTACATTAGCAATAGAAAATACCGACCAATCTGAAACTGCTGACGTTTACTTGTACTCTCCTAATTTTAATCAAGATAACCCTGATACATTTTTACCAGAAACTCAATTTACATTAAAAGCCGATGTTGTTGATAGCTCTCACTCAAATAATACAACTTGCGGAAAGTTTGTAAATACCGTTTGTGAAAAATTTAGTGACAGCATTAGTGAAGATAGTATATTTAAACCGTACATAAAGAACTGTCTTGAGGGATTCCCTATACTTTTGTTTATGCATATTGTTACAGAAGATCCTGAAACAGGAGATAAAGATGACGTTTATTATTACTTCGGAGTATATAACTTCAACCTTGGTCGTGAAGCATATTTTAATCTCGGTTATAAAGATCTTAGAGTATTTGGTGACAAGACTACATTAACTGGTAGCGGTAAAGACTTTGTATTCTATAAAATAAACAACGACGATAATGCGTTGAGAGAAGGTCTTGGCGTTGCTGAAATTTAGGGAGGTTCTAACTATTTTGACTTCTCTTAGTACGATCCTACTATATTATTCTAGTAGAACAAAGAGAACGATAATACATATATGTTTGGAGACCTTGTTCATGGTTCAAACTTTTCTGAAGCAGAACTGTAGACATCTATACAAAAGCTCGTAAAATCTGTAACGCTTGGAGGTGGTTATTTGTTTGACTACTTAAAGAAGGGAAGAGGCTCCTATGAAGATGGATATTCTGCAGAGGAGGTTGATAAATCTGGAAATAAAACTGGCAAATCATTAAATATGGTTCCAGATTATACTAAACAATATCGAAGAAAGTCTTCTGGTTCAAGTTGGCAATATGTATTAAAGAATACAATTAGCGCTGGAACATAGAATGATTTAAGAGATCTTTGTATACCAGATATGGATAATAATAAACCATCGGAATTAAACTTCTAGTCATTATCAGAGTATTACACAATATGTATGGTGCTTGGTCTCGTTGATAGTGTAATGAAGAACCTTAATATTAAGACATGGTCTGGCAAGAATTCAGTTGGTACAACTTGGGTAACAGCGTTCTATGATATGGATACATGCTTAGGTATTAACAATAGCGGTGGTAAAATTTCTTATTTCGCCTTCTCAGACTATTGGGATGGTCAGCTAAAGAAAACCCAGGACGGTGTTGATTATCCAAATAACGTAAATATATACAGAGACTTCTCTCCATCTACACTTGGATCAAATGGATTTGATGTTCCTTCCTCATATTTGTTTGCCGTTGCTAAGTATGCTAGATTAATATTTAAGGACGATGAGCAGTATACAGTTAACTATCCACAGGAATTGTATGCAAAATGGAGAAGCAATGTTACAAACAACAAGACTCACGAAGGTATTCTAAAAAATGCTGATTATTTTGTAGATAATTTCTACGCTAATAATCTCGGCTCTATAAACAACCTGCTTGTAACATATAACTATAGATCCAAATATCTAGCACTCGATAGCTCTGGTAGTCAGTGGAATCCAGTTGATTATCAGAAGTTTAATGGAACTAGAATTAACTATGTAAGAGATTGGTTCAATGGTAGATTGCACATCCTTGACGCATACTTTAATCTTAACTCAAATATAGGTGTTCCTATACAGTATAGAGATAGTGACGGACAGTGGAAGGATTTAAATTTAAGTAGTGATCCAAATGTTGAAAACATTGTATACGATTGTACTTATAATGCTGCAAACTACTCTGTACCTATGAATCAAGATGTAATTATCCTTAGAGATATATTCTCTTCTGGAAGTTCTTCTGCTGGTATTCAGCTTGGTGCAAATGCTAGTTTTAAGATCAAGTGTCCTAAATTCTCTCCTTTACAGATTACTAAGGCTAACGCAGTTATTGCAAACTATATAATCGGTGGAGATAACTATCAATAGATCGACATTAAAACAACCGGTGTACAAGGTGTTAAAGTTGGAGGTTCTTAGTTATGGTCTTATCTTGAAAACATAAACTGGATAGAAGGAAATGCTTAGACTGGTTTGTATATTGGATCCGATAAGCTTGAATCAATAAATGGTTCTTCAAATACATTTGGAAGCTTCTCTTTTAACACACCTAGTGTTAAGGAAATCAATTTGACATCTCCTGGATACACTGCCACGTTAGCACTTAATGGATCTGATAATTATCCTAACCTAAGCTCCATTAATCTTAGTGGATCAAAAATGGGTTTAACTGCTAATAGTTTAAATGTAACAACGGTTAATGTTAGCAATATCAAAAACTCTGGAGCAAGTATTACTATAACGAACTGTCCTAATATTACAAGTTTTTCTGTAGATAATAGTTAGCTTTAGACACTTCAGTGGTCATAGATATCTGGGAAGTATAAGAACTTATCATTTAATAACAGAACGAATATTACAAACTTTAATTTAAGCTGTATAAAGAGTGGCGGTAGCTTTACTCTTTCTGGTGACAATTCTGTTGAGACAATAACACTGCAAGGTTTTGAAACAATAAATATAAGCAATTGTCCTAAACTTAGAACCGTTACAATTACGGAATACGATAACCATTCTAATGTATAGATTTATCCTAAGAGTATATCTGTAACAAACTGTGCACATAGCCAGCTTTGTATTAAAGATAACACTAATGCTACGGTTGATAACACAGTAGACTTACGTAACTCAACACATCTGTAGTCTGTATGTTTCTAGGGTAGCACTAATATAAAGTACGTCATACTTCCATCAAATGTTACAGCCGCAAATAGCTGTTTCTAGAATGTTACAGGTCTTTAGACGATTGATGCAACATCCCTGTATATTGGGCCACATACATTCCACAACTGCTTTAATTATAAAGGTTTAAACAAGAGCGGAGAATATACAGGATTGGCAGTAAACCCTAATACAACATCTTTGAATAATGCGTTTTACAAAAGTGGTGTTGATATTAAATTTGTAGCAAACTTTTTTGCACATGCAATTCCAGAAAACAACAGTGTTACCAACGTCTCACAAATGTTCACGGGAACGAAGGTTAGCTTTACACAGAGCGACTACAGGAAGTGTATAAAAAACGGTGCGTTTAAGAGCCCTATAGATCTATCAATTTTAAGTAAAGTTACCAATGCCGATTAGATGTTTCTTTATACAGGTATGAATGTACACTTTAAAGAGCTGTATAATTTTGGTAGTCCATCAGGATGTTCGTATAGTTAGATATTTAATACAAATACATCAAGAATGGCTACAGACTGTTTTAAATACTGTGTATCGAAGATGACCTATTGGGGCGGTGATGATGGTGCTGGTGGCCATGAATTTTAGATTCCAATGGACCCAGTAACTGGCAATGATATATCTACATCCGAAGTTATATCTGCTAAAGATATATGGAATCCTGATGGTGTGTCACCTAAAAAGCTTCGTAGTATATCAAATTTTAACATATCTAATTCATACAAGGTTGACTTAAGTGAAATGTTTAACTCTAATTGGACATCATTAGTTACTCTGTATGCAAGCTTCCTTAATTGCTATAGTTAGAACCTAGGAGGATTGCTTTATGACTTACCAAATATAAATGAAATAAGAACGTGTTTCTCACAAGATAGCAGAAGTACAGATGATGTTGATTTATGGGAGTTTATTAATTGGGAGAGGTTCGTTCCAAGAAGTTACGGTGGATTTTTAACAAGTGAATATAGACGTGATTACGGATGTTACAACTTTAAAGCACATGTTTCTTTGGAACACTATAGAGATATATGTGATCTGTATATTAATAACGGCAAAGAAGACTTAAGTAACTTATTCTACAATACAAATATAACGGAAACTGATGGAGACTTAACGTTTGGAAGAGCGTCTAAAATAAATTCAAAAGCAAAATATATGCGACATACGTTTGATGGTGCTAAGTATGGTAATGGTGATTTAAGATTAGATGACAATTTCTTTGCCAAACTACCTAAAATACAAGATGTCAGATATTGTTTTGCAAATATATCTTTAGCAAAACCGATACCTTTTGATTTCTTTAGAAAGAGATACGATGACATTAATACGCATATCTTTGTAAAGGTTGGCGATGAGTACAAACCAGCAACTCTACACTAGTACAAATACGGAAGAGCTAACGATTATAAAATCTGGAGCTTCTCGCATGTATTTTATAATGTTAGTCCATCTAGTGGTGCAGAGCAGTTTGATATGACTACAGAAATACCAGATAACTGTGCAAAGAATAATGACACAAGCGATCAGACTGTATATATGGAATACTATACCAGAACACAGGATCCGGAAACTAAAGAGTACACATATACAAAACATTCTATTAGTAGCTGTACAGAGTTTACTGATACACAGGGTTTGGTAGGCGGATATTAGGCTTCATACAATCTTGGAGACGGACACATGTTCAGCAATGGATAGGTACCAGATGGTGGTGTAGATAAATTGATTATCCCACCAGATTTCTTTTATTGTGCAGCAACTTCTCATGCTTCAGATAGTGGAGACGGTGGTAAAACAGACTATAGTTATGCATTTGCTAAATCAGGAATATCTAATACAATGGCTGGAATTATACCTGAAAATATTTTCAAGGCAAACAGGAATGGTATTGTGACCGGTGTATTTAACAACCAGGTAGTTATACCTCGTTTGGTAGGTCATACAACATCTGGAAGTGAAACAATAAATGTATATGTTTAGTATCCTAAAAACTATACTACATATTCTGTTTTGAATGATGCATTTGGAGCATAGCCTGTTATATTGTAGGATAGTAAAACTAGTACACATACAACATATAATTATTCGTTTGTGTTGTTTAATGATTCAATACCTTCTACAACATCTACATTAAGCAATGCGTTTAATAATAACTGCATAATTTATGGTCTAGATGATTATAACAGGTATTCTGGAGAAGCTAGATTAAATTTAGCTTGCTCTTATAAGAATGGTAGCCTTACATAGGGTTTTGATATGACTAGATTCCCATCAATTACGTTAGACTAGATGCTGTATACAAACTTATTGTGCGTATTAAACGGTCCAATATTTGCTGGTACATATTATATATCTAATTGTAAGATGGCTTCCGATAACTCAAAGATTGTATCAGCATTTGGTTATAATGTACATAACCATACATCTAAATTTATAAGATGGCCTGCAGCAAATAGCAGTATTGTTAACAAGATGTTTGCAAATGAAAATTCGAATATAACAATATCTTCTGCTAACATTTAGAATTCTGGAGAAAGTTTAAAATACTATAAAGAAACTGGAGTAAACATAGTATGAAATTAACATTAAAAAGAATAGCTCTACGCCCAACTTACACTATAGGTAAACTTTATATAGATGACGCATATTTCTGCGACACATTAGAGGATACTGTAAGAGATACAAATAAGAGTGGTAAGTTTGACAACGGAGAATAGAAAATAAAAGGAAAAACAGCCATTCCTTACGGAACTTATGAGATCAAGTGGACATATTCACCTAGATTCAAGAAGTATACACCACAGCTGATGAATGTTCCATCATTTGAAGGCATACGTGTTCACGCCGGAAATACAAGCGCTGACACAGAAGGGTGCCTTATTCTCGGCGAAAATAAATAGGTTGGAAAGGTCCTTAACTCAAGAGCTACTATAAACAAGTTTTATCCAATAATAAAGAAAGCTTGTTCTAACGGAAAGGTAACTATTGAGATAAAATGAACAAGGTAACAGGAACATGGCGCGAGAAGATTTAGTATTCAACCGCATGTCTCGCGTTTTTAAGCGGCTAGGTTCTCACCTGGGTTCAGTATTTACAATAGGGTGAAATCTCCACAGGAGTACTAGGGTTTGTAGCCCAAACATTAGTTTATTCAGCTAGTATTTATGGAGTATCTATTTATATACAGGGAAAGTTTGGTGAGTTAAAAACATATTTAAAAGAATATTTGAGTAATAATGAAAGCAATGCTGATGTAGTAGATATTAAACAAGATAAAGAACAACTACAAAACGCTGCTTAATGCCATTTGTGGGCTTCTAATAGCCTTTTGTGTAGCGTCTGGTATATTCTACCACAACAAAGCTAATAGGCTCTCAGAGGAGCTTAAAATGGCTAATAATAACATTGAAGCCTATTAGGATGCCTTAAGTGGTGCCTAGTAGGCTTCTGGTGTTTTAAGGCTAGATATGAAAAAGCTTAAAGATTATAACGATAAGCTTGTGTAGTAGTTGGATTCTGTACGTAAAGTTGAAAAGCTAAAAAGTAAAGAAATTTAGGTAGCGGCAACTTAGAAGTAGATTATAAACGTTAATAAGAGTAAGGGGGTAGGAGGTGATATTATAACTATACTTAAAGACTCTGTTTATAAGGATAGCTTACAATATAATAACCTAACTAAAGTATACTATACAATCGGTAAAGATAGTGTTAATATCAAGTTAGATGTATAGAATACTTAGTACCTCTACGTTTATAAGCATAGAGAATATAAAAACAAAAAGAACTTCTTTAAGAGATTGATAACATTTGACTGGAAAAAGAAAGATGTATACAAATACAAGATACATAATACAAACGATATACTTAAAGAAGATAGTATAAGAATAATAGAAGCAATATGAAAACATTCTCAGCTCGTACATTGATAGATGACATACTTCTTATTGTACGAAATAACAACATAAGTGAGAGTGAGGATATGTCTAGGGATTAGATATTATCTTGGATAATGTAGTATAAAGCTTATTTATCCAAGAAAGAAAATGACAAAGATTCTGAGACCGGTGATGACGAAGATCCAGATGATAGTTAGCTATCAACTATCGGGCCACTTGAACTTATAGACGATCCTGTTCCTGGATCAGAAGACTCTTGTTGCTGTGATTGCTGTAATTATGGTACAAGAAAAAGGACGAAGAACAAGATACATACAATGGAGGATAGTAGCGACGATATAGTCAACGTTACAGACGCAAGTGGTTGTGTTATACAGATCATGAATAAGTCTAGAAAACATTATCATAATTTTAGAAGATACACATACAGTGAGCCTACATGCTGGTTTGATGACTAGTATATATATGTTGATGGCGATGGTGTGGAAAACTTTAAATACATATATGTTACAGGAATGTTTGATCCAACACAAACCGCTGGTAGCGAAGACGAGATAACAATACCTGGTTGGATGATACCAGATATAAAGAGAGCTATTATGACCAACGAATTAGCGTTTATGCTTAAAAGGCCTAGTGACGATAGCAATAATTCAACATTAGCAAGCGTTAAACCAAATGGTCCTCAAGATAAGGAAGAATAAGAAAAGCTACACAATAGCTGATATATATAGAGACTACATTAAAAAGAACGATGTAGAGCTTAATTACGCGCGATATAAGCGCATTATAGACGAATTTAATAAAGTTGTCAAGGAAGAGATTTTAGAGCGCTCACAGCCCTTTAAAATGCCTTATGGGCTAGGTACTATATGCATAGTAAAATATAAACCAAAGAGCTACTCTAGTTAGTCGTTGTCTACGGATTACAAATCAACAAAAGAAGTAGGCAAAAGGGTTTATCATTTAAACGAGCACTCTAATGGATATAAATATAGATTATATTGGTCAAAAATACCCAGGATGTTTTCTGATAGATATAAATACTAGCTATGTATGGTTAGGGAAAACAAAAGGCACCTTGCTCAACTTATATTTAATAAACAAGATTATATAAATATAGATGATATACAAGTATACAAAATGTGAGTCAGTTATAGCTAAAATTATGGCTGATTCAAACATGCAAGAAAAGAACATGCGTATTACAGATATACGAGAATGGATCTTTGAAGCTGTTGAAAAAATTGGCGCCCCTGTATAGTATGTATAGAAGGAGTCTGGTGATGATTGTGTTCCAATATTTGAAATACACGAACATCAAGTTCCGATACCAGAAGACTTAGAATCATTGACAACTGTAGCCTATTCAAACAATGGAACAAATTGGGTATAGGCACTAAAAGATGAAAGTTCATTTAAGTCTAAAGCTAATACAAAACATATGCACCACTATCATCCGGAACAGCCTGCTGGAGTAATGTTGGCTACACATAGATCGTAGCTTCTTGGGGTCAATGGCAGTACTGCTCTGATGGATGCTATTAGGGATCATAAGATAGACGTTCCTACATACTGGATTAAACCAGGTTGGATAGTCTTTAATAAAGACAAGGGTTTTGTTAAATTGTCATATAAGGCAATAGCTACAGATGAAAGGGGTTACCCACTTATTCCAGACTTAGCTTCATATTAGGAAGCTATATACTGGTATGTAATGATGAAGTTAAGCTTCCCAAAATTCCTTAGAGGATCTCTTGGAGGAAAAGCTAGATATAATTAGAACACATACTTCTACATATAGCAGCAGTGGAATTTCTATAGGAATCAAGCTTACGCTGAAGCAATGATGCCAAATGAAAGTGAGATGCTTACTATTAAGAACGAGTGGACTAAGCTTATACCAGAGTGGGATGATGATGAGAACTTCTTCAATAATACTGGAAAGAAATAGTTAAACTTTAATGATTATTGCTATGGGTACTAATACTGAACCACAAATTAATAGTTTCGCAGGAGGATTGAATAGTGATGATGATCTCTCTGTTGTTGCTACAAACTAGTATATCGATGCTAGAAATATAAAGATATCGTCATATAGAGGTGGAGAAGGTAGAGACAATAGACATGGATCACTAATGCCAGTCTAGGGTGTAAAGTTAGCTGGATCATTTGCTGGCGAGGGTAACAAAGTTGTTGCTACTGGTTCAATAAGAGATTACGGAGTAGTTGTTTGCATTGATGAAAACGAAAACAGACTTAAGATCTATAGTTTTAAAAATGCGATAGGCGGAACAGTGCACGACTAGGACTTTAATGATATATAGGATAGTAGACTTGTTGTAGATGCGAAATTATTACCTTTGGATGAAGGAGATAGGTATCCAGATACATTCGATATTTAGCTTAATTATGAGAGCGAAAACAATATCAAGCTATACTTGGCTGACTCTAAGCATCCGATAATGGTTTTTAATATAAATAGAGACGATCCTTTAATATACGATGATCTTAACAAATGCTTGTCTTATCCAGAAGCAGTTTGCAAGCCACCAGTATTTGAAGAATATGTACCAGGAAAGATAGAGTTCGGTGTTGTAAGTTATTGTTATCAGTTATACAATAGATACGGAATACATACAGGAGCATCTATACAATGTCAGCAAATACCAATTGGCAATTATGATTTCGATAACAGATACGTAAAGTGCGGAGGTAAATAGGGTGCACAATCAAATTGCGGAGTAAAAATATCTATACAAATTCCTAGAAATTATTGGCACCTTGATTACATTAAAGTACTCAGGGTACAGTATACGCAAAACGGATAGATGCCAATAGTATCTGTAATATACGATGCTAAAGTAAACTTTAATGAACAAGATTCTACAGAGTTAATTATAAATGATGTTGGCAATGATCCAATAGAGAATATCAGTGTTGAAGAGTTAAATTCATTACAAGGTGTTAGGATAATACCTAATTCATTAGCATCTAAAGATGGTTTCCTGTTTGCCGCAAACACAAAGACGATACAGACCACTATTAAGGATTTCGATAAATGGGATGCGAGAGCATTTAGGTTTAATTACGAAAATACAAGTATCGTAAAAGATGTTAATGGTGATAACGTATTTGAAATAGATGCTCACGAACATGATATAGAAAGTGACTATGTTGCAGTTCCTCCGTTTGATCATGATTGTTATGATGACACTTATAATAACATAAACAAAGAAGCTTCGCTGTATTCTGCTAATTTTGTATTCGATTCAAAATATAGATGGGTCGGAGGATCTGGTAAAAATATAGAATGGAGATTTGTTATTTCTTCTTAGGTTGAAGATTCTTGTATAAAAGAAAACAATACAAGAAAGATAGGAACATTATACAATTATTCTCAGAAAGAAAATATATAGCAGAACAATATTTTCTACATCGATAAAGATTTTAAGCCATCTAAAATAGAGAAAGTAGAATTTGATCCAGGAATAAATAGCAACACATGGTTAATAAAGTCGCTTAGACGAAATGAGATTTATCGTTATGGAATTGTTTTGTACGATAAGTATTGTCAAGCTTCTCCAGTTAAGTGGATTGCTGATATAAGAACCCCAAATGTCACTGAAGAAGGGTTCTAGTTGATGTCATCCAATACTATCGTTAATGGTAAGCGCTACGAATTAGTTATCAGAAATCTAGGAATACAGTTTATGGTAAAAAGTTTACCAGAAGGCTGTACTGGCTATCAGATAGTTAGATGTGCTAGGCACGAATCTGACATCGCTACAATATCACAAGGCGTGCTCAGTTCTCCTGTATCTAATGCGTATAGTAGACAATATGAGGGTGATAATGATAAGTATGAGATAACAAAGTATCATATGTTTTGTCCAACAGGATTCTTGACAACGAATAAGTTCATAGAAGGTTATAATGTGCATAATTAGCTTGTTTGGAACGGAGATGATCTTACGTCTCAATGTATGACGAACATAGATAATGACAAATTATTGCAATTTGTTTCAAAGGAAATTTGTTATCAACCAGAATCATTTAAACAATTTACAAAAGACAAAAAGTATTATTTGCAAAAATAGTCTTTTCTATTTGGAGCTAGGGGTGACTATAAGTTTAGTGACGACTAGTATGATTCGCCTAGGAATGGAAGTACGAATACAGATTACGGAATGTTAATTGGTTTTAACAAAAGAGAAAACTTCAAATTTATAATACCATGCATTTCAAACTGTGCCGTTGAGTTGTTTACTGGTCCGAAAGACAATGGGAACGCAATAGGCGTATTTCATGTAAATGACATAGATGTTAAAAATAATATTTTAAAAGATAGTCCAATCTGTTATCTGGATACACCATATAATCCAAGTTATTTCTACAAGGTTAACCCTTAGTCGCATAAAAATAAGGGATTAAACATGGTTGGTATTGAACAATATTATGCTTCTGTTGGTGGACTTGGAGATGATAGACCATATTCGTATGCATTAATAAAAGACTGCATTTTAAATTTTGATAGACTATATAAAAATGATGACTAGTCTGCTAATGAAAGAAAGGAAAAATCTGGCAAATTTATAATACAAAAAGCTTTCGCTTATATAAAATTGTATGAGCAGAGTACTTAGCCAGAAGATTTTTCAGATGGTAGTTTTTCTCCTTCTATTGATTTCTGGTCTAAAACTGTTTAGAGAAATTATATACAGGACTTTTAGTTAGTTGATCAAATAAAATGGGATTAGGCATTCAAAAGAAACTTTAATAAAGATAATGATGAATAGATGTCATCAAAAGCCTACACTAATTATGCAGTTTCTGCTGGCGGAGCACTATTTACAAATATGATTACAGGCGGTATTTGTAATGATACTAATGGTAATATATTTGCATCGTTTGGCAATTATAATGGCGGATTTAAAGCTGACGGAACTGGTAGACACGGCGATAAAAACGCATGTTTTGGAACTGGTGGAAAGTGTTTATTGTTAAGTTGCTAGTATAAAGAAACTGGTACAGCTGGTGCATTTTCTTATTATTATCCAGAGAATGGTAATTATTACGATAGTTTTAAATATGAGGCATATTAGACAGAACCTGGTGAAATTGGTGAAATACTCAAGATAATTAGACCGACTCTACTTGGAACATACTTAACCAACCTTAGATAGCAAATAACTCCTTATGGTGGGTATTCGTTTACAAATAGACTTACGAATATATATTACGGAGACGGTAACTACTTCGAGTCTAAAAATGAATGGAATACAGTATTTGATGGAGATTGTCATGTAGAAACGTTTGAGTATACTTCTATGCATAAAGTGTATGGAGCATACAAGGGAGCAAAGAATTTAGATTTCCCTAATACTCATATGATAACATACTCTATACCAACTGAGTCGAATATATGGTGCAAATTCCAACACGGATGGACATTTAGCTCTAACGCAAGAGATAATTATGCATCTTTTATACAGGCTGAACCATGTGAGATAACAGAAGCTTACGTACAGAAAGAGCCTGAATACGTTTACAACTCTGTCTATAGTGTATAGAATACAAGTATTCCGCTTGCTGTATACGATGATCTTAATCCACAAGATTATAATAAAACAATAGATACAAGAGTATACTATTCTGATTTGAAACAGAATGATGAAATTATAGATAGTTGGTGTAAATTTAGAAGCTCTAACTTTATAGATGTTGATTAGGAGTATGGTCCTATAACTGATATATGTACATTTAAGAATGTTCTTACATTTTTCCAGGAACAATCATTTGGTGTACTTAGTGTTAATGATCGTAGTGTTGCTACGGATAATTCTGGACAAAACATAGTACTTGGAACAGGAGGAGTACTTGATAGATATGACTACTATAGCAATACCTATGGAATGCATAAACAGCAATTCTGTGCAGCATGTACTACCGGTGGTTTGTATTGGTTTGATAGTCATAATAATGTAATCTGCTTATTTGATGGGTAGAGTGTAACATAGCTTTCAAAACAAGGCAAAGTATAGAACATACTGAACAAATACAAAAAGAACGACAACTTTAAGGTGTTCTACAATAATAGATACAATGAAGTTGTATTCAATGTTTTAAGCCATGATATGCAGATTGTGTACAACGAAATGCTTGGCAAGTTTACATCAACATTAACAATACCATTTGATGGAGCTATATAGTTCTTTAATGGAGAATATCTTATAAAGAAAAACGATACTGTATGTATATATTAGTATGACTACATTGACGGATCACCTAAATCAACAACTCAGCAGCTTCTTTCAAGTTACGTTAAATACGTTGTTGCTCAATAGCCGCTTGTTACAAAGGTGTTTGACAATCAAGAGATTGTTACATACGAAAACCTGTAGCTATAGGTAATGATATCTGATTAGGATGATTATTTTTCAAAGAATCATAAATACGCATGGTAGACAGAATCTTAGAAGATAGAATCTAATCTAGAAGAGCAGATAACACTTAGAGAAAATAATCATAGATTTGCCATACCTAGGGCTGATGGATTATTTGGCAATAGAGCTAGAGGCAAGGTCATGATTTGCAGTATAGAAGATATCAAACCAAATCCAGCTATGGCAATACAATATATAATAACAAAATATAGATAGTCATGGAGCTAAAGTAGAGAAAGAAGATAAATAATTTGCCGAAATACAATAATGGCATAGATTCAAAGGTTGGCTTTGGACAATAGTATCAAGCTAGTGATCTTACAAGCATGATTGGTGGTAATACTCCTATTGGATCAGCTATAGCCGGAGCAGGAAGTTCTAGTGCATCATTTAATATTGGTCAAAAACCAGCTTCAAGTTGGAACCCAAAAGGCGGAATTTAGGCAGCAGGTGGAGGTGGAATAAGCGCCGGTACTGTAACAGGGGCTGTTAATGGCACAATAGGAATGATACAAGGATATAATTCCATGCAGGACGCAGTAAAGGGTACAGATGAGCTTATGGCTTATTCTGGACAAAGAACAGATTAGGCATTCGGTGTAAACTATCAAGCACAGAATGACATCAACAAGCAAAAAGCAATGAGCGATATATCTAAGTCTAATAGAAACGCGACATTAGGAACGGTTGGATCTGGAGCTGTTGCAGGAGCTGCTATCGGATCTGCTGTACCTGGCGTCGGTACGCTTATAGGAGGAGCAGTTGGAGCTATTACTGGATTATTCGGAGGCTTGTTTGGAAGTAAAAAAGCTAGAGAAAGACAGCGTAGAAAGATATTTAATGCACAATAGAAAGTTAACCTTGTTAACTAGGTTAATCAATCATCCGCTGCAACAGAAGGTCTTACATAGCAATATTATTTAGATAATGGTAACACGTATGATGATGTATTATACGCCAACCGAGGAAAAGATTTAATAAAACCAAGATATGTTAAAAGGAAATAAAGTATGGACACCTAATGGATATTAGAGTGGTCCTGTAAATAGTTTAGTTGGCAAAGGGGAGTCCATTATAGATTATACTAATGGCACAGGAACTCTTGTAACCAAAGGAAAGGTTGGAGTTGATAATTAGCCTAGCTCTGTTAGTGTAAACGATAATAATGTTATAGCTGGTAATGATGTAGACTGGAGTAACGGTATGAAGTTTTCTGATCAAGTAGCCCCATTAACAGCAAAACTTTAGATGTATAACAACATTGAGAAAAGAGCTGGAAAGAAATCAGAACTTAGCTCTTTATCAAAATAGACGATGGAACTTTAGAAGAATCAGCTAGATCGCGCTAAAGCTCCTATTTTGTAGGCTATGAAGAATATTACAGATAGACAAGAGAAATAGCATTAGATCGAAGATTACGCTGCTCAGATTAAACACAACTGTGGAAAAGATAGATTTGATAACGGTAAGAGCTTATGGGATAAAACAAAGTAGACAATTTCTAGCTGGACTAAATCTGGTAAGGGTAAAGTATCTAATTCTATGCTTGATTTAGGCTACGCGTTTCCTGCTCTACTTGAAACATAGATGCTTAATCATTGGCGTAGAGAAAACCCTGTAATGCCAAATATATACGCAGCTAATAGATATGCTCCAATAGCTTTACAGACTATGGCTGGCAATAGAGTATCGGCTAATCCTATTCTCGAAAAGTTATATGCACAAGATAGACAGGCTGCTTATTAGCTCGCTAATTCTGGTGGTTATACAGGTGGTCAGAGATAGGCTAACAGAGTAGCATTGGCTTTAGGCAATTAGAGAAACGTTGCAGACGCACTCATGAATGTGCAGGAAAAGAATGCTGCATACAGAAATGCTTATGCTGAGATGGCTGCTAGACTTGGCGATAGCGACGCATAGAGATTACAGCAGTCTAACCAATATGGATGGGAGGCTTATAATAGAGCACACGGTGCTAAGACTGAGGGTATTGAAACACACTTGTCTAATCTTGGTCTTATTGGTCAGAAATGGTTATCACAGCGCATTAAAAACAAGCAGTATGGAGACATACTTGATATGTATCAGTAGGACATAGATAATAAGAATGCAGCATTAAAAGCAATATACGGTATAGGAGCAGATGGCACAAAAGGCACAGCAGCAAGTGGATCTACAAATAAAGCAAGCAATGTATCTGGATCGCCTTCTATTAATTATAAAAACATAGCTCCAGGTTGGACTCCTGGTAAGTATTAGTTGTTTTCTGGATCACCTAATATACCAAATTAGGACACAGGAATAAACAGAGGTGTACTTGATTTAAAATACGGTGATTATTCTTTAAACAATTTAAAAGCACCATATGGAAAGTATTGGTACATAGATCCAGATAAAGTTGCCGATTCTGCAAAGTATACAAGAAATTGGGCAAAGTCAAAAGAATAGTATTAGAGAGGTGCTTTTGGTACACCGTATAAGAGAATTAATTTCTCTAGCGATTATACTGGCGGATTTGGTCCTAATGGATTATTCTTGCCAACATGGGCTGGAAGTACATTTGATTATAACCCATATAATATAACTAGCTTAAGATTGAGACAATGATAGGAATGTATGATGAACCAGTAGCGGTGCCTATAATCGACCTACTGGACAGTAATATGATGTCATAGTACATCGGTGCTGCAAGAGAACAATACAATTAGGCTGTACAAGAATAGAAAGAGTTCGCTAAGGAATTCGGTGAGTTATATGGGCCTAATGCTAATGTGAATAAAGAGTTTTACGATATTACAAGAGGAGCCGTTAATAAAGGACTAGATTACCTTTATTAGAATGGAATAGATCCTCTTAGATCAGCAGAAGGAAGAGCATATATAGCAAAGATTATTAGAGAAAGACCATATGCAGAAATAGCTAACCTTAAAGCTTAGAATGAGTCAATGAAGACTTATTAGAAGTATAGAGCAGAAGCTATGCGTAATGGTACATATGATCCAGACTTTGAGAAATTTGCACTTGGAGGTAAGACTCTTGAAACATGGGATCCATCTAAAGACGGAATGTGGACTAGAGAGGCTCCTTCTAAATACTCTAGCTTAAAAGATTGGACTAGCAATTTGTTTGACAATATGGAGTTAGAATATGATCCAGAGTTAACAAAACAAGCTGGAGGATTATATCAAGTGTATTCAAAGTCACCTAAGAAGATGCAGCAGATTCTTGATGCGAATATAAAGGATATGACAAAATCTGACCTTGGTAGATATTATCTTAATATGTACGGAGGTGATATAGATGCTCTTAAGGCTGATATTATTAATCGTAACAGAGAATATACTTAGGTAGATAGACGAGCTGATCAGGTAAAAGTTCATCTTAATGACCAGGAATTCCAGGTTAATGAAGCTGCTAAACAGAGAGCATTCCAGAGAGAAATGGCAAAACAGAAACACGAATGGGACATGGAAGTGCTTTGGCAAAAGAATGTGAATGAAATTGCTAAATAGGCAGCTAAAGGAAATAGCAAAAGCAGTAAATATGATTATAATCTTGTTACTGATGTTATGACATAGGCCTCTTCTACGCTGTAGAATTATTTTGCCACCCATACTTTTGGAGAAAAGAATTACGGTAGCAACTTAGGATATTTGTCTAGAGCGCAAGGAAAAGCATTCTCTAATAAGGGCTTTAACCTAAACGATGTTTCATTCGATTTGCCTAGAGGAGGATATTCTGCTTGGACTGGTGTACAGAAAAGTAAACTTAATTCTACATTCGGATACGCATACAATGCTAACGAAGTTAAAGGAAAGATACTTACCGAAGGTGAGCTTCGAACCAAAGCTTCTTCTGTTAAAACAGGAAAGAACGTATATAGAACCTATACAGATAAGTTGTATAAGAAGAACAATATTCTTGGAGTAACTCCTGATGAGTCCTCTAGAAACGGTATAGCCATTGTTGGAAGAGATGGAAGAATGCACTTGTATCAGAAGGTTACAGTATATACAACTGATGGCACATCTAGAGATAGTAGTGGCAATAAATATAAAATAGTAGATGGTAAGTGGACGAATATAACTACAGGTAAAGAAGTTGAATATACCGATGAAGGAAAGGCATTAATTAAATCTCTGAAGAAACAAAGAGGTCATTATTCAGCTTATCAAGAATTACCTGCAGGAGACGTATCTTTCACAAAGAAGAGCTATACTACACAGAAAAATAAGAATGGAAAGATTACAAAGAAGGTTGTAAATAGAGGAAAAATTATGCCTGGAACAGAATGGTATGATAATGGTGGAAATGTAACAATAGATAGTTACGATACTTCTACCCATTCTTCAAAATGGACAAATATAAACAAGAGTTACAATCAGTATTATAAATAATAATTATGGCAAATAGAACAAGGAACGTAAGTCCTAGTATAATCCCATGGGGATCCGAAGGCAGTACTTATGATCCTATCGGGTACATAAGACGTAATAATAGTACGCCGTACAGTAGGGTTACAAATAGATTTAGAAGCAACTTAGCTAGATATCAGAGTACATCTCCTGTTCAACAAGTTGTAAATAAAGGGTACAAAGATTATGTAAATGTATCCAAATCGCTTAACAGGGAGGAACGTGAAACTAGGAGTCTATCTGATGCGTACGACAAATTAAAAAAGGCTAATGAATTGAATGATGAGCTTGCTATGGCGTGCCCATTGTTTAGATTTGATTTTACGGCGATAGACAAGGAAACGCTTGGAGATATATTCAGATCTACTGATTAGGTAAGAGCAAGTAACGCTTCTGGTAAAGTAATGCTGAACAAGGAAACTTCAGCAACAGTTGATTTAGCTAAGAAAAATAAAGAGTTAAAGTTGTAGAGATTGCAACTTTAGCAGCAATTACAAGACTACTCTAATAATAGAGCCAACTTATCAAACAGAGATAAATAGAACGTTATTAGAATAAATAGTCAGATCAAATAGCTTGATAAACAGATAAATAATGGTGAAGTGTATGAGCAGAGAGCTGAACAGCTCCGAGCTCAGCACGACATGGATAATGTATGGAACTCAGTCAAAGAGGGATTAGCTGGTGCAGGCGGATTTCTTTTAGACGTATTAGGTAAGGCTGGAGCTTATCTCAATACATCCAATGCTTATGGTGTACATAATAACTAGGATTACAAAACACTTAAGATGAATGATAAAGAAAAGTTCTCTTAGGCTGCACACTAGTATATATACGATAAGAATATAGATAATAATAGAAAGAGATTCTAGGGCTTACCTCTGAAGGATTCTCTTAGAGCACAGATTGATGACTATACAGATTTCTAGACTCAGCTTAACGCTGAAATAAAGGGAGCTCAAGAGGATTACGAAAAGTATGTAAGATATAGACAGGCTGATGAGAAGTGGTTCCCAATTAGCGACGATTACAATAAGAAAAAGCAGAGATATGCTAATGCTAGTGTATTCTCTCCGGAGTACTGGCAGTATGAAATGCCGTCTCAAATAGCTGCTTCTAATGCTTCTACAGCTGGAAGAATAGCTATGGCATTGAATATAGGAGCCGCTATTGGTGGTGCATTCTTAGGACCAAAAGGACAGGCCTTGTTAAATGTCGGCTCATAGGTGGCGACTACTGCTACAGGTCTCGATATAGAGAACATGAAGTTTGAGAATAGAGGTGAAGTTAGTGATGCTAACGTTGATAAGCTTAAATCAAACTTAATGTCTGGTGGCAAGAAACAGTATTAGGATATAATAAAAGACTTGAGAAAAAAGGCTAAATAGGTATATCCTAAACTTAATATGAACCCAGATACAGAAAGCGATGATGAGATACTTCGTAGTGCATTAGCAGGCATTATAACTTCTAATCATCCGGAATACAGAAAAGCTGAGCTTAGAGCTCTTGCTGGAAGCAATGCTCTTTTCCAGAAAGATAATATAACAACAGGATCAGACCTTATGGTACAGAAGGGTTTGTAGGTTGGCATGTTCGGAAGAGAGTTGTACAAAGCAGGAAAAGGAACCGTAAATTGGATTGCTAGTAAAGCTATTAAGCGTGCGGCTAATTCTGCTACAGGCGCGATAGAGCATACAGTTGAAGGAGCGGCTACGAATGCTGCCGCAGAAGCCGCTAAAGACGCTGTAAACGGTAGTAGATACGCAACTCTCAGAAAGGAGTTCACAGATAGCTTTAGAGGTGGATTCGGATTAGGAGAATAGACTGCTACAGTATTTGGACACGGTATGACCGGTTAGTATGTATATGGTACTATGACCGGTATTGGAAAAGCTGTGTTAGATTAGGCTAAAAAAGCCTTACCAACTAGAGGCTAGGCATTTATTAGATTAGCTACACATAGAGCTGGATAGTACTATCAAGACATCCTGGATAAGATACCATTGACAGCAAGAAGGCTTTCTGCATACGGTTTAAAAATGGGCAAGGTTTGGGCTGTTTCTTCAGCCTCTGAGGCCGCAGAAGAAGCCAGACAGTATGTTAATGCAGAGCAGGCTAAAAGGTAGCAGATGGGCCTTGGAGAGCTTCCTAGCTTAGGTAGTTTGTTTGCAAATGAATATAGCGCAGGTTCAAGAACACAGGCCGCCATATTAGCCGAATTAGGAGTCGGAGATAGTGATCTTCTTGACAACGAAGAGTTCTGGTAGAATTATAAAGGAGGATTTGCTCTTGGAGGTGGTCACACCGTTGCGATGAGAGCAGCATCAGAAATTCCTGGACTTGTACGCCAAATATCTGCAGACTAGGCAATACTTAATGCTGGTATTACTAATCGTGTAATGATGTAGAACGAGCGAGCTTAGGGACAGTTGTTTGCGAAAGAAGCCATGAAGGGTAGATCTAATATGGAGTAGATCTTAAACACTATGCAATAGCTTAAATAGGAGGATGCTAGAAGAAAGGAGCACACTTATTCAAGCGATGAGTGGGACGCCTCAATAAAAGCTGCATAGGACATAATGAGAATGACATTAAGCCCTACTACCAAGGCTATAATGGAGAAGCATGGCATACAATATGGTACAGATAAATATGCTGCAGCTGTAGCATCCGTATATCAGACTGGTTAGAATTCTGATGAGAATAGAGATTAGAGGCAGAAGGCTATAGATGAATATAATTAGATTGTACATTCAGTACAGTTTAATCAAGCTATTGATGAGGAATTAAGAAGAAGATAGAGTGGATCATCTATAGAAAGCCTTGCTTAGCAGAGAGCTGACAAAGCTAGACAAGAAGCCGAATAGAACGCTTAGTCTCTTGAGGAATTAGGCTAGGAAGTAGATTTAATATCAGCACAAGCTGAATAGGATAAGCTAAACAGAATGACTGGTCCTACCGGAATAAGTAACGTTGAAGACCTTCGTCAAAGAACTATACTTGTAGGATAGCTTAGAGGTTTACTCAAACTTAGAGCTGACTGTAAGACCTCTGATGGGTTCTTCAATATGCTTAGAAATAAGTTTGGATTGCATACCATAAGAGAAGATGCTGCTAAAATACATAAGTCTATAGATAGCGATATAAAGATTATTTCTTAGAGACTGTCTGAACTGTCTGGCATCAATCTTGAGGGTCTTAACGATGCACAAGTAATGGATAAGCTTGATGCCATGGGAGCTCTTGAAGAATTCTCTGACGACATAGAGGAGAATACAAGAGTAAGAGCTCTTCTTAACGCAGACGCAAAACTTATAGCAGATAGATAGAAGATGTTCTCTGATGGTCTGAAGGCCGAAGGAAATGGTAATACCAAATTCAGCAAGTTTATAGACGACGTCATGGCTACCACAGAGCGAAATAAGGCAATAGATTGGGCATTAGCAGACGCCATCAATGACCCTTATGGACAAAAGTGGAACCAGGATAATACGTCTACCGGAGAAATAGATACAGAGCACAAAGATACATAGTCTCATGTAGAGTCTCTTACAAAGTAGGAGAATAAGGTATATACCACAGAAGACAATTATTCTGTAGAAAATAATACTTTCGAGAACACCGATAGACCTTATGTTCATGGTGATCTTGAACTCAAGATAAAAGAAGATAAGCTTGGTTCAGTAGGAAAGCTCAAAGGTAAGATTGACGATATGATTCTTAGAGGTAGAAGCTATGATAAAATAAATAGATGGTTATAGTCTTCTAAGAGATACAAGAACATTGTTACTAGAAACGAAGATAATGCTAGAATAATCGAAGATTATATCAATGATTAGCTTCTTAATGCAGGATTAGAACCTAATAGGGCAATTGTAGAGCAATCTAAACCGGAAGACGAATTAGCAGATTCCTTTGAAAAACTTAATAATCTTTCTGAACAAAGACAAGAAAGAAATGAAAGAAGAGCTAAAATAGAGGCTAAGAAACGACTTCTTAAGTCTAAGATGAAAGCTGCTATTAAGGAGTGGGCTAGATCCGGATAGATGTATTCTGGAGTAGATCCAAAAATTTTAACAACTTTTGCTAAGCTTGTTGCTTATGGTACTCAGTAGGGGTATTATTCATTCAAGGCGTTTCTTGATGATGTAAAAACATTGTCAATAGATGATTCTGTTCTCCAAATTTTGAGTGATGATCTCAAGATGGCGTATACAGATTCTGTAAAACGTGCTAATGTGATTGCAGAAAACCTTGATTCAGCTGAGGCTCTTCTTAAATTTGGTAGAGTTTAGGATTATCTTAAAAACGACAAACCAGATTAGACAGAGTAGCTTAGACAAAATGTAAACAAGTTAGTATAGTAGGTAAAGCAGAATTTATCTAATATAGATAACATTGAGTCAGCTATACAAAAGATTGCAGACCAGTCATTAACTCCATTTGATAAGACTAGTATATCGCAGTATATACTGGATGTAGACAAACTTACAACTGAAGATTAGTTAAAAGATGCTATCAAGCAGCTTGGTAACATAATACAGAATACAAATTAGGTATATAGCGATCTTACTGATTAGTTAAACAATCTGAATAATTAGAAGGATATTCCACAAGATCCGCTCGTAACAGATTATAATGAACTTCCAAAGACTGTAGCACAGTTAGTTCTTGAGCTTGAAGACGCTTGTAATACACTTGATGCAATAGCTAGTACAATAGCTGACGTAAAGCCTACTACGCAGCCAGAAAGAGACGCTATAAACGATTTGTCTATACAGTTAATGAGAGCAGAAATAGCTCTTGATAATCTGTTGTAGAACAATGAGGCTTAGGCTGTAAATGTCTCTTAGGAGAGAGATCTTATAGATAATGTTATCATGAAGTTTAATAACAATAAATCTATATGGGGAGACGCTAGTGAAGAGATACTTGATTGGTGGTTTACTAAGTATGCAAAAGATAATGTAGTACTTCCAAGAGATAGTAGAAATACTATAACAAATGGAAGCGATAATCTTACACTTGATTATAATCAGAAGATAACTGATTACATAAGATTGTACGGAAATAAGTTCCAGTAGAATCTTGGAGAAGTTGAATCTGATTGGTACTGGAGATTGCTTAAAAACTACTTCGGAACACTCCTTAATAATGCTCAAGATTACATTGAATAGAACCCAAACCCTATGAACGTTGTTCTTTAGGACAATATTAATAGAGGTAGATTACTTATACGTGGTTTTGCTAATAAGTATGGAAAGCAGCTTGATGATTCATACATGGATACAGACGCTTCCATAATTAGAGAAGCAGAAGAGCTTAATAAACAGGAGTTCTTATGGTACGAATCTGGTGGTAATAACTACATCTCTGGTCAAGGCGTAGGAACAACATTGCATAGGCCTGGAGTAAAAGCCATGCAGGAGAATAAAACCTACGTTGAGTGGAGTAATCAACCAGACTTTATTACCAATGGTAAGTTCGAAATCATATTCAGAAGTGCAACAGAGTATAGTAATAGACCTTACTTGAGGATTACATATAAAGGACAGTCTATAGAATTGCATATATATGAAGGTGGTGACGAAAGTAGAATGGGATACCAGCAGCATCTCGTTAATTTGTGGAAGTTCTGCTAGAAGCATAAGAACTACTCATTAAGAGTTATACCTACAAGAACAAATGGATCACTTATTTATGATCCTGCATTTGTTGGCTATGATGAAAATTCTCAAACAGTAGAGGGCTTGCATTCCGTTGTTGGTAACATAATGAGTCTTGATGACACATATTCTATTGACCTTAAGAGTAAGTAGATCGGTATAGTAAAATAGGATAAGAAAGGCCAGATGAATGTAATGAGTCTTGATGGCTTAAATAGTCCTATACATACTTTAAATAGCGCTAGGGTTGGAACATAGAATATATCTGTAGGTTCTACTGTATATTTATGGCATACAAACTTCGATGAGAAGAAAGGTAATTAGACTACAATTCCAGTTATACTGTATCAGTCTAAGCTATCTCAGAACCAAGCTGATTCTCTTGTAGACTTATTAAGAGCCTACGCTTAGGGATAGGTTAATTATAACGGATACAACACACTCGATCTTATTAAGATGCTTGTACACGTTAATGAAAACAACCAGCCTAACTACAAAACTAATCAGACTAGAACCATAACATTCTCTTCAAACAAATAGATTATCATAGGATTACCTCAGTACGACGACAATGGTAAACATGTAGAAGGAACAGGAGAATCATATGATCTTACAAGCGAGCATGACTTAGAGAGACTTAGAACAGATTTAAGATCTGTCGGCATTGCCTTCGAAAAGACTATGCTTAGCCAATAGCTTAACTTTACTAATAACTCTGTTATAAACAACGTAAAGCATTACTTCGAAGATAATCCTAACGCTGATACATTTGTTGCCCCAAATGGCTTAGAGTTTAGTAGAGACGATTTCTTTGACCAGGATGGTAATGAAAGAAGAAAGAGCACATATGCTGGCTATCTTATGCGTCACCAGTACACCTAGACATCTGTTATCGGACAGAACTATACCGCTACTTATTTTAGAGGCCCGTACTTGGTTCCTAATACAAAACAAGATGATCGTATAGACGATATACTCACTGGGCAGCAAAAAGAAGATTCAATCTCAATGCCTAGACTAAACTCTCTCAAAAATCTTTTAAATCGATCTAGAGGACTCAAATTAAAGGTTAAACCTAATAAGCTTAGAGATATAACAGATGGCGATAGAGAGCAAATGGATGCGTATTTAAAGCGCGTTATAGGTGAAGGTAATTATGAGATAGGTAAATAGCTAAATGACGATATACCTGCAGATATGGCCGTTGCCGGAAAATGTATGTCAGATATGGTTTACATTGGCAATAGAGTTGTAGACGGTGTACAGTATCATGAAGCATTCCATAGAGTATTAGAGTTGTTACTAAGACCATCTGAAAGATAGAAGATATACGATTGGTATAAGAGTAGAGAAGGTAATGATAAGATGTCTGATACGGAGATTGCAGAAGGGTTGGCAAATCTGTATATGGACGCTCAAAATAACTATGATGATAATGAGTTCTCCAACAACAAAGTAGTAGCTCTTTTCTAGAAGATTAAAGCTGGTGTACAGTTTGCTAGAGATCTCGGAAGTATTAGACTTACACTTTTGTCAGCAGTAATGTCTACAGGATGGTATAAAACAAAAGCTGGAAGTAAGATACGTAAAGAAAACCTTGAGCGTTTTAAAGCTAAGTTTGGTGACTCTCTTCATTATGATGTTTACAACCAGAAGACTGGCATGAAACATAGCTTTGAAAACATCTTAAACAATGAACAGCTTAATGATTGCGTTGAGACAATCGCTTTCTATATAGTAGAAAAGGCTCTCGAAGAAGGAAGAGTTAATGCCGTCGGTGACAACATAGATCAGCTTACAATTACTGGTACAAATATCAAAAAGCTTATTGGTGTAGATATGATGAAATAGCTTATGGGTGAAGACCCAGAAGTTCCTGTACCAGAAGCTTAGGCTAAAGCATTCTAGGAAATATTTAAGCAAGGTAAAGAAAGATATATAACCAATAAAGATGGAGTAGTTGTAGGAAAAGAATAGTATTATCCAAACTTTGCTGTTATAGCCGATAGAGTGTATGCTAAGATTGCTAATATAAGTAAAGAAGGAGTTGTTAGAAATACTAATGACGAAGATATGCAGGAATAGCTTGAAGCTGGATCTGCTGGAGCTTATATGGATTATGTTGGCAAAGAGTCTTACGAAATGAGTAAACTGCAAAGTATATCTCAAAAAGCTAAGTTCTTCTTTGGTACGGTACCATATGTTAAGTGGGCTAATGCAAATAATCACGAAGAAGGAATTGAACTTGATACATCACACAGTTTGTTTGGTGATCCTAGATTTATGCCTTAGACTGAAGTATTTAGCAAGATGTTCGAGCAGCTCCATAATGTAAAGACTGTTCAAGAGCTCCATGATGAATTGGCTAGACTTGCTTCGCAGGATCCTATGTTCTTCTATTTGTATTCTACATTTAATGAGTATTTCTAGGCTCAGTACATAAATTATAATAAGACAACCGGAGAAGGAATCAATTATAACGCAGAGGCTATTGTAACACAAGTATTCCAGGCATTGGTTGGTCAGAAGTATAACTTTATGATGACAAGATCATCTACTGATAAAGATGGTCGTGTTAGCGTAAGAATGTCTAACTTATCTGTCGATAGAGATACTCTTAAATTCTCGCAGGACTGGTCTAAGAGATTAGCTAATGGTGTTACTGGTGTTGTGTCGACAGTAAGAGACCAGAATGGTAGAATCTTATTCAACAGAGATAGAAGAGGTGTTGTTTACAACGCTCCAGGAAACGATATATTTAAGCGTACATCAAACTGGATTAAAGATATATGGACATAGGCTAATGCTGGTAATGAAATAAAGATAGGTAATAACACATACGATATTACAAGTCCTGTTTAGTTATCAGAGGTTATAGACAAGATTACCATAACGCTTAATAAGATAGGTATACAGATTGATAGCGATACTATTAATTATATGCTTATTAACAAGTATGGTGAGTTTAGTGCTGATTCATTTAGATAGATGCTTAATGAAACAACCCTTGTAAGCTTAAGTAAATTCTTAAACCTCCTTGATTCTGTTATAGGAAACGCCGGCTAGGTTAATGTTGATCTTGATACTCTGTATAACAAAGACTCTTTTGTAAACGAGCTCGCTAAGTATCAGTCTATGAATAATAAGGTTAAGAATGAGATGATGAATCTCTTAACAAACAATAACAAGGCATATACTTAGGGAGAGAATAATACGGTATCAGATATACTTGCAGATATATAGGACGAAAATCCTAATAACGAAGCCAAGTAGAGAATATAGAACTTCTGTTACAATAAGCATTCAATCGTTCTTAGAAGAATAGCTCAGAACGACGGTAATAAGATGGCTAAGATTCTTATGAATAATTATGCCGGATTTAAGACTGACCAAAATGATGATTATGGCTCTGATTACAATTAGGTTTCAGAAGTAGAGGACTACATGTCTAAGGTTACAATGCTTATTAGCGGAGGATTGATTTATCCTACAATGTCTGATAAAAAGACATATATGTATTTACAGGCTTCTGATCAAGCTATTAACGGGTTCTTGATCCCTGGTATAGATTATAGGCTTATAAATAAACTTATATCTAGTTCTGACAATGAATAGAAGGCAGCTATTAGAGGCGAGCTTCTTGGTGCGCTTCCTAGAATAGTTACAGACACAACCGGTAAGACTATAGTAAGGCCATCTGATTAGGTTTTGGATATATTTATAGACTACGCCAAGGATGAAAAGGCAGCTATACTTGAATGTATGCATCAGCTTGGATACTTTGAAGGCGATACTGCTATAGACGATACTGTAAAGATAAAGAACTACCATACACCTAATAAGTATAAAAACAGTAAAGGTGAAACAGTTACTGTAGAGCCTAATGGTACAAGATTCTCATCACTTACATCTATACTTAATGACAATGGTGACAGAATTAAATTTAATGACCCTAAAAAGAGTAGTATAGACTGCTTGAAACTAGCTGATTAGGAATTCTTTAATAAGAGTAGAGAGCAATAGAGAAATATAATGGCTAGAGTTCTTGATATTCAGTTTAAAGAAGAGCTTAAAAAGGCTATTAAACTTGGACTCATCAAAGGAGATGTAAATAACTATTACTCTTTATAGAATGTTGGACTTAGCTGGAATGAATTCAATTCAATTAGACAGTCTTTTGCAGGAACAGAAGGTATTACAACCATTGAACAGATGAATGCTGCAGCAGTTGTAGCTATGATGTCAGATATTTCTACAAGATCTATTATCTCTGTACAAGAGGTAGAGAGGTTATTCGGTGGCCACCCTGCGTTCTACAAATGGAAGTATAGTGAGAATGAGCTTGAAGATAGACAGACTGACCAGTTAAAGCGTCTTGGTGGACTTATTTCTACTGGAGCTAACCCTAGAACAGATTTCCAGGATGATACTGAGTCGCAGTACACATGTGCATAGGTTGATGACTTCATGGTATCTTCTGAGGCTGATAAGATGCACGATGGTAACATTGATGATGCTTACTAGAATAGCGTTGAAAAGATGTTTGTACAGGCCAATACAAAAGAGGCTGTATATAATAAGCTTGTAAGAAGTGGTAAGAGTAAGAAAGAGGCAGCAGAGATAGCTTATGCAGAGCATAAGACATAGAAGGATTTCGAAGAGTTTAGAGATAAATATCTTGATGAAAACGATAAGGCAAGAGTAACTAAAAAGTATCAAGCGGAGTATAAAGCTTATGCAGAAAAAGGTATAAATGTAGCAGATGGATCTGCATTCATTACAGACAAGATGTGTGAAAAGCTTTTGAGATCTCTTGGACTGTATAACAATAAAGCTAAATAGCTGTTTGCTATGCTTAGAGACCCAAATAAACAGTATACATTCAGACAGAAAGCTGATGCCTTTGCAGAACTTTAGGAATTTATTGTTGGTGCTCAGAAGTATAGTGCATTCGGACATAGAAACGATGACCAACTTGGTAGTCTACTTATACCTTATTATAATAAGATGGCGCTGTTCCCTATATTCCCATCTATAGCTATGGGAGATATGGGCAAGGTATACAATAAGATGATAAACGAAGGTGTAGATATGCTTTTGTTTGATTCTGCTGTAAAGATTGGTAATAAACATAACTCTGAATTCAAATAGGGAAAAGGTATAGAAGAGCCATTTGTTACATTTAAGCAGGATCTTAGATATCTTAGAAAGCAGCTTAATACTGACCCTAATGGAAAGATTGAGATGAATCTTGGTACACAGACTGCTAAGGTGGCACTTGCTAGTTTGATATTGGATAGAACTAATTATACAGACTCCCTTACAGGAGAAGCTATTTCTGGATCTTAGATTCTTGACAATATTATGGGTTCTATAAAAGAGCTTTCTGATATTGGCGTAAAAGAAGTAGATGATTTATTCTTTACTGATGAAGAGTTTGATATCCAAAAGTTCGCTAAGTTCTTAAATGATGAGCTTACATCAAGAAATGCTAACAAAAACACAATCGATGCTATCACTATTAAGGTTGATGCAGATGGTAGCAAGCACTTAAATGTGCCACTTGCTGCTCAATCTGACCCACACTGGATAGAGAGCATTCTTACATCTGCTCTTAATAAGAGAATTATAGATGTAAAGACTCCAGGAAACGCATTCTACCAGAGATCTGTATTTGCTATGGAGGGTAATGTAATCTCTGATGACGAGTATGACAAATTACCAGCTGCTGCTAAAAAGCTTATTAACTGGCAGACTCTCAATGAGGGTAAATAGCTACAGTTTGTAAACAATGATGGTAGTATGGATGCTGTTATATCTATAGACTATTTTGAGCACATAATACCGGAAGGAATGTCTTTTGATTAGGCTAGAAAGTGGTTGTTTGATAATAAGATTATAGGTAATAGAAGTGATGTAAAAGCCAATACTATCGGTTATCGTATTCCTACGCAGGCTCAGTCATCTATACATGCTTTACGATTTGTAGATGTGCTTCCTGTTGTAAAGGATACTATCATTCTTCCTAGAGAGTTTACCAAAGTAACAGGTTCAGACTTTGATATCGATAAACTGTATTTAGCATCTTTAGCATATAATGTAAAAGATAATAAAGCTAGTATAGAGTTTGATAAAGATACAAAACAGTATCATTAGAACAAGCTTCTTGAAAACTATATGACACTTCTCAAGGATAATGAGAACTCTATACAGATAGCTATGAGATCTATTGATAATGATACAGAGCTTGTAGAAAGTATAGCTAATCAATTTGAAAGCGCAGGCTCAACAAAAACTTTGCCATACAACTTCTATACACTCCATGAATAGACCGATAGACGTAGAGACTATATTACCGGTAAACTTGGTATTGCGCCATTTGCCCTTAATGTAACAAACCAAGCTCTTACAATGGCTTATGGAGTTAAATTAAAAGAATCAGAATTTACTAAGCAAACTCCATTCAAACGTATAGACTTACGTGATGATAAGAATGGTAATGCTGTTATGTCTTGGCTGTCTGCATTTATTAATGCACACTGTGATATCGTAAAGGATCCATATGTATCAAAAATAAATGTAAATAGCTTTACTTACAATATGCTCAACTTCCTCGTTAGAACAGGACAGGCAGATAACTCTGTATGGTTTATTACTTAGCCTATTGTAAAAGATATGGCGTTTGCTGCAGAAGCTGCTAGTGGACACTATGGAAGAGATTTGTCAAAGAGTAAATATAGGGCTTAGAAGGATGCTACAGAAAAGGCTCTTAGACAATATATAGTTGGTTACCTTCCAGGTAATCATAATATAAATGATTAGGAAGTAACAAATGAATTAAGGTTTATAAACAGTGTAAGACTGAGTTCTTAGGATGACGCTGATCAATTCTAGAGCAAAATACAAATGCTTAATTATAATTTGTCAAAAGCTACATCAGAATAGGCTAAAGAAGAAATACGCAAAGAGATAGAAAAAACTCAAAGACAAATAGATACTGCTAAAGAAAATTCTCCTAGTAGTATAATTAACAGAATGTTTAAGAATGAACAATATCTTAAACATTATGCTCTTAAATATACTAACAAGGAGGATATGTTAAAAGATCCAGATTTCTGTAGAGCTTAGGTACAGATATATAAAGCATGGAATATATTACAGCCATTTGTTGATGATGTTTCAAAACTCGTATAGCTTACTAAGATTGATACAAAGAAACAGGGTAACACGCTTGCTAAATAGCTGCTGTACAAAGATAAATACGACTAGTTCTTAAAGGATATCCAGCATGGTAATACGTCTTTCGAACCAGAAGGCGTTATGAAGATGATGACGCATTCTTGGATTGATAAGAAGACCAATTCATTTATGAAGGCGATGAAGAGCATTCTTGCAGGACAGGTATTTGAGGCTACCACATCTTATACTTCATTAGTTGGTTAGCTTGGTCAGTTTATGAACAATTATTCATAGACAGAAGATATAGCAAATAAACTTGATAGAAACATTTCTCAGTGTATAAAATCTCTATTTATTAGATCTTATGCGCAAATCAATGATATAGATGTTAACGGATTGTTCTTTGGTAACAACACCATAGCTGATAGACTTGCTAATATAAAGCGTAGGATTAACAATCCTGATGATAAGCTATTCTACTTAAGAAACAATAAACTGCTTACATCTTTAGTTGAATCTGATCAAGTAAAAGATGAAACTACTATTGGTAATAATGGATAGATTTATCCTGCACCTAAGTTTGTTAGTACATTCCACAGTATATCAGAGTCATCATTTAACCAAGATGATTTAACTGATGCGTGGGATGAGCTGCTTGACTATCCAGATGATTAGGAGTTGAAGGACTTTGCTAGAGACCTTGTCGTTTATGCATGGTTAACATCTGGCGAGAAATCAGGTTTCAACAGATTCTTTAAATATGTTCCTAACTCATGGAAGATTAAGAGCGGATTTGTTGGTCATGTAGAGTTCTGGTTAAACAAGTTTAACACAAATCTTGAAAGCGATGTTAGAAACGCTATCATAGACGATATACTTAGAAATAATTGGAATGATACTGACTTTGTTCCACAGTATGATTATATACGTAAAAACCAAAGAAACTTTACAGACTCTGGTATATATGACCCATAGTTAATGAAACCTCTTGCTTTGTGCGGATACACATAGAACGGAAAGGGCGAGTGGGTTACAACTATAAATAGACTTGATAATGGTCAGTATCCTAGATATATCACCGTAAAGGATGAAATAGCAACAAAAGATAACAACAATTCTAACAGATCACTTTACAGATTGGTTGGTGTAAGCAAATTCGATGGAATAAAAGATAAGGATACCGGTAACACAAGTTTAACTGAAGTTCCTATTTATGTATTATGCAAGAAGAGAGGATTACATTTTAAGGGGAATGATATATTAGAATTTGGTAATAGCGACTTTGGATTTGGTATGAACTATATTGGTTATCAAGAGAATGATGCATAGTACGCAAAGCTTATTGAATAGGTTAAATAGAAGTTCTATATTGATGCAAAGAAACTCGAACCTGAAGAAACCAAGACAGAATCTCCTGTAAAGAATACTGATGTTACTACTGTTAGATCAACAGGTAAGTCTGGAGGAATTACTTACAACAAAGAATAGCAAAGTGCCATCATAAATGCTGTTGCATTCTTAAAGCATAACACAGATCCTACTTAGTATTACGTTATTGAAGGTAAAGCTGGTACAGGTAAGACTACTATAGCTAAAGAAATTCTTAAAGAGTTCGAAGGTGAGTAGATATATGTAGCAGCAGTATCTCATAAAGCCAAAGGTGTAATAAAGAATAGTTTTGGAGAAGATACAAGAGGAAAGAAGTTCTTTAGTATAGCAAGTTTGCTCGGAATGAAGGGTATTAACGATAATGATACATAGACAACTAAATTCCAGGTAGGTCTAAAAGTTCCATTGTTAGATAATCCTCCAGCATTACTTGTTATAGATGAGGCGTCAATGATAACAGAAGATGTTCTCAAAAAGATTATTGATATAAATTCTAGCCTTTCTAGACCGTTCTAGATGTTATTCTTAGGAGATATAGGTCAGATACAGCCAATCAGAGATGAACAAAGTGAATTCTATAGAACTCATAAGGATCTCTTAAACAAAAAGTCCGGCATATTTAATAGCAAGCATAAGTCTAAACTTATCACTAGAGTAAGACAGGGTGAGGCTAATCCAATATTACCATATGCTGATTATTTCTGGGAGAATTCTTAGAAAGAGAATCCAGAGCTTAATCCTACACAACATATTGTTAGAAATAACCAGATCACAGATAAGGGATCTTTATTATTCTCTAATAGTGAAGCTGAAGTTTTAAACTCTGTAATCAAGGCTGTGAAGAATGCTGTTGAAAAAGGTCTTACTAATCATGTAAAGATTGTAACATATCATGTAAACGAGAAGACTGAATTAAATCAGAAGATTCATGAAGCCTTGTTTGGCAAGGACTCTGATTATTCAAAGGGAGATATGCTTATCTTGAATTCTCCATACGATCTACCAGATGTTAATGCTACAATGGAAAACTCTTCAGAAATACAGATAAAGGGTATTTAGGATACAGATGTTGATGAATTTGGAGTTCACACATTGTATCTTGAGACAAATGGTACAGCATATACGAGAACTGGTAATGAGCAAAAAGATTGCGTTATACAGGTTGTATCAAGAAATGATATTGGATTATATAATCGGAAATTATAGGAATTAGCTTCTCGTGCTAAGAGATAGACCAATAGAGCATTGAAGAAATAGGCTTGGGGTGATTTCTGGGAATATAAAGGACGATATGCTGATGTTGATTTTGGTTATGCTATTACTGCTCATAAATCTTAGGGTTCTACATACGACATCGTAGTTGTAGACGAGAAGGACATAATGGGCACAACAGCTACTTCTAACCAAGAGAAATCAGAGCTTATATATACTGCTTTAACAAGACCTAGAAAGACTGCTATTGTTATATCTAGTGTACCTGTGTCTAATCCTTATACAGGAGATATAGAGAATCCTTCTTTACCTAAACAGGCTGAGAGAAAGATTGAATATCATCCAGGAAACTGGACCAGATAGGAGGTTAACGATAATCCAGATGTGTTATACGTATTTGGAGACAATACAAATAGAACATCTGGTAGTAATCCTATAAGCAATGATAGTAAGTACGCTAGAGCATATGGATTAGGCAAAATGTTCCCTAATGAGACAGCTGCTATAATTAGAGGTATGGATAACGCTATGCCTGTATCTACACAGCATTGGTACGATCCTTCAACCGGTAGAACAAGAGATGCTGGCAGATGGAATGATTCAGATATAGAGGATTTCAAGAAGGTTATAGATGCAGAGTTTTAGGCTATTAAAGATGAATGGGATACAGGTAAATATAGAAAAATCTATCTCCCATCTACTGGTTTATCTAATGGTAAAATTTCACAGATTACAGAAACACGTACTCCTGTGCTGTTTAAATACTTATATGATAAAACTGCAGATTTAGCCAAATATGTTAGCACTGAGCATAAGGATACTCATAACGTTTCTTACGAATAGGCTTAGAAGACAATAAATTCTCATAATACCATTCTTACAAACGAAGAGATTCTTGCATTGCATCCATTTACTGGTAGTGATACACATCCTAGAATAGCTGTAGCTTCAGAAAAGACAGACCCAGCATTCTTTGCTAAATAGCTAGAAGATTTCTTTAGTGGCAAAACAACTGTTCAAGATTATCGCGGTAACACTCTTACTGCCAATGATATGGATGCAATATATATTATTACAAAACACGATGGACTTCCGATGAAAAGAATACTTAGCATACAGAAGCCTAAGATTATACATTTTAGTATAACCACTCTTGGTAATACTAAATGGGAGCCTGGTGTAATGAAATGGCAAGATATGATTGAACGTGTTGGTAAATTTATTAAACAAGGTCTTGATCCAAAAATGGTTACACTTAGAATTGATCCAATCGTACCAGGTGTTACACAGATTACAGATGTTGATGCTCTTATTAAAAGGGCCTCAGAGCTTGGTATAAAGAACGTTAAATTCTCTGTAATGGATTATTACCGTACAACATCCATCTTCATGAAGAATCTCGGATACGACTATGAAAAGAACGGGTATGAAAAACTTGCTAATGGAGAATTTAAACCTAATGCAAGCCCAGAAAAAGTTAAAAGAATATCCGAAGAGATGCTTAAGATAGCAAATAAATATGGAGTTAAATTATCTACGTGTGCAGAACCTGGTGTTATACCTGGTATAAGCAAACAAGGATGTTTATCAGTACAGCAGATAAATAATATTCTTGGAACCCATATAGAAGATAAGGCCGAAGCAAATAATAGACAGAGATAGCTTTGTACATGTTATGGAGGAAAGGTTGATGTGCTTAGGTATAATAGTAATTGCGCATCTAGTTGTATGTATTGTTACGCACATCATAATAGTGATAAGATGCTTAACTACTATAATGAAGATGGCACGTTGAAGGACAATGCATTTACTAGAACTGATGAAAATGCTAATAATTTTTATTCTGAGGATGGTAAGACGCCTTTAACTATATATAGGGGATACGCCTTAACAGAAGATAGAGAAGCTAAAGCACTTAATGAAACAGTAGGTAAAACAGCTGTAGATTATGACGAAACTCTTAAAGGCGCATTATACTTTACGTCAAGTAAAGAAGAGGCAACCGATTACGCTAAGAGTAGAACAGATAAATCTCCAGAGCCACCTACAGCAGAACATCCAGAAGGCAATAGAATTAATAGACACTATACTGGCGATTACGCTAAAGTTAGTAAGTTCCATATTCTTTCTACAGCGAAAGTAGAACACTACAAAGATATTAGAGACTATGCTAAGAATGGAAAGAATTCTACAGCTGACGTAATAGTACTTGACAAGGGTACAATGTGGTCTGATAATACTGAATACGTTGTAAAGAATCCAAACGTGGTAGTCTTTGCTAAAGAAAAAGACTAGAGTACTCTATAGCAAAAGTAGAATAATAATCCATAGGATTACACAATGAACTCTGGTGGAGCTTATGGTGGTGATACATATTGGGATGTTATTGGTAGATAGTTTGGTTTAACAAAGATAAATCATTTTAGACCTGCCGATAATTAGAGATTGTCTAAAACTCTTATGGATAGAAATGTTAAACCTTTCTCAATTACTCACGAACAATCTAACTATGCAAGAGAACAGATTAAATAGCTTACAGGAAGGGATCTTCCTTATGATATTGGCGGAGAATTGCTTGCAAGGGATTTCTATTAGGTAGATAAGTCTGACGGCGTATTCGCTATAGCTAATATAACTAGCTCGCAGAAAGCTGTATAGGGTGGTACAAATATGGCTGTACAAGTTGGTATTAAATAGGGCAAACCTGTACATGTATATGACTTGAACACAGAAAGCTGGTATTAGTATAATCAATCTACAGGTAGATTTGAAGTGGAAGACACGCCTGTATTAACAAAGTCTTTTGCTGGAGTTGGTACCAGAAATATATAGAACTATAAAGTTAATAAAAACGGATAGTGGGTTGATAGAGAAGGTTATGTAGGATACGATAAAGCTTTGAAGGCTGCTAATGCTATAAAGGCTGTATACTAGAAGACATTCTCTAAAAACGACTATAAGGTAAAGAATGAGCAAGAAATAAAAGACGATCTTAAAGAACTCGGAAAGAGAAGATAGGACGACTGTAATAAATAATTATTATGACGTGTTTGTTAAGAAATAAAGAAAACGAAGCGTTGTTAAATGAATATGAGGGTATTTTAGGTAGCCGAGAGGCTGCCTATTATGCCTTATCATAGAACAACGGATATCCTTTAGATAAGGATTTAAATGGTAAAGACTCCGCACTGTATAAGGATTTATTACAGCGTAATGGAGGTAGTAGAGAAAAAGCCATATTGGAGAAGGCTACTATATTTACGTCAAAGTTCATAGAAGATCATTATGACTGGACACAGGATAGAGTAGAGCCTACGATAGATGACTTAGATAACTATAATGGCGCATTATAGTTTGACGCTAAATCATTTAGTTCTATGGCTCAAAATTACGGCTCTAGAAAGGATAATTTTATCCTTGCTTAGTAGTAGGAAGGTAAGACTCTTAGAGAGGCTACAGAGGCCTGGAATTAGGCAGAATACGAACGTTTACATACTACTCTAGCAGATAGATTGGAAAAATCATTTGGTCTTACAAAGTCTGTAGATAAGGAAGGCAATGTACTTTTGTCTTCTAAAGATTTACAGATATAGTTCGTAGACTATATACGTAGCGCATCGTTAAAAGATATTGCAAAAGCTTCTGGATAGTACATATCTAATAAGCTTAGCGCTATAGGCAATGTGATTAAAGTAGCATTCGGAAGAAGTTCTGCAAAGCTTAACACTGAGTCTCATGAGATTTGCCATCATTATCTTGATATGTTTTAGAACTCACAGATGGTACAAAAGGCTCTATCTGATATTATGAGTCAGTACAAGATAAAAAATATAACAGAAGCAGAGGAAAAGCTTGTAGATATACTTGTTGGCAAAGCTAATGATATTGCCGAGCGTACAAAGGCAGCTGATGTATGGGAGTAGTTTAATACATAGGTTAGAGATGCGTTCAAAGACTTAGTTATAGACGACTCTAACAAAGAGATGCTGCACGAGTATCTGGCATAGTCATTCTTGCTTAACATAGATATCAACCAGGTTAAGGTGTCAGCAGAATTTAATAAGGTGAGACTTGAAAACAAAGCTAAGTTCTAGCTTATGGCGGATAATACACTTAGTAAAGACGAGGCTATACAAAGACTGTAGGATCTATTTGATACATACGACCACATTGTTTCGAAAACACCATCATAGATAAAGATACAGGATAAGCTATTCTAGACTATGCAGAAAATGTAGAGGCAATCTGATGATGATGCTATCTGTACATTTGTAAACTACGTTGTAGACAGAATTGGTTATATGGACCAAAACGGAAATATAACAGATGGTTCTATATACAAGTTCTTGGAGAACGCAAGAAAGAATAACTTTAAAGGTATCACAGCCCAATAGCTCATAGATATAGATAAGAACTCCATAGGCTTCTTTAAAGAGGTGCTGAATCAAATAAACTCAGCTAAGGTGTTTGGTAACTTACCCGCTATATTAAAGACTCATATAGATCAAATAAATGCGTCTATGCAGGACATTTCTGTACTATATAGAAATGCACTACATGCGATTACAACCGGTATTGTAGATCAATACATAGATGATAACATGGGTCTTGGTAATATAGAGAATGCTAAGATTGTTGCCGAGGACTGGCTTCTTAGACAGGCTATGTACGGAGATATCAACTGGCTTGAGATGTGGGCAGGAATGTATGGAAGATCTAGTTCTCCTATACTTAGAATATTGTACAATAAGGTTAACGATATCGATTATGATAGATAGGTATTCGTAAACAATATTGGACACCAAATAGATGCACTTAGACGTAATGCTTGGAAAGCTATGAGTAAGATTGTTCCAGGAAATCCAGAGATGGTTTTGATGGAATTTAATAAAGATGGTAAGGCTACAGGTAATTTTAGAACCGAGTACAATCAAGGACAGTATGAACAGGACCGTCGTGAAGAGCAATAGCGATTGATGGAAAAGTATGGCTACGAGCAGGACGAAGATACTGGTGAGCTTATTGATAAATAGACAGGCTGTAGTGTATACCAGGAAAAATGGAAGTATACTCCAGCTGGATGGCAGAAGCCAAAATATTACAAATACCTTGATGAGATGGACGCATTTGATGATGGTAGAAGAATAAAGTAGTACACTAGAAAATACTACCAAGAGATGCGTTCTGCTCCTATATATTATCCTAAAACTAAGAATGACCCAATACCCGCTAATCCTCATGGTCACGGTTTATCGCCAGACACTATAAGAGAAAAGCAAAGAATAGACGAAGATCTTAGATATTACGCAAAACAGGCCACTAGAAAAGACGGAACAGTACATTATGAAGATCTGTCTCCAGAGTAGCAGAAAGCTTATTTACTGGCAAAAGAAGAGGCCGAATAGTTGTCTAACCCATTCTATCCTAATGGAGAAAAGAAGGAGGACGACAAGTACAGAATGGCTATAGAGTTGAGATCATTCAACCAATGGGTATCAGACTAGACCGATTACGATTAGGATGATGCAGCTTTTATACAAGAGCTTAATGCAATTACAGATCCTGTAAAAAGAGATTAGTTTATAAGACTTAATTCTACGGTAGCTATAAATCCTTTGTTGTACAAGCTTGCAAATGTTGGACAGTCTTAGTACAATGATCCTATATTAAAGTATCTGTAGAGCGGCCTTCTTACTTTAACAAAAGATAATAGAAGCATATCTAAAGACTTCTCTAGATTACCACATGATTCAGAAGCGTTCTTTGCTAATGCGCAGCAGATCGAACAAGATATAGAGGATTCTGGTAAAAATGGAACAAAGTCTGATTTTAGAAAGTACTTTACTTACAGACTTGCTATGCAGCCTGGCTTAAACAAGAGTAAATTAGACTTCTTTAGAGATAAATATCTTGATAGAGCCAAGAATGGAGAACTTAATCAGTTCTTTGGTCAAGATATAACAACGTTTTCTGATGCTGATTTAAGATATCTTATTGACAATAGATTCTTCTTTAAGACTACTAAGAAAGGCCCATAGCCTCTTGATTGCTTCTATGAAATAACACCAAAGAGTAGTACGTTTGTTTATAATGGACATACATACAATTCTATTATATTAAAACCTACTGGAAGATTTTCTAAAAGAAGCAATGCTACGCCAAATAAAATTTATGACGATAGGTATGATTTTTAGAGAAAAGAACCAGGATATTAGCTTACTGATAAATATAAGGATAAATACTTTGATTAGGAGATAAATTAGAATTCAGATATCAGGGCGCTTTATGATATGCTTACTAGCACAATGAAGTAGATGTATGAGAAAATACCAGCTATCAAATCTGGTTATAATAATGCGCTTCCTTAGATAGAAGGTACTACGGCTATGCTATTGTCAAGAGTATTTAAAGGCCCTAATTCAGCCAAAGATACATTTGGATATATTTGCAAATGTATGGTAAGCATAATGCCTAGTGATACAGATGCTGAAGTAAAGGGTGTAAAAAAAAGAGTTACTCCTAGCGGAGAAGACGAAAATACTGTTCCTATTAGATTTGTCGAACGATTAGATAATCCAGAATACATAAGTTCGTCTATCTGTAGCAATGTTATACAGTTTGTAGATATGGCTAAGAATTATGAAGGTAAAATGGAATTGCTGCCGGAAATTCTTGCTATACAAAAACAGCTTAATCCAGAATATAGAGAGGATAAATACAAAAGCTCTAGATCAGGAAATGTTTACAAGCATTTCAGGAAGATGGATAAGTATAGTAGCCAGAGAAGTGAAGAGGCAATAAATACACTCCTTGAAACATAGTTCTATGGTAAGAATGTAGTATCAGGTCTTACTAAAAATAATGAGAAGAGCGACACTGCAAGAGCTTTGATATCTAGAGCAAAAAGATATGGTTCTATTCATATGCTTGGTCTTAATACGGCTTCTATGACAGTCGGTGCATTAGATGCAAACTTGCAGATATTTAAGGATTCTCTTGTAGGAAAATATCTTACAATGAAAGATTTTGGCTGGGCTATAATTAAATTACTAAGTCCCAAAACTATTATGAATAATTTTAGAGGATTAGGAAAAGCTTAGCCAACAACTAAAGAGGGAGCTTTAATGTAGATGAATCAAATAAGTAAGAATAACTCTGAAATATTTGAAGGCTTACATAAGGGATGGTTTAGAAGGTTCTGTCTCAAATATCTTATGATGGGTGGTTATACACTCGGTGACTATATGAATAACTCTATAGTAATGATGTCATTCTATCATCACACTAGACTTTTTGAAGATACATCATATGCTGGAGTTAAGCCTGGATTCTATACTCGTAATCAACTTATAAAAGCATTTACTGATGCTGGATATACAAAAAAGTAGGCTAAAGCTGTATATTCTGACTTACATACAACACTATACGACGCATATGATTGGTAGCCTGGTGATTACTTACCAACCGTAAATAAGGCGTTTGCAAAATATTTGAATAATAAAGTAGCCAAGAATGTAAGGAACAAGATTACTCAAAGAACTGCTTTTTATAATGGTGTTATGCCTGCAACAGAGGTATCTAAAGCTAGACAAAATCTGTATACTGCAATAATGTTTATGATGCGTAACTTTATCGTAGGCAATATATATGAAAGAATGTAGAATGCAAACGATTATATCGTAAAGGAGCTAGATGAAAACGGAGTTCCAGTAAAGAATCCGAAGACAACAGAAGAAGCCTAGAGCTACGGATATTATAACTATGAAACTGGAGAAATTGAAAGAGGACATTATACATCTATAGCCAATTTGGTTAGAAGGTATATAACCAATTGGGTTTATGGATTACGTTCACTTTTGTCTAGCGACCCAGCAAAGAAATAGGAATATAACGAAAAGAGAGAAAAGCTAAAAGGTATAACATAGCTTGAAATCGAAGGCGTTAAAGCAGTCTCTGCTGATATTACTATCTGTGCAGCTGCTACATTGGCTTCTATATTCTTAAAGATGAAAGCTGACTAGGATAAGTCGTGGTGGATACAATATCTATACTTGATATCACTCCGTCTTGCAGAGGCTAGAGGAACAAACCTTGATCCAACAACTGTTGCTGACTTCGTAGGATCTATTACAACATTGTAGTCTGTATGGAATGACTTTGGAACAGGATTTACATATATTCTCGATGCTCTTGGTCTTACTGGTCATAATCCTACGGACACTGTAAAGTCTGGCGCGTATAAAGGGTCTAGCAGATGGTTTAGGGATATGATGAAGATGGTTCCATTTAGTAATTTATACGAAGATGCTAACTATAATACATTGAGAGCTAAGTAGAACTACTACAGAAACAAATACTGGTATTTACATTTGTTTGGAAACGATTCCACAGGAAGCTCTTCTGGTGAGCCTGTAATGCCTGACGACTATAATAACGACGACGATTCTTTTGGAGGAGGATCGTTTGATGCTGGACAGGATTTTGGAGGCGGATCATTTGATGCAGGTGGAAGTTTTTAGCCATAATGACTCTATCTGAAATTCACCGAATTATCGACGACTCTTTTGAAAAAAAATAAGGGGAGGGACTGCTCAATTGCAATCCTTCCCCTTTTGTTTTGCCTGTAAATATGTCATCAATTGTATATTGGAAATCTTCCAACGGCATTTCTTTATTCACCATTAATACACAGGGCATATGATTAATCACGTTTATGATATTATCATTATAACCCCAAAAAGATGCTATTTTCAAGCAATCTTTTAAATCTAAATCGCAGTTACCTGTGATAAGACTTTTCCGTTTTCCCGTTAGAATAAATCCATAAGCTACACAATTAGTACTATCAATCATTTTGTATCTAGTCGTATGTAAGTTCTTGCACTTTTCAATACGATTGATACGATTGATAGAATTTTGTGTAACTTTATCACACTTGAATAACATATAAATTATAGGCATATCTGTTGGATGATCCAGATCTTCTGTAAAACACCCAACGAACTGCTCATCAATATCTGATGGCAGTATATCTTCATCAAGTAGCGGAATTGCTACTTTGTCGAAATCTGTCATAGGTTTAAAGTTTCACTACCGTCTCCAGTATAGTAATCATAGCTATGGTCCCAGTTGCCTGTTCCCAAATGCCATAAATACGCGATCATAAAATCATGTATTGCTACGTCTCTAGAAGTAACTTGAAACGCAGACAATCTGAATACCCTTATTTCATTGCTACCTGTTGTATCGATAGCTATGATATAGAATTCAAATCCCCATTTATCGATTTCATCATTGCTTAATTCTAATACATTAACCAGATACCAATATACTGCTTTCTGATAAAAACACAATTGCCTACAGTAGTCAAATTCTTTCATACTGTCTTCAAAGTGCCACAGTTTAGCTGTAGTTTTGATATCCATAATTGTACACGTCTTTGTGTCAAAGTTAAATGTACAACTATCAAGCAATGATTTACATGCGATAGAAGTATAAGCTCCATGATTCAGTTCATCTATAACCCAGTAATCCCAGTTTATCTGGAACTCATGGTATACATGTATACTGCCATGTTCGCCAGCTCTTCGTATTAGTCGTCTTGCTAGTTTATGCTCTCCAACATTATGCTGGATCTTCATAAGTTGGTCTAAGTCATACTGAGATATAAGTATTTTCTTAGACTTAATAGCTTCGATATAATCCTTATACTCTACGCTTATTTTAAGCGCTTCTGAGAGGATTTTATCTTCACTCTTGCCAACTATACTATAAGACTTGCGATAAGCCTCTGAGAGCTGTTTATTTAGCTCTATTTCAACGGTATTTATTAAGTTTTCACAAAACTTTTGTGCTTGCGCACTTTTAGGCTTATCGCCATCGAACAGAACGTAATCATTCCAGAATTGGTCTGGCTGAAGTAGGAACTCATGTATCATGGTTCCTTTACGTAACTGTGGCAAATCTAAGCCTTTCTCTTTACCATCCAGCATATTACGAAAATAGGCTGGCCCTTTATTTAAGAACCAGCCTATCGCACTATTACTAATGCGTGTATTATCTTCGTAGTATGGAATGTCGTATTCCGGTATTTTGTACTTTGGTGTAATCATTAGCATCCTGCACAACAACAATCACAACAACAATCATCTGAAGCTAATTTCTTCTTAACATTCTTATGATTGTTCTCTTTACAAGAACGAGCGTGAGGCTTTATTGTACCTTTTGAAGAAAGGTTCATATCCTCAAACAGCTCTTCGAATGTCGTAGTAGGATAATCATTAGCTTCTTTTACAAAAGATGCTATATTATCAAAACTGCATACTTCGAAGTTGTCCTTGATAAAATCAGTTAAAGACTTAACTTCTTTCTTGTCGTTAAGCTTGTCATTCAATACCTCCATTATAAGAGATGGAGACATCTCGTCAAACTCACGCCAATAGCGGATACGAGAACAACGGTCTATCAGGTATTCTGATATTTCATCGTCATCATTACATGTAAACAAAATCATATGCTTACCCTTGGTATCAGAGCCATCCAATACCTGTAACAATACAGAATCGTCATAATCCGCAAGAACTTTATCAAGTTCGTCGAACAAGAAACAAACGCTTGTGTCACCAAGCTTTTCTACAAGATTTCTAAGGATATACGGACGTATGTTTTTGTCTATATTTATAATTGGGAGACCGCTCTTATTGGCAATTACCTTAGCCATTACGGTCTTTCCAGAACCCTTTAATCCTGCAAGCATTACACCAGTAAATCCACTTTCAGACAGATTATAGCTATTAATAACCTTGTCTATAAAGCGTTCGTCACGTTGTGTACAATATACCTTAGAAGGTAAAGATAAGCCGCTAGACTCTTCAAGTGAGATTGCGTCAGTATAACGGTCTACTTTAATATTATAAACCATTCCTGGAGTTAAATCACACTCAAGACCTTCTGTGTTAAACTTAAAGTTTATGCTGTTACCTACTTTCAGAAATTTCTTTTCCATATTTACTGATATTATAATACTCAAATATTGGTTTTTATCTCTTCTATCATCTCGTCTACCTGTTCATGGTTACGTACGAGATAACATTTCATTTTACTTCGATGTCGCTTAAGATAATGCTTAAACAATTTCCATCTAAGAGGGAATGAATCTCCCATAAGGCCTTTACATTCTACTACAAACCCATTTCCTATGAAGTCAGGTAGATATGTTAGAGGCCTTATTTTTTCTCCTAAATACTCGAATTTGTCCAGTAATACGAAATGCTTTGGCTCATATTTAACTGGTATTCCAGCTTTCATAAAAGCTTCATAAGTATAGCATTCGAGTTTACTCCTAAAATGGAGACCATACTTATCGACTTTTGTCGCATTCCGTACTCTACCTTTAGATTTCTTACCTATCATAATAAAAATTCTTTCCCCTTATCTTGGATACAGAAGTTTTATTAAAATAGACAATTTCGCCATCAGTTACTTTTTGTTCACCTCTATGATGGACACACACGCATATACATCCATCTTCACTATAACTATCCCAGATAGTCATCTGCAATTTGTTTGGAAGATAAATACGCATAAATCCACCTTTGTCAAGATGAATTTTCTTAGTCAGCTTCTTTGTAAGCCATTTATGCAATAGAGGAGACATTACTGCACCTCCCAGCACACCTAATAGGCATCCTATTACTACATCAATCATATTTCTGTAACGTTTTTGTTAACCAGTCTTTCATGGTGCTAAATCCGTTGTCACGAACAGCATCTGATAGATCTTTGGCTTTAAATTTCTTATTAATGAAAAAAGCATCTAGTTTGTATTGTTTACTATATTGTCTAGCCTTAAGCATACCTGTTTGATCTCTATCATACAGTATAACTATATGTTTCCATTTGGAGCGTAGAGACCTGAGTATGTCTTCAGGTATAAACACTGTCTCACTAGCAGCAGCTATTGCATTAAAACCCATCTCGTAGCAACACATCACATCTTTCAGTGATTTTGTTATTATGAGTAGGTCGCCTCCTTCCTTAGGCAATTCGGATAATCCCTGTACGTGCCGATTCGTCAGATTGGTACGCCATTTAGTAAACTTGGAAGCAAGCGGACGATAAATCTTAAACTTATCATACACTTTATATGCATACATAGGACTATTTTCTTTGTAGATACTTCGGACGATACTATTACAAAGAAAGTATTTAATGCTGAACACATTGAACTTTTTTAGGGTATCAATATGTATTCCAAACTGTTTCCAGTATTGTTTGTCTACATTGGTAAACGGCTGTCGAACTATTCCGATATCGGTATCTCCTTTCGGCTTATCGTACGTATTTGTCCTTACGATTGTATTAGGGTTTATTCTGCGTACGATTCTCAATAATTCTCGTTCAAGTTCTTCTCTAGTCGTTATACCTTTGTATTCTTTTAGGAACTTCAAAGAGTTTCCACACTCTCCGGTTCCAAGGTCTTTCCATAACAACCCTCCTGTTTTGGAATGAAATATTCCAAATGAAGGATTCTTATCTCCAGACCTCAAAGGACTATTCATAAGCTTTCCAACTTTAAATTGTCCTAAACAATACGTATAGATGTCTAAATCATTCACTTTGTCCAAGATGTCCCTCAAGGACATAGTGATTGCTGTTCTAGTACTATACATAACTTATAAGTTAGTGGATGGTACGGGAGTCGAACCCGCCGTTCCCGTGCGTAAGGCATGTAACCGACTATCTAGAATATTACCACCCAAATATAAAAATGAGCAGTTTAATGACATGCTCAGGTCTACGTTGACGGACGTATAGCAGTTTACGGAGATGCTAAGCTCGGACTTTAGGTTATTCAAACCCGCACTTACGTAGCGTACACGCGTATGAAATCTGATGCCAGGTAAGCTGTGCATCATAGATAATATCGGCCTTCACAGGCGGACAGAGCTATTACTTTCACAAGTTGTAACTCTTCTTATCATCAGAAATGTTGTGGCTCTGTAGGGATTCGAACCCTACTGGACTGTTGTCTATATAACAAACAAGAAAAATGATTAAAACGTCGATTTGAATAGTTTTCGCATTCGTCCATGCTTGTGTCTCACGACACCCTGCGAGCCTTATTGGAGGCATTTCACCTCCAAAGGGTAACTGAATTACCTAGCTCCACCAATACCCTTTCATGGCAGTATTACCTCCCTGGGTATAACCACTTGCTGTATAGTTTGACACTCCTGCTATGTAAACGGTACAAGAACCATTTACCGGATTTCATACAATCAAGCAGTATTTCTATTTCTTCAGGCGTAAACCCCTTAAAAGGGAAGATCAGATGCGCCTGCTGCATCCGCAGTTTCCGGAGTAACGGTTGGTGGCACGTTAAGCGGATCGTTGTTCTCCTTATCGGCAACAACTGGTCGCTCCATAAGATCATTCTTAAAGAGCTTAATCTGCGAATCTGTATTAGACATGTCTTCAACGAAGATTCCGAGCTTACTTACTTGAGTATAGCCCTTCTTGTCATAGATAACCTTCAAACGGAGCTTCTTCTTGGTAGCGATCATAGGGTCAAGCATCTGCTTTGTCCAGTCAATCATCTCCTTAAATGTAGAAAGCTCTGCATCTGGTCGCTGTGGGTAGAAACAATCAAGAATCTGACAAACTCGTCCAAACTGAGCGTTATCACGCTTCTGTAAGTCCTCGTCTGTCTTAATATACATTCCCTTTGTATTCTTCCACTCTGTCATAGTAGCCGTCTGACCATCCTCATTCTCAAATACAATCTCGAGGAAATCGAGACCCTGAGGAGACTTGTTACAGTTTACCTCTTTAAGAGTGACATTCTGGTTGATGCCTACTGGCATATAACTACTATTACTAAATTCTTCGTTGCTAATTGCGGCTGTCTTTGTACTAAACATAATCTCTATTATTTTAATATACGTAATGCTAACATATCAAGTTTGTTCTCAGCATAGTATGCTGTTGATCGAATAAACCGATATATCAATTTACTTAAATATTCTATCCCAATGTGTTGTAAGTGTCCCATCTTCATTACCTTCTGCAATAACGATATCCTTTCCAGCTATGTGTCTTGCACGAGCTTCCATGATGGTATCAGATGTACCACCCTTAAAGGATATATGCGTTTCATTTCCTTTGCGATATACATAACCAACCGCATCGGCTAATCCACACACGATTTTACTCAGTTTACCAACCAAGTCTAGTTCTTTTGCAGAAACTTCAACACCGTCCTTTTCAGTTACGGTATCCTTAACGTGACCTACAAGAATAAATTCGTCACACAAATCTCGGAACATATCAACTACCTTCTTTACTGCGTCTCTAAGATACTTATAGCCCGCACCGTTAGGTAAGGTTGTTACGTCTGTGCCGTCCCATTTCTTACCCATTGGAGTTTGGCGATAGAGTGTACAAGCATAGCTCATACAAATATCCTCAAGTCGTGTAGCATTGTCAATAGTGATGTGCTTATAGAAATTATGACCTACTTCTTTATTCTTGGCACGAATGGCACTTGCTGCTTCTCCTAAATCATTGATCGTACGACACTGGATGGCCATCGCATCAACGAAGACAGAGCCTCCCTCAAGGTCTATGATAAGGTTATTATCCAGCTGTGCAAGACAAGATGTCTTACCAGCCTTTGGAAGACCATAGAGTATAAGATATCTAGGATTTTCAGAAACTGCAGGAATTTTACTAGTAGGTAATGTTAAACTCATGATACAATGATACTAAAAGTTTTAATTAAAGCTTAATGTTAATACTAATGATTGTCTTCTTAATCTCTGGACTAAGTGAAGAGATGAAGTTGTAATCACTAAAATCAGAGTAACTATAAATGTCGGTACCAATCTGAATCTCATCATTGTAGAAAATGATAGGGAGACCATTCTCAAGACGGTAAATCTTACCGAGCTTAATACCCTTCATAATACTCTTCTTCTTGCCATAGTTAGCAAGGATGTCACAAGCCTTTGCGAACAAAGTGTCGCCCTTCAGAGGCTTGTAGATATAAGTATGATCCAACTCGTTGAACATTGCATCAATCAGATTGTCATCCTCCTTCTTTGTGTTAAACAAATAAGAGTTGTTCTTCTTTACAGTAGAAAGAATAATATCATCGAGAATCTGAGAATAAATGTTACCATTGTTAGTGTTCTTAATGTTGTTGTCAGTAAACTTAATATCGTATGTTGTCATAATTCAGCCTAAATTTTAATTGCTTAACTTTCTATCAAGTTGTTATATGCCAAGTCATTCTGGAATTCAAGTATGCAGGGCTTTCCTGCGTCTCGATTCTTCAAGATGTGTAAATACACCTTGTTCTGAGTAGGTAAATGGCTCGGGCCGTATTCTTGTATTCCAAGAATTTCAGGCCTATGAATAACTATAACATAATCGCTAGCTTGAAATAAAGCATCAGCAGATGAAATGTCGCTTCTCATAGGATAATGCGACAAAGGATTATTTATTCTTTCTGGTGATTCAATATTTCTATTCATCTGTGCTAGTTGTAACACTGATGTCATAGGATACTTTTTGGCACTTATGAAAACTCTTTCGAGTTCCTGCATGGTTTCTATAACGCTGCCTATAGGCTTCGTCAATAGAGCATGGTCATACATTATCACAAAGTGCTTATCGGTACCCTTTATATATGTATTATAGAAATACCTAATAATATCTTCTGCTTCCTTGGGAGTTGTAGGATTATCTACAAACCATATAGGATACTCCTTTAGTTGATTAGATACTGAGATGACTTTTCTGAAGGTATCGTCATCCAGGTCCGTTTCCGAACTATACAAAGTCGAAGTCGTTTTCCTAAGCTTACTAGAAAGCGTTCTTCCAACCTGCCTAAATCCAACCATCTCTAATGAGAAAATCAGAATCACTATTTCTTCACCAGGATTCAAATCAATAATATCAGTTGAGATCTCATTAGCGAATGAGCTCTTTCCACTTCCTGAAATACCAGCTATGGTATAAACGGTATTAGGTTCAATACCTCCCATACACTGCTTATTAAACTTAGCCCATCTAGTCTTTAGAGATGTTATAGAGTGATCTCTACGACCAGATATGTAGTTTATCGCCTCTTGGGCTACAACTGACATTGGTCTTATAAGATTAGATAAGTTCTGTTCCATAAGTCGATTCCCCAATTTTAGAGTTGTCTTGCATTTCTTCCTCAGATTCTTCCCACTGATGGTCTACGAGCCATCTCCACATCGTCTTCATGTAACTTAGTTTACCCTCGTTAGTCTTTTTCTTCATTTCGAAGTCAAGACACTGAATAAGATGTTGAGCCATAGCTTCGCTTTGACCTACATAAACATTAAATAAATGTCTACATTTGTTAACGTTGGCTCTCAGATAGTTTTTGGTACCATCTGGTCGTAGAACGTATATTGGGTACATTTCATAGAACAGATCGAAATAGTCCTTTTTTGGGCGAACTATATTATTGAGCGTGTCTGTTGCATGATATGTAATTGACTTACCTCTCTCGATCGAGGTAATAAGTCCCTGAGAAATTAAGTTTGATATTTCTTCGTCGCTAACTAGGCTGACAATTTTGCGGACGTCTTGATTATAAGTTTTTTGATTCTTATCCAATACCAAACTTAGGAATATTAATTGATTTGAATTCAGTCCTGGAATGTCCAGGAGTTTTGTGTTTAGTTCAATAATCATCTTATATACGTTGATAAACGATTAATCATCGAATATTGTCAACTGGCGGTTAACAAACTCACTAGCTATCTTTTTTGCTTTGCTAATGTAGTACTGGTAATCCAGGTGACGTTTATCTATTGGTGTGGCATCTATCTTATTAAGAAGTCGGACTCCGTATTCTGTTATTCTTGTTTCAGAACGACTTTCGTACATTTTGTCCTTAATTCTTATAAGATAGTAGCCACTGCTCGATGCGTAGTACCTATTAATACGTTGAATGATGTTTCCACCATACTCAACTTTTGATTCCTTATTTACGCTTTGTGACATTAAGAAATCACGGATATCTCTATCCTTCTTAATAAACTTGTCTATCGGTTCATTGTTTAAAAAATAGTTTATCACAGCTTTGGAGATAACAACTGGTGTCATGCTGTTGCTAAGACCAATTTCTGTGATAAACCTGCCTTTCTTTTCTATCAGTCTTGGATCTCCAGATTGGGAATATCCTTTGCGAACACCAAAGTAATTGTTCACGTCGTACTGATAAAACGACTCGTAATCATCGGATTCGAATGTCAACTGGGTTAATTGCTCAACCTCCTTAATCGCATCTCCTATTGCTAGGCGGGCGGATTTGTCGGCAATGTAGACGACACCATCTGTATTGACTTGTACAATCTTACAATTCAATGCCAGAAGCCTGTCCACCAACATAAGTAGTATAAGTTGCCCATTTATACGTATCTTATATACGTTAAGTGGATCATAAGCCCAGCTACTTTCTTGTTGCATCTTTCCTGTAAGAGCATTAAGAGCCTGTTTAAACGCCTTAGACTTTAATAACTCTCCATTACGTTTGGCAGCCAAGCGCTCCTTGTATAGAGCACTGTACACATTCCAAAAATCTTCTCCTAAGTGAACTGGAAGCCAATGGTTTATAATGGCTAGCGAAGGATACATAGACGTAACGTCGGAGTGTCCTATAAACTGTTCAGCTGTAGGTTTGTAGACTCTAGGTTCATTGATGGTGTGTATACCACCTTCTCCTATAGAGTAGCAAATATTTGAGAGAACAAACTTCTTCTCATAGTTTTCTTGTTTCTTATCAGACTTACTTGCGTTGCAAGTAGCATTCTTTACATCCAATAAGACCTCTTTCAACTTTGGATTAGAATATTGTATGAATGGGAGTATAATGTCACCTAGACGAATGTTTCCGACTTTTCGAGCACGAGTTTTCAGCTCGTCTTTTGTTGTGTTGGTAATGTCTAAAGTCTTTCGCAAGAGTACTTCTTCTCCAAATCGTACACCACTCATCGACAGTGCATCAAACCCCCATTCTTTTTCCACTTCAAGACGTAGTTCTACATCTTCTTTTACTTTGTTAAGCAAAGTCTCAGTAGCTTCTACGTCGTTCACGTTATACTCTATCATAGCGTCAATATCACGTTCCTGGATCTGCAGATCAAAGCTTCCTTCATACTCTTGTACATTTGGCATATGTAAGAGTATTTCTATTTCTTTTAAGCTTTTCTGCTGTTTGGCGCTATAGAGCATCATCATAAGATCAAACGAATAGAAGTAGTTTGAATACTTATACACTTTAATCTTATCAATATTTCCTGTTTTTTCCGAACTTATTATTTCTTTACTAAGATAATAGAGGGAACTACAAATTCTCGAGTATCCTAGTCGCTTCATTCTACTGCAGAAATGTATAATGTAACTTATGATTATGTCATCATAATGCTTATTGTTATAGCCGCACATTATATGATCAGTTCTGTTGGTGTAGAAGAAGTCAACTAGTTCTTCTAGTTGATTTTTACGACAGGATATCTCGAATTTATATAGTTTATGACTCTCTGAATCTTTACAAGTACAATGAAAACAGTTTGGAAAAACTTCTATGTCATATAGAACTACTGGTCTTTCCTTTACTATCATAGTTCCCTAGTGAGGGTTTGCACCTCGCAGTCATATCCTTTCGGAGCACACTAGGGTGACCAGTGGTGTCCTGGTCGGTTTTGAAGAAGTTACGCCTTAAGCTGCCATTCGCATCTTATTTGCGCCTGGTAACAGGAGTCGTCCCGTCTTCTTGCGATGGTCTTTAAGGTTTGTACAAACAAGATTACTGCGCTTTGCTTTCACCTTGTTTGTCTCCTTGTGAGCCATCTTCATGACTTTACTGTGTTCTGGAAGATTGTTTACTCCTCCATACTTAACAGTTTCGCCATTGTCTTTTATCTGAGCAACTTCCTGCTCAGAGAACTTGTCGTCCGAATGCTGGAATCGTCCAACAAGTTGTAATTTGTCATATTTAGCGACAACTAAGTCTCTAATACGTTCTTCTGCAGCATTCTTTTCTGCTTCCCAAACTGGGAACTGCTGCGCGTAGAACAAGTCGTCTTTCTTAACCGGGCATGGGTGCTTTCTCTCCCATTTCTGCAACTTGTGTTGAACATACCCTTCCATGAGCTCGGTATGGTTAAGCTTCGTAACCTTTCTGCGAGATTCAATTTTTATCGAATCACGTTTTAGCAGTATAAACCAAGGTTTCTTCCGGGAAAGACCATGGATATTGTGTTCTTTACAGAACTTAGAAGTAGTCCCATGAGACTTGTTAAAGTCTTTAAGCCACTTCTCTTTGATGTCACGATATTTTTCAACATAATCGTCCAAATATTGATTATTCTGGGTATTCATAACGTTGCCTCCTATGATTAAGCTGCTTGTTTAGCTGATTTTTGTCTGATTTCTTTAACCTGTGTAGGCTTTTTGTTTACAGCTTTAGCCTCAACTTTGAGCCTACGACGAAGCTTACGTCCTTCGGCCTTAGAGCCGTGACGGAAATTATAAGTGTTCTTCTCAAGAGCCTCTTTAGCCTTCTTTTTGGCTCTACGGAGATTGTAGAAGTTAACACTGGCGTTCTTTGAGCACTCGATAGTATGAGGATCACCTCCCTTCTTGTGCTTGTTGTGATTGCCTGACATATCTATGCCAGCCTCCTCGAATGGAGACTTGCTATCAGAACAATACTGATAGAATGTAGCATTACCTACGAGATCACGCAGTTTTGCTACTACGCTTGCTGGCACATCCTTAAAGAATGCTGTAGAGTTAGTAATGCATGCAGACTTAATGCCGCAATCCTTTACCAGCTTCTCGAGCTCCTTCTTCTTTTTCAGAACAGAATCACATACAACTGTAATATTGTATACAGTGGCGTTGTCCCACTGTTTCTTTGCGATGTCTATCACCTTCTTGGTGTCGGCATCATTGAGATGCATACGCTTGCACCGACGGGTAACTGATGCGATATGACGAGCCATGGCGACATTACGACGCTCTTCCTGCTTCTTCAAACGGTCCTCCAGAGTGATTTTAACAGGCTCTGAAGCCTTTTCCTTCTTGGAGTCGATCAGTTTATCCATGATGCTCTTTTTGCGAGCCTTACGGGCCTCTATGCGAGCCTTAGAAGCGGCATATTTAGCCTCCTCATGAGCTTTCTTTTCAGCCTTCTTCTTTGCTTTAGCATCGTCTTTTGCTGCAGCAATTTCTGTATTTTTTACAGCAGCCTTAGACTCTTCCTTCTTAGCTGCCTCAGCCTTAACTGGTGTAGTTCCTATCTTAGCCTGAACCTTCTTGAGGTTCTTCTTGTTATTCTTCTTTGACATAATTTTGATAATTTAATGTGTTAATAATGTTATTTTTAAGGCAAGGGATTCCTTATTTGTGGTTCGTGTAAGCCTCGATCTTACTCCTTTCGGCGACCCTTATATTTGTCTCGAACCTATAGCATTTAAGCTGCAAGATCCATCTCGAACTTATCTGCAATAGTATCCTTAATCTCAATAGAAGTCTCATTGTTAAACTTCTCAAGATTAGCGTCAAACTTATTTGCTAGTAGTTGTTGCTCGTGAATAAGCTGAGCAATCTTAGCTGAGGAGAATACCTCACGCTTAGGCATAGCCTTCAATCCCTTTTTTGCCTTAGTTGATGGATCAAGTGTCTTGATCATCTTGAGTTGTGCTATTGCCTCCTTTGCCTCGCACGCTGCGAAAATACTATAGTTATTTGTCTTCTTAAAATCCTCGTAAGAGAATGTAGTTGTACCTGTGTTAAGAGCTACCAAAATACCCTTAATCATAATACGCTTCTCACTAAGCTGTACAATCTGGTTATACAAGCTCTTGAGATCTAAGCCAGAACCCTGCTTTGCTGCAATTGCCTTCTTAGACATGAGGTTCTCTGCTCGAATAATTCGCCAATACTTATTGATAGTGATATCAATGTTCTTACGAATTGTAATGATGTTTGCTGAGTTCAATTTAATTGATTTCTTATTCATATAGTTTGATTAAAATTAAACAATTTACTTGAATCAGCCATTTACCTAGTTCCCATATTACATATAACTGTAATAAAGAATAAAAGACACCCATTGGCAATCCTGCCCCGCAGGGCGGATTACCTATTCTCCGCAGAGAACGTTTAAGGATGCCTTTTAATATAAACTAATAATATTGTCTTTGTATTTCGTTATAAACAATAACGGCAATACCATGCATGAATGTGTACTCTTCTGCTCGCAGTTCATACACCATTCCCGCAGGAATGTTTCTGTTTATGGCATTACTCGTTTAGCGTTTACAATTCCGTACTCCAACTCAATCATTGGCTTACCTATGCAGTCTTTAACCTGCAAAATTTGTTTACGTCCGTTGATATTGATAACAATTTTCTCAGGAAACTCTTGCTGAGCGTTAAGCCTTGGCCCTGACACCCGGGACCCCGCAGGGTCCGCTCCTACGCCATCAGCAATGCTAGAATTCTGACATACTTTTGTCGCAACATCATACAGTCGTTCTACGACCCAGTTAAAGTTTTTATCTTTAACTCCTTTCATCACAATTTCTTGTGATAGTCCTTCCATAATAGCTTTTTGGTTAAGCCCTGTGGAAAGACTCACTAGTGCATCCCATACCTTGAGAGCAAAACTCTCAAATGGTAAGGTTTGCTCGCAGCCGATTATCTTGTTCCAAAAATGGAATCTGGTTGAACCGAGAGTAATACTACCATCATCGTTAATGGTATAGATTTTGTATTTCTCTGTATGATCCAACTTTTCATAAACGACTGCTTTAATCTTCGGTTCGGAGAGCATTACAGCAATAAGCTTAACACTCTTCTCAGTTAAAACAGCCTCCATGAATCCTATGCGATCTTATCAGCTGGTTTTGACTCTGCCTTCTGGCGCTCGTAGTCAGCAATGATCTTCTCATTTGCTGAGATGGCAGATACACACTGTGCCTTAGCCTTCTGCAACTGCTCGATCATGGCGTCAAGACGAGCTATCTCACCACGGTTGAGGTCGTTAAGAATACCACCCAAATCCTTAGGATCTGAGAACACAGCCTTAGAATTCTTGTCCTTGAGAGCGTTCTGGACAGCCTCTTCAGTGGTCTCACCAAACTTGGTGCTGTTCTCACCGAGAGGAATATCGATCTGGTTATCGGTGCCCTCATTGAGACGGCAAACGACATCACCGATTGCGTTCTGTTTTGTTGCCATAGACTCAATCGTGATATAGCCGATCGAGAAGCGACGAGGCGAACGATTGAGTACAAGGTTTACATTGGAGCTCTGTTTAGCCTGCTCCAAAACCTTGTCATGGTCTGGGTTGAACATACGTGTCTGGGGGGTGAATACATCCTGACCAAACATTTTCGCACCGAGCATGCTCAGTGGGGTACGATTTGATTTAATTGTAGTTTCCACGATGTTTACATTAATTTCTGACATAATCATATCCTTTTTGATATCGTTATTGATTAACTAACGATATGATTGAAAAATATGGTGTATTTTGGCTACACCTTTGCCGTTGTTTATTGAATAAAGCAACGCTGATACGAAGATACTCGGTTACTACTTTGCTTACTTAGTTTCCTAAAGGAAGTTCTACTATTGTAGACGCTTTTATCTAGACTTAGCTGCACTTTCCCTATTACGACAATAGGATAATAGGCTTGCAGCAGGAATTGCATACGTATGATGCAATTAGCATTTACTGGTTTATCCAGGCCCATCGTCTAAAGCTTTGAATGCTTCCTTTGCATAATCAAATGCTGAACTGTTTTCTGCTATTTTGTTCACGTTTTTTTCTAACTTAACTATTCTAATCTTCGTTGGTGAAATTTTGCAGAGCAACTAACACTCATAGAATCTTAGAATTCTTATAACCCACGAAAATATGTAGAATCTCGGTCGTATTTCCCTTACTATACTTACAAGATATTCCTACACGATTGTTATTAAAGCAGATTGTCTCTACTGCTAACTTAGAAGCGACTGTCAGCTAGGTCTCCTTACTGCGGTACTCGGCTTATGGCATGTACCCAGCGGTTGGTTATCGGAATGTCTCAGGATCAAACCCATCACAGACTTTACGGCTTTTTGTATCTTTGCTGATATTTGCAATTTTTCTGTACCGGTATTACTACCTCCTATTTATAGTGCACGAATATTGGGAATTCAACCCATACATTTCATCTTGTCACCCACTTATAACGTAATATACATGTATAGAGACAGTATACACATATAATATACACAGTCGTTTTACAACATAGATATAAGCTGCCCATCAATTTCCTGTATTGCTTCGAACCTTTATGTTTACATATACTGTTGCGCAGCATACTTTAGCATGGTTGGCATATCGGTTGGCACTCGATTTCTTCACCTCAAGCCCTTACTTACAACGTAAGATTCACTCTATGAAGGGACATCAATTTTTTGTTAAACATGTTATCTTTTAAACTTTCTAGGTTTTCATAATTTATATCTCTTGCATACAACATACGCATACATAATATACCAGCTTACTACTCTGTAGAGACTATATAATATTGTATGTCATAGTGCAAATAAACTATTAGTCTAGATCGTTTTGGATGAAAGTGGAGGTCAAATGGTCCTGGATGGACATATCTCGAATCAACTTTCTACCTAATTTGCTATTTCTTATTCTAGGATAGCCTCCATCAATTTTCTTTGACTGTAACGGAGTCATCGATCATAGTCTCATGAACGATTTAATTTTCATGGAAATTGGCTGTACATTCGGATTGCCTAACACCCTAATAATACAACTGGAATAGATTTTCACCGCGATCTTCACCCGCGTACGATACTCCCGTAGAGCTTCGATTAAGGGGCTGCCCAACCCTTGCGCTTGTTTTACTTTTATATACCGCATAAACAAGAAAAGCCTGGCGGTCACAATCAGACACTTCTACCCCATCCCTGGCACCCCTTCAACGGAGTTGTACTGAATCGAACAGTAAGGTTTTGGTATAGTCAGCAAACTCATTTAGTTTACTCTGTGTGGTATTACTCCCACAGTATTAATGTAGTTTTTCGGCCTTTATACTAGCTTTGGACACTAGAAACACTACCTACGGCTTAATAATACTTCTATATTGTTTGGGATATCCTCGGTTCTTCCAGCACCATGCACCATACCATGTATGCAATTCTGTTCACCTACTGGGGACCAATATAGTTCATCTCGTGTAACGTTTGTATACGCTTAGTATTATCACATATAATTACGATACGGTTCATTACGCCCTTTTTGGGACTTATGCGTTTTTAGATTATACAACCTCATCCAGCTTGTCTCCAGACGGTTCTCACAAGTCCAGCTGTGTAATCTATAGGAGCTGATACAACGCTTCTCCTACCTATATCAAACTGTTTCAATGCTTGATACATTTCATCCTACCTTTTGAGTGATCTCGCCCTGCAAGACAGGGTTAACATATTCTCGGATCAAGTTTAATATTGAGTTTTTCTTCTAGCTCCTTCGCGGGGGATGTTCCAGAATAGTACGTAGACTAATGGGATCTACTATATGTACTTACCCAATTATTGTGCATAGGGTTCTTATGTTTACTTATGCACATTGGAGGCGATTTGAATATAATCACGGAGCTCTCCCTTACGAATGGTAGAGTCATGATTAGTGGAGTCGACCTTTTCTCCAGGTTCCATAATATACAGAAGTGGTACATACGACGTATCTGTCTTCTTAATTACGGTGCGTTTAACAATTACCTTTGCAGGTAACTGTTTATGATTACAAGGTACAGGCTTTTCTACCCTAACGGTATCATGCACTGTATCAGGATTAGCACGATTCACCTGACCAAACAAATGGTCCATTGGTTGCGGTACAGTAGATGCTGCTACTGTCTGCACTGTCGTTGGAAGGGGAACATTCTTAAGATCAGCAATATTCATGCCGATAGCAAGAAATGCTGCTCCTAACAACGTGATCACTAATTTTTTCATACTTTGATAGTTAAATTATTTGCGTTCACTTTGCCATTGGATGTCAAAGGCTCTTTTAATGTGACCAACTAGTTGTGAACCAGTTTTCTTAATTGGCCGTATTATTTTTTTACCTGAGCCTTAGCCTTACCCTTGGCTTCCTTTTTCTTATTCTCGGCTGCCTTCTTATCAGCTGCTTCCTTAGCAGCCTTGGCAACAGCCTCTTCCTCAGCCTTGATCTCCTCGTCGGTCTTGAACTCCAAGTCGATAATATTCTCCTTGGCGTAACCTACGAGCGGATCAGAAGGATTGCGGAACAGATTAGAGATGATACCAGCATACTGTGTAGCGTTATCAAGCATAGAATTAGACTTGACCTTAGCCATCATCTCTGGAGTAACGTCACGATAGTATGCACGCTTGATGGCGATAACAGTCTTCTTTGCGAAGTTGTTACCATCCAAGAAGTTCTTCTTCAAGTTCTCAACGAACTCACCTGGAGCTGCAAGAACCGCTGCAGTAGCCTTATCGGCAAATGTAATATTCTTGTTAGCTGCATCAATGTGCTCCTTGACACGATCCTTTTCTGGCAACTTGTTCTCTGCATCGAGCAAAGTCTTACCCTTTGAGCGAACATCGTCTGCACCAATGATTACAAGACACTTTACAGCATCTGCAATCTGATCATCGGTATACTTGCATACGCCGGTGTTCTTGTCAGTAGAATGGTCGCGAAGCTCACAGAACGCAGATACAGGAGATCCGGATGTAGCGGTAACGTTGAAGAAGTGAGCACCAATTCCATAAGTAAGTGTTCCGACGCGACCCGTAAGCTCAACAATCTTGCGAAATGTGTCATGGAAACTCATGTCCTTGATGCGCTCGAGGTCATTCTTTGCAGAAGCAAGAGCCTTCTCAGCGTTAGCCTTATACTCCTTATCCTTGGTGTCCTTGAGTGTCTTCTCGGCAGACTCGATAGCACGCTTAGCCACAATAGAGCGATATGACTTATAGAAGTTCACACACTGCATAATGCTATCCATAAGTTTAGAGTCACGATTCATAGCCAAGAATCCAGACAAAGCCTCCTTAAGCTCTTTTTCATCCTTGATCTTTGTAGGATCGAAGACCTTACCTGCTGTTGCAGCACGAGCCTTAGCATCTTCTTCGAGCTTCTTAGAAGTCTCTTCTGATATCTCTACAGCTGAAGCTGAAACCTCAACTGCGTCGGGGTTGTCTTTTGAAGGCAAGAGCTTTGTGTCATCAAAGTTTACACCAATCTCCTTCAAAGCTTCAGCGAATTCTGGGAGCGCAGATTTACGGATTACACAAGCGAAATCACTTGATCCATACTTTACCTCATTGGACATGCATACAGCAATGCCGAGTGCATTAATGTGGTTGATCTTGTCGATAGCTCCCTGTGGGAAGCCAGTATGCTCAGCAGCCTTCTCATCCAAGAAGAAGCGGTCGTGAGCCATCTTCAACAAATCCACCTGATGATTACGATCCATACTTGACCCACCTGTTGTTGTGAGCATAGCTGCAGCCTCAATAGCTGCATTTGCATCGTTACCACCATTGTTGTTATTCTGAGCAACTTTTACATTGCCCTTTCCATTCTTTTTTGCCATTTTGATAATGTTTTTAAATGTTATTTACTAAAATTAATTAATACTTTCTGGGCAACTAACTTAAATTCAACTTGTGTCGAATATGAAGTTCGTTTTTAACCAATCTCGTGGAGGCTTAGTGAGCACGTTAATATGCTCATCTTCACCCAAGTTAAGCTCAGCAACAGTATCTACTACAACTGTATCCTTACCTGCTGGTTTTGTCTCAGCACATGTACCGGCGCCCTCTGAGGGTTCCAAAGCCTGAAATGAGCACGTCGGTGCCAGCATGGGATTTACAGAAGATTTAACTGTGCTGGCTTCACTTTTATGGTCAACAAAGGCATAGTTGACCATACTCTTACCTGTAAAACCAAGCAAGAGACTTACGAGAATGATCCAGAACAACTTGTTGCTCTTATTGTATCTTGCGAAACCAAGAGCTACAAAAATCGAGAGAATCAATAATAAAAGTGAAGTCATTTTTGTTAAACTTTTAAGTTATTTTTAATTTTCCTACGAGTGCGACTTAACGCAGCTTTTATAGTGCCTGTAGGAATTTTCAGCACTTTGCTAATTTCATCAACTGTAAGATCTTCTACGTAAAATAAATTAAAAATCTTCTGTGTCTTCTTTGGGAGTTTTTCAAATTCCTTTAGAAGAGATTCATACTCAAGAAGATTGACAAGATCTTCTTCTTCTGAAGAATTAGTTAATTCGACAGGTAGTCGGCCTGAGTCTTCTCCTAATTCCATTGATTTCTCCTTTACTTTTCGTAGATAATCTATAGCTGTTCGATTAGCTATAATTCTCAGCCATCCGCCAAAAGACGAATAATCTGTGAATGTCGAGAGTTTTTGGTGAACCTTAAGAAATACAACATTTGTAAGATCTTTAGCTTCATCCATGTCATTCACGTAACAAAAGAGCACGTTGTCGACGAACTCTTTGTAACGGTTAAACAATTTATTAAACGCTAGCTCATTTCCCTTTTGAGCTTCTTTTATGGTCTCAATCTCAGATTGAGTGATACGCTGATACTCCATATTGTGGGGTAGGGGAGATCTCTCTCACCCTATCCCTGATAAAATGGAAGGTCATAGATTAATCTTTGTCTATGAACCGCCCATACATTGTTGACGAAATTACTTTGAAGTATCCCAAGTAGATTTTTACCTCCTGTTACTACTCCTACCTGAAAAAGCATATTTGAAGCGATTCTCATTCTAACTTGTGCTGTTTCCCAAGTTAAATGTTTTTCTAGAATTAGCTTGCGCATAATCCAATTCGATAAATATCGTAATCTTGGATTATGTTTATACTCTTTCAGACATAAATCGTCATACCAGTCTCCGTGACAGAATATATTTGGCTCTACAATATATTCGTTAGCATGTACTTTACGAAATATTGATAATATAAGCTCCATATTGTCTGGGAGATCGAAATGCATGTGTGTTACACGATGCTTAAGTACTAAAGGGAAATACTCCATTTTTTTTATTTTGTTTAATTAAATGTTTTCTTAATAAACTTAGAGAAGTCTTCAAAATACTCATCTAGAAAACTAGCTTTTTCTGACAATACATTATCAAATAAAGTCATATTACCACATTTACATGATATGTTATAATAGTTTTCTAAGTACTTATAGTTCTCTTGAAACCATACTACCCAGCTATTAACCCATATCCAAAATGCTCGTTCTCCAGAGTTAAATACTTTGTTGATACCATCCAAATTTATAGAGTCTGCAAAATTAAAATTTTGAGACCCCTCATGTATTCCAAGAGCTTTTCTTAATGATGCATTCTTTTCATCTGTTCGAGGTATTCCTCTTCCAGTGTTATAGATTGCTACATTTTCTTGGTATACACGGTCTATCCATCGTGTCTTTACGGCATACTTAATTCTTTCGTGTGGCTTCTTACCTATATTAGATAATCTACCAAACTCTGTACACCATTTAAACGCGAGGTTGACGACATAAGGACACCTGTCCTTTATCATCGCTTTATATCCCTTTGTCATAACTAATAGGAAGGCCCCGGGGGTCGAACCCAGTTCGTAAACTCAAATGAGCCTACGCGCTACCAGCTTCAGCCTTCTCTCCACTTTGGTAGGAAACACCTAGACTAAACTTACGCTACGTTAGTATAGTCTACAATGTTATTTACATTGCCGTTTAATTTATAGTATAGTGCTTAATGTATTTATCTCCTCTGTCTGTCAAAACCAAACACGCCCGTGTAGGCAGTTTTACAACATGCCTAGGTTGCCCACGTTTATTCACGAACAAATCCGTGTCCTGTGGTACGTCAACATTAGACAGTTTTACAATATGTCCAGATTGTCCTGAATGGAGTCTAAACATAGAGGAGGCACCTCTAATAGACTTATAGCAGGGGGAAGAGGAACTGTGGACGTGAGCGGAGTCGAACCGCTGTCCAGACAGATTATTTCATACACACTGTACATTCTTGTAAATGTTCCGATGATCAGTCAGAACATTCGATTTAAGCCGTTTTAGGTGCGCTCTAAGACATTTTTGCGACACTCGTGGTTAATTACTCCACTTGGTGACATACTCCGCCTCAGAGCGCTTAAAACATGGCTAAAAATATATAGGAATCCTCATGATACGAAGATACTTAGAGGGCTATATTCAGCATTTTTGATACATTTTGCAGGGTTCTGGTAAATACATATCTTCTTTACCTGAGTCTCCCCGATACAATGATACGCACAAAACATATTGTTTGATCTACTGTCCCAATTTATTGTGTGGGTTCACATTTCTTCCTCCCATCGTGATACGAAGATACTTGATGAGAATGTTAATTCATTCTGAGATTCCTTCTCTACACTGTCCCTCGGGATCTCTAGTACCTGAGAATCTATGTACGTGATACGAAGATACTTGTACTAGAAGAAGAATTAGAAGCGATCGAATTGATAGTTTGCATAATACCAGTTGTTCGGATACTTAGTGCGCAACTCACGGTCGTGCTTCTCGTATTCCTGGTTCAATTCGTTCATCTGCTTACGCTGATCCTCATCGATCTTCTGCGAAAGGTCACGGAACTGATTTGGCGTAATCTTCTGGTCATCAGGAACGACGGTACCATTCTCGTCCTTACCCAGAAGACGGGCCAACAAATCTGTACGCTTCTTCAGAATATCGAGCGTGATCTTTGCCTTCGCACGGTCCTTACGGACATTGAGAAGCTCCTTAATGCGGAGATAGTCAGCACACTTGACGATTTCTTTGACCTGGGAGATCTTGCGTTTCTCCTCATCCTGGCGGATTTCTTCTGCCGCCTTGTCTGCGATGTCTGTGACGAGGTTACCCTTCATCAACTTCTCTACTACGTTGTCTGCTGACACATTCTGCTGCTCTTTAGCAGCGCCTTTTGTTTCTGTTTTTGCCATTTTGATAATGTTTTAAATGTTTGTAAATAAAATTAATTAACATATTGTTACCTCTCCCACACTCCAGGATGGATTCTTAATGAATACCGCACCGTCATTATTAACGGTGATATCGCATGGAGCTTTGTGAGAGCAGTTAGCCAAATGAATGAGTGCGTATCTGGCTTCTTTAGCCTGATTTTCGCTAGGGTACTTGGATTCGAATACCAATGTTTTTGTATTCTTACCCTTTGCTTTACCCTTGATCGTATACACTGGGATCTTCCACATAATCTAAAGGATTTAGCTTGTTTTTAAACTTGTCACGCTTATATGCCTTTGCTTTGGCTTCAGCGTGACGCTGATGATACACTTTCTTAGTATTACGTTGTGTTCTACACATAATTACATGTTATCTTGAACTGTTTTAAATACGCAGATAACATCTGCAGAAATACCGTAAGAGTCACGCATTCTCTTACTTATACCACCAGACATAACTCTGATAGCATTTGTAAGAGATTCATTGCCAGACTCATTATTTATAGCCTCTGACAATGCGAGCAGCAACTTCAACTTGGAGTCAAAATACTTGCCAAATCTTTTTTTCACGTAGATGCACGCAGATTCTACAACAGAAAGCTCTGTATCATTCTTGGCTTCTGCATGATGGATAATAACGGAATTAACTTCTGTTTCATCCATTGTGGCTGCATGCACATCCTCGATATTGGGCTTTACGATCTTTAGCTGTGAAGCTACCGCCCCAACTTCTGATGCGCTCAAATTAGCACCCTCATAAGAGATAATAATGTACCGCTTCATAGCTAATCCTCCTTTGTCGTTATGTTTGTACTGGAGGATTGTACGACCTGCACATGCTTACCGTTGATAATAGTGTCAACGACTTCCGTGTTGGGAATATCAGGAGGAGTAATGGCATCGTATTGATCCTGTTTATCAGGAAGATTCAGATACACATGCTTGTTCATCTCGAACTCGTTCGATATACTCATCTTAGTCAATGGTTTCCCAGATTTTTCTAAGACTGATACCACATCACGCATAACCTTTTCAGGTATACTGAAGAACACTGAGTCCTGATGTCTCCATTGACCTTCCGATCTCTGAAACTCTATAACGTCAGAACAGTCGGTGAATGTAGGATTATCAATATCCTGCATCATCTTTGACACCATGAGCGAATCATCATGTCTGATTTCACTCTTTGTCTGCTTCACATAGTCACATGATGACACTGTGGCAGCCACAATAAGCATGATTAAGCACATGCTAAGCTTTTCAAATAATCTCTTCATTTTGATAATTTATTAGAGATTTAACAAATGTTAACTATCCGGGTTTTAAAGATTCACGGAATCATCTATTGTGATACATATGGGACTCGAACCCATGACCCATAGATTAAAAATCTATTGCTCTACCAACTGAGCTAATGTATCAAAAGAAGGAATACACCATACACCTAGTTCGATATTAAGTATGCCCACCAACCAACGGCCTTTACTAGGAATGCCGTCCTTCCTCTTCCTTCTTGTGGACCAGCTAGGGTTTGAACCTAGGACCTCCAGATTATGAGTCTGTTGCTCTAACCACTGAGCTACAAGTCCAAATATGGGCAATTTTCACTGGTTATATTTAAACCATTCCATTGTCTCCTACTATCTAACGTTCTTTCTCTTTCTAACCCAAATGATTAATTTTAAGGTAATTACGCTATTTAATAGAGTCATAGGGAGTTTTTTTGGTACCCATTTGTGATTTTATACAGACTTGAACTGTTATGTAGGCCTCTAACCTAATAAATCTCGGGGACAGTATAAACTGCCCCCTTGAAATGCAACTTAATCAAATTTTTCCGTCCAATATGATATAAAATATATGATACTGGAGATCAGAATTACTATCAACATAATAACTATTATTGCCAACGAAAAATTGCTTATGCTAGCTATATTAGTTATGTTGTTTAGTAAGTCAAACAACGGGAACGCTGAAATAATTATTAACGCTATTGATATAAATAGCTCTCCATATTCTTTTCTCATAGATATAATGCTATCTGCGATATCTCATCATAGTCGTCTTCACTGACAAACCATGAATCGTTATCTGTTGTTAAATAACTCTTCCTTGATCCCAAATCTACATCTTCTAATGATAATACACACATATCATCAGGATTTGCAGACTCGTAGTTCTTTAAAACTACATTTGAATTGCTACAGTGCGATTTAAGTCTACGCAATGAAGCATGATGACGTCTAACTTCTAATTCTTCGTCAGACATTTGTCCGTTTTTTCTACGTTTTGCCATAATTAAGGACTAATAAAAATTATTCCGTCTTCAATGCATGATGGTGATTCTTCATTTAAATTCTTTAAATCTTTTACTCTTGGACAAGAGAAAGGATTATTAAAGATACACCCATTGCAATTGTATTGACGTTTAGCCCTAACAACAATGCCATTTATTTTGTAGATTCTGCCAGGACTAAGATTTTTAATCATAGTTCACCTATTAATTGTAACTTGTACATCGGTTGCTTAACTGGAACCATTTCGTACCCTTTACGAATTTCGTCAACTTTTCGAAGCACTCTAGATACTTCTCCAAGTTTAAATACTCTATGTATGGTCTTACCCTTGTTAGCTAGTATAAAACATACAAATTTTGATGGATTAGCATATAGCTTATCGTATACAGGTGATACGATATGATAGAACGCACCAACACCTTTCATTGTGTCGATTTTATTCATATCACCTTCACTAATCATAATCTTTGTTGTTTCTCCTTCTTTTCCCAGATGCTCAGACCTATATATATAGTATTTTCCAGTTGATACATCTCTTACAGTTGTACATACACCGCCAATGCTCTCGACTACAACCATAAAGCTACCTATCATTATGCCACTAGGCAATGCTCGGCACACTACATCTCCTTTACTAAATTTCATTTGTGTACAAATTTAATTTTGTATCGAACAATTGATGTAATTACACCATTTCTTAACCTAATGCCAAGTGTAGGCTCAATAGAGAATTGCTTGCATGTGCTAATATAATCAACAACACTCTTTGAGATTGGAATAATCTCTGAGAATCCTGCTGATTTATCAACATATACAGCTAGATACTTAACGGTTTTACCGTTAGCACTCGGTTTCTGTACTATTTGCTTAATACATTCAACCTTACACGTCATGGTATCAATCACAGCTTTTTGCTGTGCATGACACTTCGATGTCAGTAACAATAACATTATTATTACGATCATCGCTACCAGTGGGCCAGGACTGTGATCCGGCTTCTCGTGTAATTTTACAGCCATTTTTATCACTTAATGAATTGTTAAGAATTTAACACTTGTCTTGCCAGCTCCTGGAACATTTGAATGCTTGTTATTAATATAACTATTCAAAATACTTTCCAAAGATTTGGCATTACATTTACTTAATCCAGAAGAGAGGATCATTGTAGATCCTCCCTCCTTGGCAACTACCTTGTAGTTAAGGTATTCAGCATCAGGTTTCCCTTTTGCTGACTGTGGCTTAACCGCCTGGTTATGCGTCTGCTTTTTCTTCTGGTTCATTGTCTGTACAAATGAATGGTTTACAATCCAGACCAATAGCCTTAATTGAATTAGACTCGCTGAGTCTGTCCTCTGCAATCTCGCTAATACCTGCAGCGATACGCACGAGATGATTCAAATGAGTGATATCATTAAATGCACCACCAACCTCAACTGTTACATTGACGCTCTGCTCATCGGTCTCCTGATTCTTCACAACACCAATTTCCTTGAGAATTGGAATGTGCTTCTTGAACTTAGTCTCCACATAACTAGGAGAGTCCAAATCAACATGTGTAGGAGACAGTATACGAGACACTGTTACAATTGTTGTGTTACCATCAGCATAAATAGCTGTTTCAAACTTTGGGTATCCTTTACCCAGCAATTTCTCTAAAATGTTCATAATTTTTGATAATTTAAAACATTATTTACTTGTATAGGACTACTTCTCACCTACACTTGAGTTTTGTGTTCCATCTGTAATTCGGTTTCCCTTTGGAGGCTTTGGACTCCCTACGGCTACATTAAACACTTAGGGTTGATGCAACTCAACCCTTATGCTTTTACTTGATTATTTTTACACAACATCCTGCTGGACATATATGGCAAAATACACACATAGCCCATATATCTTTTGTAATTTTACACGAACTACATGTCCCGCGTGCAAATTGATAGATATGATGACGGTATGTATACAACTGCCCTGGCTTATATCTCTTACGAGTACCAAATGTCTTCCGTATGTGTCTCTTTTTCGAATTCATCCATACTACTTTACAATTAATTCGTCTACCTTAGATTTTGCTTCTAAGTAATCTGCACCATAATCTGTCTCAAGGTCTGTATCCATGAGGTCAAGATTACGTGTACCATCGAGAGAGTCAAGCAATGTTTCGACACATGTATAGTATCGTTCATATGCTTCTATCTTTTTCTCTGCTTTTTTGCCCTTACCTGTATGGTAGTTAGACATAAAGCAGGCACCAATAATACAACCTATTATAACTCCTATTAATAAGAGGTTAGGGTTGTCCATAAAACCATGAATTTTGTTTTTGTCCATATTATATATATTTTGATTAATAATCTATAAAAATGGCATATCTATCCTCACGAACCAATATGCCTGCATGGAATAAAACCTGTTGTGTAACTAAAAAATGATTTAATAAAAAGGTGTAGTGGTTACTGGACTCGAACCGTCGCTATGTGTGCGCTTTTATAGCCAAGTACGATACCCATATAATGAATTCGTACATAGTATACCCTCTTACTTCAGCAAGTGTATAATAACCACTATCCGTCTCTCCGGATTGTCATAGAATATCCGCAGCCTCTTTTGCATACGTTCTCAAAGCCATGTTGGACATTCAGTTTCACATGTAAACCTGTTACCTTAAAGCAGGCGACTACCCTCTGTGTCCCACAATCGACATCTTATAGCTTTGCAAGTACCATAAGCACGTGTTGTAGTCATGGGCTTGGGACCATGAACGCCACATTACTCCTACGATTTATCACGTTAGCGTAGGCGCTCCGTCATCCTGGTTTATATACCGCATGAGATAACGGTTTAATACAACTATCTTCACAGACCATTGTATTATGGGGTCTAGAAAAAATGCTTATGAATAATGAATATCAGACTACACTATGATGCAACATATGTAGTTTCGTCTAGGTCTCATCAGTGATGATTTTAGACTCTCCCTAGCTGAGTTTAAATAAAAGTGTACCACTATCTTCACAGACCATGGTACATGAAACAATCTACTATTTACCACTCTTGGCAAAAACCTCAATTGTGCAATCTTAGTAACCTATTGTAAATGAGCGTATTGATACTAGTTTAATTGTTCGGGTTCTCAAATATGACGTCTTCAACTGTCTTGCCAATCAAAGATCTTTTATATTCAGAGTATCTTATTGTGTTAGGGCACTCTACAATATATCTGATAAATCCTGCTAATTCTTTAGAATATGGCAAGTTGATCATTACCAATAAGTCTTTTACAACTTTTTTTGGTAAGCGCATTCACTCCTCCCCATGTATTAGGAAAGTTGTTCCACTCTTTCTTCCAGAGCGCTGGTGTGTTGTTCTCGACTAAGCGAATAACGTCCAACACATTTGTTTTATAAGTTATTTTCATATTGATTATGTTTTATATTTCTATCTGTTCTATCTGAAATCTCACCTGTGTATCTTCCCATCTCCCATCTCAGGCAAGTTTTAAGCTAATGTCTGAGCGAAGCGAGTTACATTTGTCAAAGAAGCAAGGTAGCGCCACGAGGACGCTACGATGCAAGTTAGAAGGATGCAGGAGGCACGCTGCCTGGAGGCACTGCTCCTGGAGCTGGCTGTTGAACGCCTGGCTGTGCCGCATTAGCTTGCGGAGCTGGCTGTGCCGCATTAGCTTGCGGAGCTGGCTGTTGTGCAGCTTGTTGCTGTGT